>Ga0181530_10001154_pt1 | contig 33574 bp, 26 predicted proteins | sample PEATcosm2014_Bin_42_FD_119769 | JGI IMG/M metagenome (GOLD analysis project Ga0181530, IMG submission 119769) | Peatland microbial communities from MTU Mesocosm Facility, Houghton, MI, USA - PEATcosm2014_Bin10_60_metaG | ecosystem: Environmental > Terrestrial > Soil > Wetlands > Peat | place...
GTACTCCCACTTCGCTTCGCTGCCCAATCCACCCTCCTCAAAAAGCTTCTGAGTCGGGTTACATCTTAAGTGTCTCGACGGCCTCCCCTCCGGTTACATTTTGCATGGCGCGATACGCGCCCTGAAAACATCCCACACAAAGTTGATATATTGCGTGGATGGCGAATCTGCTGCTCCAGACTCAAAGGCGACCTGCCGCACGCAGCTGGGCCTCTTGGTTCCGTCATCTGGGAGCGCTGGGGCTGTTTTTTCTCGCGATTCTAGATAGTTCTCCGCTGCCGACATTCGGCGGTCCCGACATTCTCACCGCCATCTTGTCTGCCAGCCATCGCGATCCATGGTATGAATACGCCGGCGTGGCCACCGCCGGATCAGTCATTGGCGCGTGCATCACGTTCCGCATAGCGCGCAAAGCGGGATCAGCTTATCTGGACGGCAAATTTGGGAAGGGCAGAGTCTCCATGGTGATGAAGCTGTTCCGAAAATGGGGCACGGGAACTCTCATCGCTTCCACCGCGGTTCCTTTTCCCACCCCAACCAGCATGCTATTCGCGGCAGCAGGCGCGTCCGACTACGGCATGGGAAAGTTCGTCATCATTGTCACGATTTGCCGGGCGGTTCGATATTCAGCCATTGCCATTGTTGCCGATCATTACGGGAGGCACTTCATCCGCGTGCTGCGGCATCCCACGCAGTACTGGGGCTGGCTACTGCTGTTCGCTGCGACAGTTCTTGGGATGATCGCTTTCGGGATTCTGATCAAGAGACAGATGACAACCAGGCCAGCGGACTGAAGTCCGGAGGCCCGTGCGGAATTCGTGAACCGGCGCAGTGCGTGCGCTCGGGGCCGACCTCGACGCTTCATTTGACCTTCAGGGGAACCCGCAGATCATTTCCCGTCATCTCTTTCGGTTCGTCAACAGCGAGCATTCCCAAAATCGTGGGTGAGATGTCGCGGAGCGAACCGTTCGGCTTCAGCGTGAATTTCTTGGCGTCTTCCGAAACCACAATGAACGGGACGGGATTTGTAGTGTGGGCGGTGTGCGGGCCACCGGTAGCGGGATCGATCATGAGCTCGGCGTTGCCGTGATCGGCGGTGATCAGCATGGCTCCGCCCTTGGCGCGGACTGCGGCTTCGATGCGGCTCAGGCATGCGTCCACGGTCTCCACCGCCTTGATCGTAGGCTCGAGCTTGCCCGAGTGGCCAACCATGTCGGCGTTGGCAAAATTCACAATCATCACGTCGAAGGTTCCTTCACCGGTGGCCTTAACGACCGTGTCGGCAATTCCGGCAGCGCTCATCTCCGGCTTGAGGTCGTAAGTTGCGACCTTGGGCGAGGGTACCAGAATGCGCTCTTCGCCAGGAAACGGCTGTTCTACGCCGCCATTGAAAAAATACGTGACGTGCGCGTACTTTTCTGTTTCGGCGACGCGCAGGTTGCGCATCTTCTGATTGCCCATTACGTTCGCGAGAATGTTGGCCATGGACTCCGGAGGAATCACCACTGGCAGGCTGAAATTCTTGTCGTACTGCGTCATGCAGACGTAGTGCAGGTTCTTGGGCACGCGGTCGCGAGGAATGGTGGCGTCGAGATCGGCGGCGCCGGGAAGATCGCTGCCGCCTTTTTCGTTCAATCCGCTATTGCGGGTGAGGGCGCGGGTGATCTGGCGAACGCGGTCGGCGCGGAAGTTGAAACAGATGCAGGAATCGTCATCGCGGATGGTTGCGATGGCCTGACCGTTCTTGTCGGTGCAAACGAAAGGAATGACGAATTCGTCGGTGACTCCCCTGTTGTAGGAATCTTTCATGCCCTGCACCGGATCGACCTGCTTGCCGCCTTCGGCGTCGGCAGAAGCCATCGCGTTGTAGGCCTTGGCAATGCGCTCCCAGCGGCGGTCGCGGTCCATGGCGTAATAGCGGCCGTTGACCGTAGCGATTTTGCCGCAGTTGTACTCACGCATCTTCTGCTGCAGTTGTTCCAGGTATCCGGCGCCGTTGGTGGGCAGCGTGTCACGGCCGTCCATGAAGGCGTGGACGAAAACGCGCTCCAGACCGTTCTGCTTCGCCATTTTCAGCAGAGCGTAGAGATGCGCCTGCTGCGAATGCACACCGCCGTCGGAAACGAGTCCGAACAAATGCAGGCGGCGCTCGCCGGTGCGCGCGTGCTTCATGGCATTGAGCAGCACGGGATGCGAGAAAAACTCGCCGTTCTGGATCATCAGATCAATGCGCGTGATGTCCATGTGCACAATGCGCCCGGCTCCGATATTGAGATGGCCGACCTCGCTGTTGCCCATCTGCCCTTCCGGCAGGCCGACGAACGGCCCGCTGGTATGAATCAGCGTATTGGGATAGTCGCGCAGCAAGCGGTCGTAAGTCGGTTTGCGCGCGAGCGCGATGGCGTTGGCTTTAGTTTCGGCTCGGTATCCCCAGCCGTCGAGAATGATGAGAATAAGCGGTTTAGGACGAGACATAAATAAGCTTCTAGCTCCTAGCTTCTAGCTGATTCAAAAACAATTTGCCACGGGTTTACACGGACCACCGCGGATCATTCGCGTTCGTTTACGGCAAGGACATAACTAGAATCCCATCGTGTCGTCCGCCGAAGGCCCGTAGGTCGCCGGTAGCGGCTTGTCGTTCAGTCTGAGGTACACGCCAAGTTGTGCGCGGTGATGGACCAGGTGATTGAGGAACATTTCCCGGTATGCCAGAAAACGGGAGCCACTGAAAATGGGTTTGCCCTGAAAGCTCAGCTTCCAAGGCTGAGTCCATGCTTCGTCGGAGGTGTTCTTGAGCGCTGCACGAGCTTTCGCAGCTCCCTCATCAAAGGCCTTCACCAGTTGCTGTGCAGACTCGAACGGAACACGCGTTCCAGTACTGGTGCCGAAATCGAGTTCCGGAGTCGTCAGAATCGTGAGGCCAAAGCCGGCGAGTTCCGCGACGTGGGGAGCAAGTTTGCCCAGCGGCATCGACTTCGGATGCGGCTTGAAGCCCGGCTTGATAGGGACGCGTTCCAGCATCGTGCGCGTTTTCTTGGCTTCGTCGTCGAATTCAAGGAGGAGAAGTTCGCTGATCATGTGTGTCCTCAGCTTTCAGGATTCCCGCCGGCGGCTAAAGCCGCCCTCGATGGGTTAACCTCGCGGCGCGGCTGAAAGCCGCGCCCTTTCAAAACGGTTGATCCCTATCCCTTGTAGTTCAGCGCCTTCAGTCCCAGGAAGCGCGCCGTCCCGCCCAACTCCTGTTCAATTCGCATCAGCTGGTTGTACTTGCAGATGCGGTCGGTGCGGGAGGCTGAGCCGGTCTTGATTTGGCCAGCGGCAGTCGCCACCGCGAAATCGGCGATGAACGTATCTTCCGTCTCTCCCGAGCGGTGCGAGATCACCGAGGTGTAGCCGTTGCGGCGACCGAGATCGATCGCGTCCAGCGTCTCGCTGACCGTGCCGATCTGGTTCAGCTTGATCAGGATGGAGTTGGCGATTCCCTTCTCGATGCCTTCCTCAAAGATTTTGATGTTGGTCACGAAAATGTCGTCGCCTACCAGCTGAATCTTCCCGCCGAGTTCTTTAGTCAGGTTCTGCCATCCGTCCCAGTCTTCCTCGGACAAACCGTCTTCCAGCGAGACGATGGGATAGTCATTCGCCCACTTCGCCCAGTACCTGATCATCTCGTCGGAACTCTTGGCGGACTTATCGGATTTCTTGAAGACGTACTTGCCGTCCTGATAGAACTCGCTGGCCGCCGGGTCGAGCGCGATGGCGATTTCTTCGCCGGGCTTGTAGCCGGCTTTCGAGATCGCTTCCAGCACAACTTCGATGGCTTCGACGTTCGATTTCACCGAAGGAGCGAATCCGCCCTCATCGCCGACGGCGGTGTTGTAGCCGCGTTTTTTCAGCACGCCCTTCAAGGTATGGAAAACTTCCACGCCCCAGCGCAGGGCTTCGGAAAACGACGGAGCGCCCACAGGTATCACCATGAATTCCTGGAAGTCAACGTTGTTGTCGGCATGCGCGCCGCCGTTGAGGATGTTCATCATGGGCACGGGCAGCGTATTGGCGCCGGCGCCGCCGAGGTAACGGTAAAGCGGAATCTTGAGACTCTCGGCCGAGGCGCGTGCGGCTGCCATCGAGACAGAGAGAATCGCGTTCGCCCCGAGACGGCCCTTATTCTCAGTGCCGTCGAGTTCGATCATCTTGTGGTCGAGCCCCCGCTGATCAAACGCGTCGTAGCCGGCCAGGGCTTCGGCAATCTCGCTGTTTACGTTTTCCACCGCCTTTAGCGTGCCTTTGCCCATGAAGCGATTCGTATCGCCATCGCGCAGTTCGACCGCTTCGTGTTCGCCGGTCGACGCGCCGCTGGGAACGATGGCGCGGCCGAGCGAGCCATCACTGAGAAGCACTTCCGCTTCCACGGTAGGATTGCCACGTGAGTCCAGAACTTCCCGTGCATGAATTTCCGCAATGTTTGACATAGGTAGGTTCTCTTTCCTCAACTTTATGATTTCTGTACTGCCCACTTGGTCATAAACACGATCGGGATGGTCGCTGTTAAACGCCAGCCGGCGTCCCGTAAGGTAGCCGACACCCTCACAGTTCATTCCCATGGTGTTTTCTGAAACTCCTGATTATATCGGATGTACATAAACGCAATGTGACGGCGGACACATCGTAGTGTCCTAATTTGGCTTTTTTCACCACGGAGTCACAGAGACACAGAGAAACCCAACTGCTTGGCAGACCCTTCCCTTTCGGCTTTTTCAGGCTTGAGGTTTTCTCTGTGACTCTGTGTCTCTGTGGTGAAAGAGGCAGGCTAGGACACTACCGGACACATTGCGGGGAAGATATTTCCGACTCCGGACTGTCCATTCGGCCACTACCGCAGCCCTCTTATCTCCGCTGGTTCCCCATGCACTGTCTGCTGCTTGTGCCGGTCCCCCGCCTGGTCTACAGTCAAGGAACATCCGGATTTAGGAGATACTCCATGAAAAAATGGACGCTGTTACCCTGCCTGCTGCTGGGCACGATGTTGGCAGCCCAGACCAGTTCGCCCGTACCCGCAGGGACTGCCCTGATGGTCCGGCTGGATACGACCCTTGCGACTTTCAGCAACAGAGCCGGCGATCCGTTCCGCGGCAGCATCACCCAGCCGGTCGTAATCGACGGCAAGACCGTGATTCCCGCCGGAGCGACAGTCGAAGGCCGCGTCACCAAAGTGAGCGAGCCGCGCCGCATCAAGGGAAAACCAACGATCGGAATTCTTCCCGAGGCCGTGATCCTTCCGACCGGTGAGCGCTACTTCCTAGATGCGACGCTGGTGGACACGAACATCGGCCAAGGGACGGATGTGGATGCGGAGGGCCGGTTCAAGGGAGCAGGGCACGACCGGCATGACACGCTCGAGCAAGGCGGCGGAACGACGGGCGGAATGGTCATTGGCGGGTTAATCGGTGGCGGCCCGGGAATCCTGATCGGCGGCGCGGTGGGTGCAACTTCGACGACGGTGCACTGGCTGGCCAAGCATCGTTCGGCAACTTTGCCCGCGGGCACTCAACTGACGCTCGAACTGAATCGTCCGCTGACGATGACCACCACCGTGGCCAGCGGGGGAAGCAAGTAAGACGCTTCCTGGCTACATCAAAACACATTTCCAGTTCCATCAGGCCGGACAATCGCGACGTCTGGCCTTCTTTGTATTTATGAACGGGCTTGCGGGACGGCTGAAGCCGTCCCTCCCAGAACCTAGGCCCCGAACAGCAATTCCCCTTCACTGACTACCTGCAGTTCGATCCAGCCTTCGAGCGGCAGCGAATCAACGGGCAGGCGGTTCTGCCAGAGGCTGAAGCGTAGACGTATCTTGCTGGTCGGAGCTACGGATGCGGTGGCTTTCCGGTCGACAATCTGGCCGGGCTTAGGGTCAGGGGCGAGTTCCGGCAGGGAAGAGCTAGGAGTCGCGAGCAGCCAGGCCAGGGGCAGTTTGAATTCGAAGTTGCGCAGCAGGGCTACCTTAGCGCCTTCATCCACACTCGCAGACGACGCCAGCTCTCGCCGTTCGACTCCGTTTTCAATCTTCCAGTCTTTCAGCCGGCGCTGGTGGGTGGAGGCGTCAACGCGCAAGATGCGCCGCGGACGCGGCTCCCCAACAGCCCACGATTCCACGTTCACCACCAGTTCGAAATCCGCCTCGGGAATGTTCTCCTTGAAGTCGAGCCGGCCGTAGAGGTGGGTGGCGTCAATGCCGGCATAGACGGAATCAAGCAGGAACTGCTTGCCGTGCATCGCGCCGGCACGGTGATCAGCGGTGTAAGCCGCCGCGCCCATCCATTCGAAGTAGCGGATCTTGTCGCCGGTGACGTGGGGATGGATGTAGGCGGTCTGCGGCACAAAAGCCGGACGCACCTCAGCTCCAGTGATGGGCTGCGCCAGATAATCCGGGGGAGTGGCGTCGAGCGCCTGATAAACGTTCGACAGATGCTTGCGGTAGAGTTCGTCGAAATCGCGGTCGTTGGCGGAGTGGTGCTCCGGCCCGTACCACCAGTTCCAGTCGCTGCCTTCGGCGATGAGGATTTCGTCAAAGGCTACTTTGCGCTGAGACTCAGCGGCCCGCGCGGCATTCTGAGCGTAGAATTCGCGGGCATGGTGCAGATAATCCCAGGCGCGATTGTCTTCCGGAGCGCCGATCCACACGTTGAAGTTGGCATTAATCCACGACCCCGGCACCAGGGACGTCATCTTGCCGAATTCCTTGTGGCGCGCGATGGCCTCGGAAATCGTCACCGCCTCGACGCCCGGTTCGCGCTGCAGGCTTTCGTAGAAGCGGCGCAGAAATTCGCGGCCGGACTTCGGGTAGTATTCCCACGCGTTTTCGCCGTCGAGAATGATCGAGACCACGGCATCGCGGCCCTTAGCCAGCACTGCCTTGGCCGCCTCTTTGATGTTGCCCAGCAGATGCTTGGCCGCCTCGGCTGGAGGCATACCGGAATACACGAAACCGATCAGATCAGAAATGGTGTGGTCGCGAAACACCAGGTGCATCGCGGTCGAGCCGTTCTCGTAGCGATGAATGTTGTAGAGTCTTTCTGCCAGAGGAGCAGGTAAGCGGCCATTTCCGTCGCGGGAAAAGAACGAGCCGGTACTGCGGCCGAGCACGCCCTCGTCGGTGGCCATCCACTCGACACCGACACTCTGCGCGATGGCCAGGACTTCCTCTGAGAGACTTCCCTCGGACGGCCACACGCCCTTGGGCCGCAGGCCGAAGACCTGCTCGTGCAGGTCGAGGCCCCGCTTCAGTTGCTCGCGCGCATCCTCGGGATGGCGAAACCGGTTCTGCGGCAGGGATAAACCCGGAAACGAGACCGCGCCCGCGCTGGTATCGCACACCAGCGGCAGAATCGGGTGATAGAACGGCGTGGCCGAGAGTTCAATCGAACCTTTCTTGGCCGCCTCGGCATGCGCGGGCAGCACTCTGCCCAACAATTCTCTCTCCCGCGCGATGACAAATTTCTGATCGTCGAGAGAGAAATGATGCCCCTTGGCAACCAGCGCCGCGATGTCTTTCTCTTCCAGAAAGAATTCGTCGAACCAGGCAATCTGCGACAGCACCTGCAAGTCGGTGAAGTCCTGCGGCTGAAAATATCGCTCGGCGCGCTCCGGATGGTCGCCGTGCTCACGAAACCGTTCCCACAATTCGCGGTAACGCGGATAGCGCCCGATCAGGTTCTGCGGATTCGCCTGAAACAGGTATTGCAGGGCGAAGCGGCGCTCGTCCAGCGACAAATCCTTCGCCGGCTTGGCAGCCACACTCAGAAATGGGTCGCGAGCCGTCCCAGCGGCGTAGTCCTCAATCTGGACCATCAGCGACGGGACAAGGTTGAAGTTCTGGTGGACATCGGGAAATTCGTCCAGCAGCTTGACCATGCCGTAGTAGTCCTTCAGCCCATGCAGGCGCACCCACGGCAGGCGATACTCGCCCGTGACCAGATCCTTGTAGAAGGGCTGGTGCTGGTGCCAGAGCAAGATGACGCGCAGGGCTGGCATGGCTGGAGAAGCCAGTCTAGCACGGAGATTTCTCTTGGCTTGCTACGAAGAGCACGAAAGAATCTTGCCTTTTCTAGATTGGGAAACTCACACTTCACCAACTGCGCTCGATGGGATGCGCTTCCGTGTTGAAAACGTGCGTGTTGAGGTCAAGTTTGTCCGGCGGCGAGAACAGAAGAAATAGATACTTCATGGTCTCTGCCAGAAAGAAGCTTTCCATCTCATCCTTTTGAGTCTTCTTCTCAACATCCGAGAGCGCGGCATACGCGGTTCCGGTTCGGCAGTACTTCACCAGGCTGTCGAAGAATGTCCGCCCCATCTCCAGGTAGCGCGGGTCGCCGGTGAAGTGATGGAGGTAGTACGCCGACTCCACGATCTCCGGCCGAAGCACATAGCCGTTGGCGGCGACCTTCATGGTTGTATAGTCCATTTCCTCCGGCTCGATGCCGTAGGTGGTCCACATTTTGAACGCCGAATCCTCGAGCCGGCGGGCGCGATCGAGATCGCCAGACAAAGCCAGTGTTCCGGGGAAAAATGCGTCCAGCGCGCCAAAAAAGTGGCCGGTAAGCTTCCCCGTATTCATGTCCGCCTGCCCGTACCAGAATCCGGTGGAGACGTCCTGGGCAAGATACTTGTTCACGGCGGCAATGCTTGTCTTCCACATTTGCTCGCAGTCTTTGTCGCCAAAAAGCAGCCAGCATTTCAGCAGGTATTCGTAATAAGAGTCGATTCCTCCGCCGATATGGCTCGTGGGATCGGTCCACTTGCCGGTTTCGACATTGATGCCGGACCCAACCAGCCCAATCGGTGAACGCCGATTGTAGAGTTCTACCAGCGCCCGTTTTGCCTTCTCGTAATAAACCGGCTTGCCGGTTAATTTGCTCAAAGTGCCGAATTCGATCAGCAGCGTGCCAATCTCGGCCGGATTGGTGTGAGGATTCCGGACCTTCCCCGTTTTCAGATTCACTTCGACATAGGGCATACCGGTGGGAGAGTCAAAAGCAGGCAACAATCGGGTTCCCAGGTCCTGGGCAAGGGCCAGCAGGCGCTTGTCACCGGTCAGCTGGTAACTGCTGAGAAGGCCGCCCAGAAGGCGGATGGTGATTTCGAAATTCTTGACGTAAATGTCGTGGTCAAAGGACAGCTTGGCGGCGATGAGCTCGCGGGCCTCGTCGGCCTGCAGCTTCAGCCCCATCAGCACCATCGTGTCGAGCGCATCCACCGGCGTCATCAACAGCGAAACGCCGTACCAGTCGTGAAAACCCTTGCTCAGGGGCCGGAGCTCATCGTGTCCCCAGGCATACCGCTTGTACGCGTCCCAGGCGTGAAGAAACTCCTGGCGAACCCGGTTCGCCATTTCAGCATCGTCGGGGGCTGGTCCCGTCATCTTTCGATCGGGAGTTGGGGGCGCGGCCTGCGCCACGGAAAAGGCCGAAAGGGCAATCAGGAGGATACAGGCGACAATCCGCATATAAGGGATTCTCCTTGGCCAATCTATAAATTCGTGCCGACACGGGCTCATCTTCTGTAAACTAAGGCGCGCGCACAAATTGCGCAAGGTATGAGCCCCGAATCCACTCTCGCCAGCCCTCAACTCCTTACCGACCAGGACCTCTACCTGTTCAACGAGGGCAGCAACTATCGCATGTACGAAAAGATGGGAGCCCATGTCGTCACGCACAACGGCCAGGCGGGCGCGATCTTCAGCGTGTGGGCGCCAAATGCGCGATCGGTATCGGTCGTGGGCAGTTTCAATGCATGGACTCCCGGAGTGCATCGTCTCGAACCGCGCGCCTCTTCGGGCATCTGGGAGGGCTTTGTGGCGGGGGCGAACCGCGGCGCGCTCTACAAGTTCCACATCGAATCGAATCGCCACGGATACCGCGTGGATAAAGCCGACCCAATCGGCCTGCTGCACGAGAAACCGCCGCGTACGGCGTCGGTCGTCTGGGATCTCGACTATCAGTGGGGAGACCATGACTGGATGGAGAAACGTGGCCCGCGCAACTCGCTGCGCGCGCCGCAGGCCATTTACGAGGTCCATCTGGGCTCGTGGATGAGGGTCCCGGAAGAGCACAACCGGCCGCTGACCTATCGCGAGACCGCGCCGCGACTGGCTGAATATGTCGGCCGCATGGGATTCACTCACGTCGAATTTCTGCCGGTGATGGAGCATCCCTTCTACGGCTCGTGGGGATACCAGACCACGGGATATTTCGCGCCCACGTCGCGTTACGGCACGCCGCAGGATTTCATGTTCCTGGTGGACTACCTGCACCAGCACGGGATTGGCGTAATTCTCGACTGGGTACCGTCGCACTTCCCTTCCGACGGGCACGGCCTCGCCTATTTCGATGGAACCCATCTCTACGAGCATTCCGACTCGCGCCAGGGATTCCATCCGGACTGGAAGACGCACATTTTCAACTATGGCCGCCCCGAGGTGCGCAGCTTCCTGATGTCGAGTGCCGAGTTCTGGCTCGACAAATATCACGTCGACGGCCTGCGCGTGGATGCGGTCGCGTCCATGCTGTATCTGGACTACTCGCGCAAGCAGGGCGAGTGGATTCCCAACAAGTATGGGGGGCGCGAAAACCTCGACGCCATCGATTTCCTGCGCCGCTTCAATCAGGAAGCTTACAAAGAACATCCCGAGATTCAGACCACGGCCGAGGAATCGACTTCCTGGCCCATGGTCTCAAAGCCCGTCTATGTCGGCGGCCTGGGCTTCGGCATGAAATGGGATATGGGCTGGATGCACGACACCTTGAAGTACTTCCAGAACGATCCCATTCACCGCAAATATCAGCACAATCTGCTGACGTTCCGGATGCTGTATTCATGGCACGAGAACTTCGTGCTGCCCCTGTCGCACGATGAGGTCGTCCACGGCAAAGGCTCGCTGATCGGAAAGATGCCGGGCGATGAATGGCAGCGTTTCGCCAACCTGCGGCTGCTGTTCGGCTACATGTATGCCCAGTCAGGCAAGAAACTGCTGTTTATGGGGTGCGAATTCGGCCAGGTGCGGGAGTGGGCGCACGACACCAGCCTGGAGTGGGATGTGGTGCAGTATCAGGTTCATCGCGGGCTGCAGGCGTGGGTAGAACAATTGAACCGCTTCTATCGCAGCGAACCCGGCATGCACGTGTTCGACAACGATCCCGCGGGATTTGAGTGGGTGGATTGCAACGACAACGCGGCCAGCACGATTTCCCTGTTACGCAAGAGCGAGTCGCCACGGGATACCGTGCTGGGAGTGTTCAACTTCACGCCCGTGCCCCGGACCGGATACCGCGTGGGCGTCCCGCACGGCGGATACTGGCGCGAACTGCTCAACAGCGATGCCCGCGAATACGCCGGCAGCGGCATCGGCAACCTTGGCGGAGTGCAGGCGGAGGAAATCCCCACCCACGGACGGCCGTTTTCGCTGAAGCTGACTTTGCCGCCGCTCGGGGCACTGTTCTTCAAAGCAAGCTGAAGGGTATGTGCCACGCGACACAGAGACGTAGCAAGCTACGTCTCTACGACGAACCTACGCCGCCTGAACCCCGTGGAAGAGCGGCCCTTCCCCGGCTGCGAAAGAGAATCGCATTGTGGACCGCTTTAGCAGTAGTGGCGTCTCTGATCTTCGCGCCCGCGGAGCCATCCACCGGAACTGAAGCCCATCTTCCCAAGAACACCCGTCGCGGCGCTGAAGCGCCTCTCTTCCACGCGCGTCTCTGCATTCCCTGCGGGGGCTCAGGCGCTAGATGATCTTTCCCTACGGCTTCCATTGGCCGACGTCGGTCAAAAGCTGATCCAGCCCCGCTTTTTTCAGAATCTCGGCCACCGCCGCGTGATCGATGTGTGCCGCAATCGGCTTGGGAGCTTCCGCGATCACCCACGCCGTCGCCACCACGATCGCCGAGCCCGCTTTGAAATCCACAGGATCGACCTTGTCATACGTGTCGCTCGATTTGTGATGCAGTTCCCAATAGGGCTTCATATCCACCCAGAGATCGAGCGCGGGAACGCCCTGCAGCATGAACGGGCCGTGGTCGGTGTCGTAGGTGACTTCCATGGACAGGCCTCCGCCGCCAATATCTTTCAGCAGCGAGTCGCTGATGGGCTTCATGACTTCCTTTAGATCTTGCCGGCCTTCGACTTTCCATCCCATGGGATGGCCGGAACCGTTATCAGTATTCAGCACTGCCACACACTTGCCCATCTCGTTGAGGTGCGCCTGTACGTAGGCAAAGGAGCCAAGGATGCCTTCTTCTTCGCCTCCCCAGAGCGCGAAGCGAATGGAACGGCGCGGCGCCTTGCCCGCCGCGGCAATGGCCCGCGCTACTTCGAGCACCGACGCCGAACCGGTGCCGTTATCTTCCGCGCCAGTGCCAAAGTCCCACGAGTCGAGGTGCGCTCCGATGATGATCCATTCATCCGGCAGTTCACTGCCACGAATCTCAGCCACCACATCGTTCACCTGCATCGGGCCTGAGGTCGTGTTGTGCAACTCGAATTGAATCGTCACCGGACCTTTTTCCATCAGGCGCCGAACCAGTTGTGAGTCTTCCATACCCAACTGCGCGCCCGGCAGCGCATTCAAATGGCCTCCCCAGTCGAGCGAAGTCGCATTGATCACATTGCTGTTGGCCCGGTCGGGAAGAATCATGGCCACAGCGCCCGCATCCTTGAGATGTTGCGGAGCCGTCATCAGCGCGCCCAGCACTTTCTGCCAGCCTTCGGCGAAAATCTTTTCCGTGTCGAGCATCACGATCTTGCCTTTGAGCTGCCCGGCCTTCGCCTTGATGCTGTCAGCCGACACATCATCAACGACAACGACCTCGCCCTTCACTCCCCCGTCGGGCGTGGACGGGGCCCAGCCCGTCGACTCGACGTGCAGCGGTCTGGCCAACGGCGCCAGCATCTCGCCACGGGCCCAGCCGCGCTGCCATCCGTTGGGCATGGTGAAGGGCTCCAGGCGTACATTCTGAATGCCGAAGCTGCGGAACTTGGCTGCAGCCCATTCGGCGGCGCGATTGTGGGCCGGAGATCCGCTCAGGCGCCCACCAAAGCCATCCGCCAATTCGCGCAAGGTTTCCATGGACGGCCCGGTGTAGACCGAACCCGCCAGCTTGTAAGCGGTGTCTCTGACTTCAGGAGAAACCTGTGCAGAAAGCTGGACGGCAGACGCCAGCAAGAGAATGAGAGCAACCCGTAACCCAGGAGTCTTAAGTTTCATGTCACCATCCCCGTGGAAATTTGCTCAGCGGCCGTTCGCAGCCGAAAGCACGAAGCGATGCATTGTGCACCCTTCGGGCTCAGGATTCAAGCAGCGAGCCATGCTCCTCCGCCCCGAGTCATGATCACCGGGCGCGTTATACATGCACAAAGCTGCCTCGTGCTATCCTCGCCTTAAGCGCGTCTCCCATGCGGATTCTGACCCGCTATATCCTGCGCGAAGTGACGGCGCACGCCCTGATCGGCGCGGCGATCTTCACCTTTGTCCTGTTCACCCGCGACCTGGGACGCATACTGGAACTGGCCGTCCGGGCCAGCGCGCCGCTGCCCAGTGTCGCCGAGATTTTCTTCTTCACAGTTCCGCTCGCGCTCACCTACACGCTGCCCATGAGCGTGCTGGTAGGAATCCTGATCGGCTTGAGCCGCCTCGCCGCCGATTCGGAAATCACCGCCATGCGCGCCAGCGGCATGGGCGTTTGGACCTTCCTGCGCGTGCTTTCGATTTTTGTCCTCGCGGCCTGGCTTCTCGCGTTGGGCAACGGCGTCTACATCGCGCCGCGATCGCAAGCCGCACTGGGCCGCCTGGAAGACCGGCTCAAAGGTTCGCAAGTTTCGTTTGAGGTCCAGCCACGGGTTTTTTACGAAGGATTCCCGAAAATCGTCCTTTACGTGCAGGACGTGCAGAGCGCACAAGGCGCTGCGCTCTGGAAAGGGGTCTTCATGGCCGACCTCAGCGACGCCGCCAACCCGAAGATCACGCTGGCCAAGGAAGGCATCGTGGTGAGCGAAGGCCCGGACCGCCTGCACCTCCACCTGATTGATGGCTCGGCCCACGAAACCAATCCCAAAGATGTCGGCGACTACCACATTTCCACCTTTCAGCAGACCGACATTCCCATCGACCTACCCTCCACAGAGAACAAGCCCGACGAGTCCCAGCCGGCCAGCCTCATGGACACGTGGACCTTGCGGGAAAAAGCCAGCCGCGCCGCACCGGTTTCGGCCCGCTGGTATCTCATCGAATTTCACCGGCGGTTTGCACTATCCAGTGCGTGCCTTGTGCTTGCCCTGGTCGGAATCCCGCTGGGCTTGTCGTCCAAGAAAAGCGGCAAGTCGGGCGGGTTCGTGCTGACCATCCTGCTGGTATTCGTGTATTACGTGGTCTCGTTGGTTGGAGTGTCGCTCGCCAGGCAAGGCACAGTGGCCCCGTGGTTTGGCGCGTGGCTCGCCGATTTGGTCTTCTTGGCCCTGGCGCTGTTCCTGCTGTGGCGAGCGGAACGGCGTCCGTTTGAGCTGGCCTCATTCCGGCCGTTCTGGAAGCGAGATTCGTCCTTGCCGCAAGCGGCAGCGGTGCGCGGCCGCCGCGAGAATGCCTTCGAGCGCGCCTCGACTCGGCGCCGCGTCTTCAGCGCCAGCTTTCCCACGCTGCTCGACGACTACGTGCTGCGCGACTTCTTCGTTTACCTGGGGATGATCCTTAGCACGTTCCTGGTGCTGGTGGTTGTGTTTACCCTATTCGAACTGCTGGGGGACATTCTCCGCAACCAGGTTCCGGCCATCGTGGTCGCGGAGTATTTGCTCAATGTGACGCCTTACCTGCTGTACAACGTCGCTCCGCTGGTCATGCTGCTGGCGGTGCTGGTCACGTTTGGTTTGATGAACCGCGCCAATGAGATTACTGCCATCAAGGCGACGGGAATCAGTATTTACCGCATCGTGACGCCGGTCATCGTGGCTGCGGCCATGTTGGCGACGGCGCTGTTTTTTGCCGACCAGTTTTACCTGCCGCGGACCAACAAGCGCCAAGAGGCGCTGCACAACCAGATCAAGGGCAAGCCTCCGCAGACTTACTTGCGGCCCGACCGAAAATGGATCTTCGGCCAGAACAACGACATCTACTACTACCAGTTTTTCGACCCCGACCGCGACCAGTTCGGCAACGTCACGGTGTTTCAGCTCGATCGGGCCAGTTTCACCATCACCCGCCGCATCCACGCCGAGCGAGCCCACTGGACCGACAATCTGAACCGCTGGATCTACGAGCAGGGATGGGACCGCTCGCTCAACGTTTCGGCCATCGTCAATTACCGCCCCTTCGAAGTGGCCACCTTCGCCGACTTGCCGGAGACGCCCTCGTACTTCAAGAAGGAAGTGAAGCAGTACACGGAGATGAATTACGAGGAGTTGCACAGGTACATCCGTGATCTGCAGCAGAGCGGATTTGATGTGGTGCGGCTGCGAGTGCAACTCCAGCAGAAGCTGTCCTATCCCCTGATCACGCTGATCATGGCAGTGCTGGCCATTCCGTTCTCGCTCACGGCGGAGAAGAAGGGAGCGGTCACCGGAGTCGCCGTCGCAGTGTTGATTGCGGTACTCTACACGGTGGTGTCGCGGCTGTTCGAGGCCATGGGCGACCTGAGCCAGCTTCCTCCGGCGCTGGCGGCCTGGTCACCAGATTTGATTTTTGTGCTGGTGGGCGGGTATTTGATTCTGAAAGTGCCGACGTAGAACACCTGACCTCGGACGTCAGACCTTAGACCTCAGCCGCCAAGACTCCAGCAGGACCTCAGCTTTCCGAATGCGAACGGAAGAGCCAACAGCGGACGGACCCCCGCAGTAAGACAGTCTGAGGTCCGAAGTCTGAGGTCCGAGATCCGACGCCTTACTTCACCGCCACGCCCCAGGGATAGTTGTCGGTGGTCGTCGCCGGGAGGGGCGTCAGTGCGCCGGTGGCGGGCGTGACCGAGTATTGTGACAGCGTGGCCGCCTGGAAGTTGGCCACGAAGAGCCAGTTGTCGTCGGCTCGAATGGCCATGGATTTGGGCTGGTTGCCGGTCGCCACGATCGCGGGGTTGCCCGCCGCCAGAGTGCCCGCAACCGGGCTGATGTGAAACGTTGAGATCTGGTTCGAGAGCAGATTCAGAACGTAAAGATAATTCCCGAACGGGTCCGTCATCATCGGCCCCGGGCCATTGGCGCCGCCGGTGAGGCTGAACGGCGAACCGGAGACGGGCTGCAGGCTGCCATCCTGAGCCGGGCAGTTTGATCCCTGACTTGGACCCCCGTTGCAGATCGTGTATGCACTGACGTTGTTCGACAGATTGTTGGCCACGTAGACGAAACGATCACAAGCATCCACGGTGATGCCGGAAGGCGTCGAACCGGTGGAAGGGGGCTGCAGCGAACTGCCCTGAGGGGGCTGCACCGACTGAGTGCCTGGCGGATTCCCCAACGCGCCCGTCGAAGTGTCCACCAGGAACTCCCAGACCACATTGTTCACCGAATCAGCCGCGTAAAGGTACTCCGCGGTCAGAGGGTTGCTGGCCTGAGAAGAACACACCCCCTGCTGCACCCCGTTGACGAGGCCGGGGAGAACCATAGGCGTAGCTGCCACAGCTGCGAAATTCGGCGCCTGAAATCCCGACTCCGGTGGAAGGGCGAACGTGAAGGTGGCCGGCACAGCTGTCAACGTGGCGCCGCTGCCGATCGCATAGACGCAGACTCCGTATTGCGTGTTGTTCTGAACACACGGGGTCTTGGCCTGGGGCACGTTCGCGTTTGCGATCGAGGTCGTGCTCAAGCCTTCCGCCACGAACAAAAACTTGCCCGTCGAATCCATAACCAGCTGCGTCGGATTCGGATCGGGCACAATCGAACCCACAGCCGTCATGGTTCCGCTGGAATTGACCCTGAACGCCGCAATGCCGGTGACTGTGCTGCCCGAACCGCAGGCTGGCACATTAGCGGTGATGATCGTGTAAGCGTAGGTTCCTGCCGGGTCCACCACGATCCCGGACGGTATGCCGTTCAGAACACAAACATCATTTGACGTGTCCCCGGGGGGATTGTTGACGGCAAAGATGCTCCCGCTGTTCAGGCTAAAACTGAAGCTCTCCAGCAGTCCCGAGCCCTGACTGCTCACCAGCACCAGGCCATCAGACGCGGAGTTGTACTTGTCCCCGCAAGCCACCAGCAGACCGATGGCAACCAGAATCATCACTCCGAACAGCCACGCGAATCGTTTCGACATTCTCTAGTTGATCTCCATGTTGTACGTGAGGGGTCTTGTGCGCACACCCCGGCGCCCCGTCGGCCGGGACCTGGCAATCTGGAAAACGCGGGAAAATCTCAACCCATTTATGTATCAGGAAACGGCGCGAAGAGCAAACTCCCGGCACGACCTATTGGAACCCTGGGAGCATCCGGGAGTTGCCTCGGGGCAGACCTCAGACCTCAGGCTTCGGACCTCAGGCTTCGGAGCTCAGCCCTGAGGCCTCACGGACCGGGCTTAGGGAAGCTCCATGTGGCCGAGGTCCGGGATTCACGATTGAGGTCTGAAGTCCGAGGTCTGAGGTCCGGCTTTACGCTTCTTGCGACGCCGGAACCGGCTCGGGCCGGGGCTTCAGCTCTTGCTCGTTCGCGATCAGAGGCAGGCGCATCTCTATCCGCAAGCCCCCTTCCTCGCGATTGTGAGCGGAGACTCGCCCGCCGTGGAAGCGCACGGCTCTCTCCGTAATCGCCAGGCCCAGACCGACTCCTCCGGTGAGGCGACCACGGGCATCATCGATCCGATAGAACGGCTCGAAGAGCTTCTCCAGACTGGCCGCCGGAACACCGGGACCGGAGTCGCTGACCTTGAGCACAGCCTCGGCTCCTTTGACGCCCTGCTCGCGGGTCAGTTCGATTTCAACCGACGTTCCCTCCTGGGTGTAGCGGACGGCGTTGCGAATCACGTTTTCCGCGGCGCTGTGCAGCAGCGAGGCGTTGCCGCGCACCTCCCAATCTCCTTCAGGGATGGCGGTGTGCACGTGGCAGTGCCGCGCCTGGGCTTCAAACTCTGCATCTTCGGCGACGTTCGCCACCAGTTCGTCGAGCGGCACCGGGGTCTGTGGTACAAGTTGTTCACCGTCCTCGAGCCGCGCCAGAGTGAGGATCCGGCCGATGAGTTCGTTGAGGCGGCTGGCTTCCAGTTCGATGCGGTCCATCATCTCCGAGCCTGATGCGTCGGAACGCTGCCGCGCCAGGCCAAGGGCAACGTTCAGACGCGCCAGAGGCGAACGCAGTTCGTGCGAAATGTCATTGAGCAGCCGGGACTGCGCCTTCACCAGCGTCTCCAGGCGCTCGGCCATGGCATTAAAGTCGCGCATCAGGCCGGCGACTTCGTCCCGTCTCCTTCCCGTAGGCGCGCCGATACGGGTGGTGAGATCACCCGCTGTCAACTGCTGCGTCGCGGCACGCAGCCGCACGATCGGCTTGGTCAAATACCACGACAGAAAATAGCAGACGAGTCCGGAGGTAATGATCAGGATGATCAATCCGGGAAATGGCATTCCACGCGGGCCGAGAAACAACCGCGGCCCCGGCGGAGGAGCCAACACGAGCGTGTATCGGTGCAGTCCATCGGAGGAAGCGCGTGAGTCGCGGAGAACCGGCGGCGGAGGGATGATAAACCCGTCCCGCGGCATGCGCGGTCCGCCGGTCGCCATCCGAATCGCCCAGTCCGGCGCAGCTCGATGTGAAACCTCAATGCCTGACTCGTCGAACAGGTAAGCCCGCACGCGCTGCGACTGTTCAACGCTCTCAAGGTATTGCTGTACCTTCTGCTCGCCCCCTTCCTCGTAGGCGTTCACCGCGTCATTCAGAACGGTCGTGCGCAGACCTTCCCAGGTGGTGCTGCGCGGGCGGAAGGCCAGGGTGACCAGAATGGCGAGCACGACGAACAGCGCCAGCGCCATCCAGAATGACAGGAAGATTCGGAGAAAGAGACTTTTCATGCCTCGCTCGCAGATCTAGGGAACCTTGGACTTCTCTCTCGGCCGGACAAAAATATATCCTACCCCACGAATGGTTTTGATGTGTTCGTCGCTGTCGGTATCGCCCAGTTTTTTGCGCACCTTGCTGACATGCATATCAATGCTGCGGTCAAAGGGCGAGAACTTGCGGCTCAAAACGGCATTGACCAGGCGTTCCCGCGGCACCACGCGGCCGGCTTCCCGCAAGAGGACCTCGAGCAAGTTGAACTCGACCGACGTCAGGTCAACCGGTTGACCATGGAGACGGACCATGCGGGTCGCGGGATCGAGCTCCACATCGCCGACGCGGACCATATCCGGCGCCGCTGGCGCGCCGTTGCCGTCCGCTCGAGTGCGCCGCAGAATCGCACGGATCCGGGCCACCAGTTCGCGCGGATTGAAGGGCTTGGGAAGGTAATCGTCAGCGCCGATCTCCAGCCCGACGATGCGGTCCACGTCCTCCCCGCGCGCCGTTAGCAAAAGCACCGGCAGGCGTGAGGTGGCGCGAATCCGCCGCAGCACTTCAAATCCATTGATTCCAGGCAGCATGACGTCGAGCACGGCCAGCAGGTACTCTCCAGCTGTGGCTTTTTTCAGGCCGCTTTCTCCTTCATGCACGCATTCAACGGCAAATCCCTCCGCCTGCAGATACTCCCCGACCAGGTGGCAGAGTTCGACGTCATCGTCAATGACCAGGATCCGTTCCATTCCCACCACTATTGTGCACCAAGGATAAAACGTCCAGAAGTAAAGAATTGTCAAACCCGCGGGGTGACAGACACTTCCGGTCGTAACGGCGAAGTCTCGCCCACGCCTTTGACAAAACTTTACTCTGGTTGACTGACTCTTTACGGCTGTTTCCCGGCGAACTGTGTTTGTATGAGGGGAAAGCATTAAAGTCCCCGGAAACCCGGGAGAACCTTTAGGAGCTACACATGAAATCGCTTGGTCTCCGCTTTTTGATGGCGGCCTTGGCCGTACTGTTGGGCACCGCCATCGCCAAATCACAGACTGCCGAGGACGCCCCTCCGCCCCCACCCATGCACGGTCCCGGCCACGAATTCGGCATGGGCGAACACATGATGGGCTTCTTCGCCAGGTCTCTGAACCTGACCGATGACCAGAAAACGCAGATGAAGGCCATCATGCAGAAGGAACATCCGGCCATGAAGCCGCTGTTCGAGCAGTCCCGCCAGATCGATAAGCAGCTTCGCCAGTATGCCGAAGGCACGTATGACGAAGCCAAGGTTCGCACCCTGGCAGCGCAGAAAGCGCAAGTCCAGGTCAATCTAACCGTGGCGGAGACGCGCATTCACAACCAACTGTTCCAGTTGCTGACGGCCGACCAGCAGTCGCAGTTGAAGCAAATGGAGGCCGACCAGGAGTCTCGCATGGAACAGCACATGCACGACGCGCCGCCCGCGCCTCCGGAAGAGTGAGCTTAGGCAGGGCTGGATTTCTCCTGGCGAGAGTTCATTAATGACGGCGCGAGGTGCTCTTGCCCGCCTCGCGCCGCTGGCGGAGGAACACTGGTGATGGTGGGTGACTCGTTCTTGTCGGACGCCGGATGGGTGTTCTTCGCCGCCTGGAGTGTAATCGTCGCCGCCGTCAGCCTCGCTGCCTTCGGCCGTGACCTGCTTCCCTCCCGAATGCGCCTTGAACCGCCACCGGAAGGCCGCCCAATCGATCCGGCGCCGGCGAGAGAGTCCGGCTCGCGCTAGCAACTTGCCTGTGAAAAACCTGCACCCTGCCTGCTAGAATTTCATCTACCCAGTTTGCATGTTTCCTAAGAACCTGCGCCCGCTGCTGCCCTACATGAAGCGCTACCGCTGGGGCTACCTGGCGGGAACGCTCTGCGTTTTTCTGCACAACGGGATTCTGGTGCTGCTCCCGCTGGTGATTGGCCGCGCGTTCGACGATCTTCGCCATGGCGGTCACAAGCTGCTGCTGTATGCGGGCCTGTTGCTCGCGATTGCTGTAACCAAGGGGATCTTCCAGTTCCTGACGCGCTGGATTGTGATCGGCATCTCACGCGACATTGAGTTCGACCTGCGCAACGACCTGTTTGAGCGCCTGGAAAGCCTTTCCTACTCCTATTACCAGCGCAATCGCACCGGCGACATCATGGCGCGTGCGACCAATGACCTCAGTGCGGTTCGCAACCTGCTTGGCCCCGCCATCATGTACACGGCCAACACGATCGTACTGACGGCGGGGGCACTGGCTTTCATGATCTCGATCAGCCCCAAGCTGACTTTCTACACGTTCCTGCCGCTGCCGGTAGCGAGCATCGTGATCCAGTACTGGGGCCGGCAGATTCACGATCGCTTCGAAAGAATCCAGGCGATGTTCTCCGACATTTCTGCGCGGGCACAGGAAAACTTCTCGGGAGCGCGGCTGATCCGCGCCTACGTGCAGGAGGAAGCTGAAATTCGAGCGTTCGAGAGGGAGAACAAGGAATACATCCGCCGCAGCCTGAAGCTGGTGCGGCTGATGGGCATGCTCTGGCCTACGCTGGAATTGATGCTCGGCGCTGCCATGGTGCTGGTCTTGTGGATTGGAGGGCGCGAAGTTCTGTTCGGCCGGATTGACTTCGGTCATTTCACCTCCTTCATCTTCTACATGATGCAGCTGATGTGGCCGGTTATCGCACTGGGCTACGTCATCAACCTGTTTCAGCGCGGAACGGCGTCGTTGGGACGGCTGAACGAAATCATGCAGGAGCAGCCCGAGATTAAAGATGAACCGGGGGCGCAGGACCGGGAGATCGAAGGCGAGATCGAATTCCGCGGGCTGAATTTCAGCTACAACGGGAAACGGGTTCTGCACGATCTGAACCTGCTCATTCCCGCAGGCAGCAGTCTGGCGATCGTCGGACCGACCGGCTCCGGCAAGACCAGCCTGGTAAACCTGATTCCGCGCATCTACGACGCGGAACCGGGGACGGTACTGGTTGACGGCCGCCCGATTCGCGGGTATTCCCTGGCCTCGCTGCGCAAGAGCATTGGATTCGTCCCGCAAGAGACGTTCCTGTTCAGCGACCGCATCCGGGAGAACATCGCGCTGGGAGTAAACTCCGCCACCGACGGCGAGATTCGCGGCGCGGCGGAGGCGGCGAACATTGCGGCCGACATCGAGCGCTTCCCTGAGGGCTACGAGACCTTGGTCGGAGAACGCGGCCTCACGCTCTCCGGCGGGCAGAAGCAGCGCACGGCCATTGCCCGCGCGCTGATCCGGAATCCGCGAATCCTGATTCTTGACGATGCGCTCTCCAGTGTGGATACGCAGACCGAAGACAAGATTCTGAATCACCTGCGCGACGTCATGCAGGGCCGTACGACGATCTTCATTTCGCACCGGGTCTCGACCGTGCGCAACGCGGACCGCATCGCGGTGCTGCACGGCGGACGCATCGTCGAACTGGGCACTCACGACGAACTGCTGGCCTTGAACGGCTATTACAGCGACCTGTATAACAAGCAACTGCTGGAAGAAGAACTGGCGGAAGTTTGAACCGCAGTTGCCAGTTGCCAGTTGTCAGTTGTCAGCTGGTACGCGGGGCTATGACAAAGACTGGCGAATTTGTGCCATTGTCCGGGTTGTGCCGCCCCACACGCGTCAGACTTCACTATGCAGCGGGTTAACACGCCGGAAATTCTCGACTCGAACGATTGTCCTCCCCTCGAGATCGCGGGATCGCTCCACGACTTGTCTCGCATCAACCGCTGGTTCGGCGGCGTGGCCACGACGCGCAGGCTGATCGAGCGCGTCGCTGCCACAACCGGAAAGAGGCGATTCTCCCTGCTGGAAGTGGCCGCCGGATTCGGCGAGGTGCCGAAAATCGCCGGCGAGCAACTGGCGCGCAAGGGAATCAAGCTGGAGGTGACTCTGCTCGATCGCGTGCGTTCGCACTTGCTGCGGGGAAACCGCGCCGTAGTAGCTGACGCGCTGGCGATTCCCTTCCCCGACTGCGCGTTCGATCTGGTCAGCTGCAACCTGTTCGCGCATCACTTGGAGCCCGCCGAACTGGCGCGGTTTGTTCGCGAAGCATTGCGCGTGAGCCGTTGCGCAGTTTTGATCAACGATCTGATCCGGCATCCGCTGCACCTGGCACTGGTGTATGCGGGATTCCCGCTGATGCGAAGTTATGTGTCGCGCTTCGACGGAGTGGCGTCGGTGCGGAGAGCATATGTTCCGGAGGAGATGCGGCAGATTTTGTCGGATGGAGGAACGGCCGCGAGAATCGAAATCTCGCGGCATTACCTGTTTCGCATGGGAGTGATTGTGTGGAATTTGGCGGTCGAGTCGAATTTGGGAAGCACCTCCCGAAGGGCAGCCGGCGGTCGCTTGTGATTTGGCGATTCACCAGGGGGTGGGTGATCTCCCTCACAGCGGCGCAATCCAGAAACGGATAAGATACGCGCTTGAATTAGTTCTGAAAGGACAGAATGTCTCTTTCACGATTTCTTCCACACAAACCGGTTTTACTGGCACTTGTGCTCAGCCTCGCTCGACCGATTCTGGCAAATGACACCATGGTGACACTGGAAGCTGGCGGACTGGTTCCAGTGAAATCCTCGAAGGTGGCGATGGAGTCCGAGAGGCTTCGCATCTCAGTCCATCGGGTAACCGTAGATTATGTATTTCGCAACACCAGTGACCAGGACGTTGATGCCGTTGTAGCCTTTCCGCTGCCCGAACTCGATGGTGCAACACTTGAGATCGTGAACTGGACCTCATGATTCTTCAAGCGAACAGATAGCTGTCGAAATCAGGCCTTGGCGCTCATTGGGCGGCACTAATTGGACTGCCGGGGGCGGCTATCCCCACATGAGTCAGCGCACGACCAGCACTTCCCTAATATTGTCCCGCGCCAGGAAGAACTTGATGGAGGCGAAGTCGCGGAACAGAGTTTCGATATGGCGGTTGTTGAAGACGCGCTGCAGGCGGAATCCCTCGTTGATCGCGGTATGAATGGCGCCTGTGGGGCCGCGGCGTGCTTCCCGGCGCAGCACGATGCGCTGGGTTTCGAGCATGTCTTTCCCGATGATATGGAAGCGGAAACAGGGCGAGTCCGGCCCCGCATCCTTGGTGTGAAAGAAAGCGAGCAGCATGCCGCCGGGCTTGAGCACCGACCATAGGCGTCCCATGACCGGGCGCACCAGGCTTTCGTCGAGATAATCGGGCAGGTTCCAGCACAGCACAACGTCGAAATGGGCCGCGGGATACAGCAGGTTGTCGGCCAGGAATTGACGGCTGTCGAGAATGACCTTGCCCTCTTCGTCTTTGGTTACGAGGCCGGGTTCGGTGGAGGCAACGAGGAGATCCTCGCTGTAAATCTTGTGGCTGCGCTCGGTGAAGAAGCCGATGTTGGCGGGCGAAGTAGAGCCGAGATCAAGCACGCACAGCGGTGTTTCGGAGTCCCAGAGGCGCGAAAGTTCGCCCAGCCCGCTCGAACGGCGAGTCAGTCTTTGAGCGGCGGGTGGTGTCGCCTCTGTCCCGCGCGATGAACCGCGAAAGAGCTTCATGAAGTTCTGCGCCGTTGAAGCCATCACTCAACCTGCGGAGCCGAAAGAGCCGAAGGGATAGCAGCGCGTCCCCTCAGCGGATGAAGCCCGCATCTTTTGTTGGCCCAGGTGGCACGACTCACATCGTCCCTTCTCAAGCCCGTTTCATTAGCCGGATCTTGGTCGCTAAGCCGACCGCCAGAAGTTACTTTCCTGCCGCCTTGTCTGCCTTGCCCTGAATGTCAACTTTGCCCTTGAGGTAGGCGCCCTCCTCGATGGAAATCCGCTGCGTGGTGATGTCACCGGTGACCACGGCCGACTTTCTGAGTTCAACCCGGTCGCTGGCCAGCACGTTGCCTTCGAGCTTGCCCTGCACCACAATCACCTTGGATTCCACCGAGGCTTTCACTTGACCGTTGGGCCCGACGGTCAGGCTGTTGTTCTTCAGGGCAATGCTGCCTTCGACCTGACCGTCCACGTAAAGATCTTCGCTGCCTGACAACTCGCCTTTGATGACCACGGACTTGCCAATCTGCGCCAAATCGCCCGACAACGGAGCACTCATGATGTTCTCCTTTAAGAACGGGATACTGCACGACCAAAAAACTGGGAAGGCAGGTACCGGACGGCAGTGTCGCTTCCACGACTATACCCAACCCCGCGCGCGGGCGGCAAGGGATGACTGTGGCACCTCATGTGAAAAACCCGGGAAGTATGCGCTCTCCGCTTCGGGCCGCCTTCGGGACGATGCGCTCCTCCGGACGGATTGCTACACTAATCCCAGAATGCACCGCACGAAGCAGAAGCGGGGCGTGCCACTCCTGGCAGCAAGTGCGCTTCTTTTGTTGACGGCCACGGCTGCGGCTCAGGCGCCGAAGCCGCTCGAAATATCTCCCGGCGAACTGGTGCGGCTGACGGTTGCGAACGAAGTCGCGGCCGCGAACAACACCTCCACCAAGCACATGTTCCGGTCGCGCAAACAGACTCCCAAAGGATCGCAGACCCGGCTGTACGTCGAGACTAACGACGCCATGGCAGGGATGCTGGTCGCAACTAACGATGAACCGCTGACTGCCCAGCAACAGCAAGGCGAGATGAACCATCTGGCGTGGTTGATGGGGAATCCCGAACAACTCCGCAAGAAGCAGGCTCAGGAAAAGAAAGATGCAGACGAGACTCTGCGAATCGTGAGAGCGTTGCCCGACGCTTTCCGGTACGTGTATGCGGGCACGGGAAATCCTGCGCCGGGGCCGAGCGGAACCGGCAGCGGCCTGGTGCGGCTGAACTTTACCCCCAACCCGGCTTTCTCTCCGCCTTCGCACGTCGAGCAGGTGCTTGAGGGAATGGAGGGATTCCTTCTGATTGATCCGCAGCGGCGGCGCATTGCCAGAATCGACGGCACGTTGTTCAAAGATGTCACCTTCGCCTGGGGGATTCTCGGCCGCCTCGACAAGGGCGGGCACTTTCGGGTGCTGCAGGGCGACCTGGGCGATGGCACATGGGATATCAAAGAGATGGACCTGAACATCACGGGCAAGATACTGCTGTTCAAGACCATCGCCATGGTTTCCGATGAAGTGTTCAGCGATTTCCGGCGCGTGCCCGACAACCTGACGTTCGCGCAGGGCGTGGAGCTACTGAAGGCGGAAGAGCAGAAGCTGGCGCAGCACAGCGACGGGTCCGAATCGTCCCGGAAGTGAAGTCACTTCCGGGGATGGGAGACGCTCAGGGGATAGGAGGCAATGAAAAGACGAGCCTGGTCGGGGTCGATAGCATCGAGATCAAGAAAAAGCGGATCCCGTCCACCCGTAGTAGTCCGAGTGCGGAAATAGTAGGTTTTGCCAGGCTCGGCGGTGAGACGGGCCAGGGCGACCATCTGTGAGAAGATGTGGAGGTGTGATTGGTGGTTGACGCACAGATGGTGTTCACCCGCGCCGACCGAGAAAGAAAAGTAGGAGTTGTGTACATTGGCTCCGACCCAGGTGCCGTCGAGACCGACGCGAGTGGTAATGCAGGCGCCAAGGCAATTGGTGACGCCGATGTCCTGGATCACGTAGACGAGGGCTTTCCCGGTTTCTGGCTGGGCGATCGCGTGCTGCGAGTCATCGTGTTTGGCGTCAAAATGGACGCCAGCGGGACCGCAGGCGGACTCGGCGGCGGTGACAGCGGATTGATCTTGAGCAAAGGCGCAGGCGGCGGTAAAAAGCAGAGCGGCGACTAGTCTCATGGCTGACCTCCCGGGGCGGTAGTCCTGGATTGCTGTATCTTGTCTACAGATTAAGACGGCTGTTTGCCTTCGCTGGGTTGCCGGCTCACGCGCGCAGCGTCTCCTTTCGAACAGTCAGCTTCTCGATCAGATCTGGCTTCATGCGGTAGCCTGTGCCGGGCTGGTCGCTGATTGCAATCATGCCCTGGGGCAACACTTCCACCTCCGGATCGATGATGTCTTCTTTCCAATAGCGCTTCGAGGCGGAAACGTCGCCAGGCAAGCTGAAGTTTTCGAGCGTGGAGAGCGCGATGTTGTGGGCGCGTCCGACGCCGGTTTCCAGCATGCCGCCGCACCAGACTGGGATCCTGTGGGACTGGCAGACCTCGTTGACGCTTAAGGCTTCACTGAATCCTCCGACGCGGCCTACCTTGATGTTGACGATGCGGCAGGCGCCGGTCTCGGCGGCGAAGGCGGCGCTGCGCGCGCTGACGATGGACTCATCCAGGCAAATTGCGGTGCGCAGTTCCTTCTGCAGCCGCGCGTGATAGTAGATATCGTCATTCCAAAGCGGCTGCTCAATCATGAGCAGATTGAACTGGTCGAATTTGCGCAGGTGTTCGACCTGGTCGAGCGTGTAAGCGGAATTCGCATCGCAGCTCAGCGTGATCCCGGCCCAGCGCGAGCGGATACGTTCCAGCACATTGATGTCCCATCCCGGCTTGACTTTGATCTTGATGCGGCGGTAACCGGCGGCGAGTTCCGTCTGAATTTTTTCGAGCAGTTGCTCGACCGAGTCCTGGATGCCGATGGAAACCCCGCAGGGAATGTGGCGGCGCACGCCGCCCAGCAATTTCCAGAGCGGCTGCCCCTTCCCGACGGCCTCGGCCTCCCACAGCGCGTTTTCCAACGTCGCCTTAGCCATGCGGTGGGCGCGCACTTTGGCGAGAAGAGCCGGGCACTCGCGCGCCGATTCGACGCTCCGCCCCAGAAGCGCGGGGATCAGGTACTTGGTCAACGTGGGCCAGGAGCTCTCGATCCATTCGCTGCTGTAAAAGGGATCTTCTCCGGAGACACACTCGCCCCACCCCTCCACGCCCTCGCTGTGGACGGTGACCAGCAGAATGCGGCGGCTGTAGGTACGGCCGAAGCTCGTCTCGAAGAAATGAACGAGCGGCATATGAATTTCACGGAGGGTGATGGCTTCGATTTTCATGTTTCAAAGTTTCAAAGTTTCAGAGTTTCAAAGTTTACGCTTCCAGGTTTCAGGCGACTTGCGGGGCTTGACCCTGAAACCTTGAAACTCTGAAACTTTGAAACCTGAACGCTAGGCCTCCGATGCGTACGACCACTTTTCGTCCCAGTGAGCGAGCAGGAACTTGCCGTTGCCTTCAGCATCGCGCTCGTAACCCAGCACCGCCAGTTTCTGGGAAAACACGCGCAGGAATTGTTCGCGATTCCGCTCCTGCACTTGCTGAGCTTTGGCGCGAGTTTCGGTTGCTGCCTTCCAGCCATAGATTTGCGCTGGAACGGCAATGTCGCACTCGGCTCGGAAAGGCGGATTCTTCCCCGTCGCCAGCATCTTCTCGACCCGCTTCGACTTCAGCCACCATTCGGCGATCAGGCGGTCGCTGGGCAATCCGCCCTGCAGCGGTGACGACGTGATGCCGTATTGATTGATGTTGTAGCGGCGCGCGATGGCACCCAGTCTTTCGATATTGAGATACGCGTTCTTGATTTCCAGCGGATCGAAGGTCCACTCAATCAACTCGATCCCGCGGGCGAGCGCGTCTTCGCGCTGCAGCAGCTTCAGACGCCGGCCGAGGCCGGCATTGCGGTGCGTCTTACGGACCGCCAGCATATGCGAGTGCAGGTAGACATGTCCGGTGCGTGTGCCCGGGAGCGAAAGCGCGAACCCGACCATCTCGCCGCCGTTGAAGGCGCCCATGACCTGGCCGCCAACTTTATCGGCCACCACGAACATACGCAGCGGCACCAGTTCCGCGTCGCTGAAATTCCAGACTTCTTTTTGCAGGGCGACGCAGGACCGCATGTCCTCAAGGCTGTGACATCGGCGCAGAACGATGGAATCGGCGCTCACGCTCGTCCCTCCTCGCTCCGTTTTTCCTGCGCTTTGGCCTGCTGCCAGAGGGATTCAAGTTCTTCCATAGGAGCCTGATCGGCCGTCCGGCCGCTATCGCGCAAGCGGTCTTCCATCCACTGAAAACGCCGCTTGAACTTGCGATTCGTCTTGCGCAAAGCCGACTCCGGATCAACCGACAGGTAACGAGCGATGTTGACCAGCACGAAGAACAAATCGCCGACTTCTTCCTCCAGGCGGCTTTGCAGTTGCTCGGGCACCACGGTTCGTCCGGATCCGGCGACGCCACGGCCCTGCGGCCGCGGCCCGGGCGCGGGAAACTCTCTGAGATGTTTGCGCAGTTCGTCCGTTTCCTCGTGGAGTTTGTCGAACAGTCCCTCCACGTTGGGCCAATCGAATCCCGCCTGCCCAGCACGGGAACTGAGCTTGTGGGCCTCCAGCAGAGACGGCATGGCGGAAGAGACTCCGGCGAGGATGGAGTGCTGCTCGCCCGGCGCGGATTCTCCTCCCGCCTTTTCACCGGCGCCGGCCTGACGCATCTTCTTCTCCTCGAGCTTCAGCGCATTCCAGTTGCGCTTCACTTCGGCGGCGGTGTCGGCCTTTACGTCTCCGAATACGTGCGGATGGCGGTTGATGAGCTTGGTAGAGAGGCGGTCCAAAACATCATCAATGGAGAACGAGGCCTGCTCTTTGGCCATTTCCGCGTAGAAAAGTACCTGCAGAAGCAGGTCCCCGAGTTCGCCCGCAAGTTCCGGCCAGTCGCGATTGTCAACGGCCTCGAGGACTTCGTAAGTTTCCTCCAGCGTGTAGGGTTTGATGGAATCGAAGGTCTGTTCGCGGTCCCAGGGACAACCGCCGGGGGCGCGCAGGCGCTCCATGATGGCAACCGCCTGTTCGAAGCGTTCTCCAGTGGTGGGCATTCGGCAACCACTGTAAATGACGACGGATGGCAGTGGCAATGCGTGGACGCACTGACGGCGTTGCATTTTAGAATGCCGATCCAGTGCAAACTGCCGCCGAGTATGGCCCGCAAAGGGTTACTTCCGTTACCATCCAGGAATTAGGGCTGTCTGGAATTTGGCCAGTTACTAACTGGGACTGCCGTTACCTGTTTCCGGCGCCCTGTGCGAGGCAAACTTAGATGGGCGGGGTGTGCGAAGGAGGCTGCACGGGAGCGTGCTCTCCTTCAACATATCCTTCCGACTACGTAAGAAACGCAACAGATGAGCACCGCGGTAAAACCTCGTCCACCCTTGGAAGGCCAGCACTTCCAGGTGGTGGTGATCGGTGGCGGCATCAACGGAGTCGCTGTTGCCCGGGAGTGCGCCCGAGCCGGCAAACGCACGTTGTTGGTGGAGCAAAACGATTTCGCTTCCGGCGTCACCAGCCGCTCCACTCGGATCGTTCACGGCGGCCTCCGTTACCTGGAGCATGGGGAACTGGACCTGGTGCGCGAGTCGGTGCGAGAGCGCGAGCGGCTGCTGCGCGAGCGATCTCACCTGGTACAACCGATTCATTTTCTGCTCCTGCTGAATGAGAACAGCCAGCGCAGCGCTATGAAAGTGCGTGCCGGTCTGTGGCTCTACCATCGCCTGGCCGGCAAAAAGTCGGCGGACCTGAGCGAGATGGAGTTGAAGCGCGTTGAGCGCACGCTGGACGCCGGCCACCGCTGGTCCATGTTCAATTATGAAGACGCGCAGTGCGAGTTCCCGGAGCGCCTGGTCGCGGAGTGGCTGACCGAGGCGGTTGGAGCGGGAGCGGTAGCGCGCAATCATTGTGAAGTGCTGGCCGTGGATGTGGCGCACGGACGCGCGCGCGGCGTCCTGTTGCGGGACCGGATTTCCGGGAAAGACGAGCGAGTGGAAGCGGGGTGGATCTTTAACTGCACCGGCCCGTGGGCGGATCGAGTGTGCCAGCGGTCCTCGGTTCGTACAGGCCAGCCGATGCTGGGCGGCGTGCGCGGGTCGCACATCGTGCTGCCGCGATTTTCCGGCGCTCCCAGCGTGGCGCTCTACACCGAGGCGGCGGACGGGCGTCCCATCTTCGTCCTGCCGTGGAATGAGCAGATCCTGGTCGGCACCACCGAGGTCCCGGACACGGGCGATCCGGGAAAGACCGCGCCTTCCCACGAGGAGATCGAATACCTGCTGCTTACTCTGAAGCATCTGTTTCCGAAAGCCCGGATCTCGGTGAATGACATCCGGTATGCGTTTGCCGGGATTCGTCCGCTGGCGAATTCGCCCGGGGACCAGCCATCGGCAGTCACCCGGCGGCATTTCGTGCGCGACCACACGCCGGAAGGCGCGGCCAAAATGATTTCCGTGATCGGCGGAAAGTTGACGACGGCGGCAGCGCTGGCGCGGGAATGCGCGCGCAAGATTGGCGTCGCGGTGGCGGAGCCGAAGACGGTTGCGCTGCCGGCCGCTTCGCTCGATCCCTTGATGGATGAGGAAGTCGTCGAAATCGCCCAGGCCGGCGCCGTCAGCCAGGAGTCAGCCCGCGGCATTGTGGAGTGGCATGGCCGGCAAGCGATGGACATCGCCCGGCTGGCGCTGGTCAGCGCGGAACTGCGCGCCCCCATTTGCCCCCACACTTCCCATATCATCGCCGAAGTGGTCCAGGCCTACCGCAACGAATTCGCCGTCACTATGGCAGACGCGCTGCTGCGGCGGGTTCCGGTGGCTCTGGGCCCCTGCTGGTCTGCGTCCTGCAGCCGGGAGGCCGCCCTGCGTATAGGCGCCGTATTGGGCTGGAACGAGCAAGCTCTAGGATCGAATCTGGAAGCCTTTGAGACCGAGCGCACCGCCTTCTTGCGCCGGCCAGCCGATAATACGGCTGCCCTGGAAGCCGCCGCAGACTGAGATTCCGGCTGTGATTCCCCATTGCCTTCTGGTTACCAAAGATTTCCCTTTCCCCCTGAGTCATCTGGGAGCCAGACCCAAGCGAAAGTAAACTACCGCGGAGTGTTGCGCGTTTCCTGTAACAGGGGCGTTCGATGTTGATTCCCATCAGACACGAGAATATGACCGCCAGGCGCTGGCCGGTGGTCACGCTGGCACTGATCGCCATTAACACAGCGGTCTTTCTGTTCACCATGACTGCGATGAATGACGAAGCGCCCGAACTGGGCGAGGTGAAGAGTCACATCCTGATTCTGGCGGCGCTGCATCCCGAACTGACCATGAAGCCGGAGTCGCAGCATCTGGTGGACGGCTTCAAGGAAAGCCATCCCGATCAGTGGAAATACGTGCAGGATCCCTATCGTGACGTCATTGACCCGTACGATGCCAAGGTCAAAATGATGGAGGATGCGTCCAAGCTGCAAGCGGAGATGGATTCGCTGAATCAGCAGTATGTCAAGCTGTCGTCAGCATCGATCGAGGAGCAATATGCTTTCGTGCCGGCCAATCCCAGGCCCATCAGCTATCTGACGGCAAATTTCCTGCACGGCGGTTGGCTGCACCTGATCGGCAACATGTGGTTCCTGTGGCTGGCCGGGTTCGTGCTGGAAGACGTGTGGGGCCGCTGGCTTTATTCGGCTTTCTATCTGATCGCGGGCGCGGCGGCGCTGCAATTTTATGCCTGGACGAATCCAGGGAGCATCACACCCACGCTGGGCGCGTCAGGCGCTGTGGCTGCATTGATGGGAGCGTTTCTGGTGCGCTTCCCCAAGATGAAGATCGAGATGGCATGGGTCCTGTACTTCAGCATCTTTCGCTGGATGCGAACGGGCAATCCCTTCCGGATTTGGCGTTTTAAGGCCGCAGCCTACTGGCTGCTGCCGCTGTGGCTGTTGATGGAAATCCTTTATGGAACGCTCTTCGGTTCCATGAGCGGCGTGGCGCACTGGGCGCACGTAGGCGGCTTCGTGTTTGGGGCACTGGCGGCCTTGGCGATCCAGCATTCCGGAATCGAGCAGAAAGCGAACAAGGCAATCGAAGAACAGGTAAGTTGGAACACCGATCCCGAGCTCGAACAGGCCAGCGGCATGATGGAGCATGGGCAGCTCAGCGAAGCGCTGGCGCTTTTGACCAATTACGTGGCCGTCAAACCAAACTCGCTCGACGGGTGGAACCTGCTGCGCCAGGTCCACACGCGGCAAAGCAACACCAAGGCTTACCTGGAAGCCACGGCCAAGACCTGCGCGCTGCATCTCAAGGCCCATGCTGTTGAAGCGGCGTTCCAGGATTATGCCGAATATGTCGATTCCGGCGGCGGCCACATGCCGGCGGCGACCTGGCTCGAACTCTGCAAAGGCGCAGAGGAGAAACAGGAGTTCGATCGGGCCCTGAGTGAGTACGAACAGCTTGCCGCAGCCTATCCCAAGGACCGGCAGGCTTTGACCGCGCAGCTCAGTGCGGCGCGGCTGTGCCTGAAGCGATTGCACCGTCCCCAGGATGCACTCGCTCTGTATCAGAAAGCGGCGGCCTCCCCGATTCCCCATTTGGACTGGGAACAGCACATCCAGTCGGGGATTAAGGAAGCAAAAGCCGCGATTTCCGGAGCGAACGCGAGCGCAGCCGGGGCACAGTAGAAAGAGTCGGGAACAATTCTCGTCTGGGCGTTGATGAAGCCAGAAATAACACTCACAACAGTCGATGAGTTCTATAAAAAGGGATGTCAAGAGAAAAGTTCTCCCTCGACCGGAGGGCGAGAAGATTTTGTCTCGAGATCCAGCCCACTTCACTGTGAGAGTGCCTCTCGATTTGTGCGA
>Ga0181530_10001156_pt1 | contig 33528 bp, 28 predicted proteins | sample PEATcosm2014_Bin_42_FD_119769 | JGI IMG/M metagenome (GOLD analysis project Ga0181530, IMG submission 119769) | Peatland microbial communities from MTU Mesocosm Facility, Houghton, MI, USA - PEATcosm2014_Bin10_60_metaG | ecosystem: Environmental > Terrestrial > Soil > Wetlands > Peat | place...
GAGGTCTTCACTTACGCGGTGGTAACGACAGTTTTCGGCTGCCAGGCACACGTATTGTGCGCACGCCGAAGCGGACATTGGTTTCGTCAAAGGGACTGCCTGGCTAGGAGCTATCAAGGATATAGACCTGGTGCCCTTGTTCTTGCTGGATCTGGGTGGCGGTAAGCAACTCCGCAACGCGCATTGGGCTACCGCAGACCGGACGCTGCCAGACAGCGGTTGCAACGGGGTTCGCTTCGGCAGGCGGAGGTGCGACCGCTAGTGACCTCCGGCAAAGCGGCAGCAACTCCCGCCGCCGGCGATTAGCAAACCAGCCAAAATAGCGGATGCGTGGGAGACCCTTGGGCAGAACATGCTGCAAGAACCGGCGCAGGAACTCTTCTAACGTAAGGGTCATGGCACGGCACGTACGGTGATGCGCGTAGTCCTTCCAACGAAAGGTGACGTGATTGCCATCCACCGAGAGAAGGCGATGATTCGAGATGGCCACTCGATGGGTATAGCGGGCCAGGTACTGCAGCACGTGCTCTGGCCCGCCAAAGGGAGGCTTGGCATAAACGACCCAGTCTTCCCGAAACAGTGTGCGCAAGAAGGCTGCGAATGCCTTCTCATTCGCCAACGACTGACACGGGCCAAAGAAGACAAGTTGCTTCCTCTGAAAAGCCCGCCGTAATCCGGCCACGAACTTCCCGCGAAAGACGTGGCTGAGTACTCTCACCGGTAAAAAGAAGTGGGGCGCCGAGCTAATCCAGCGCGAGTGATCGGGCGACAGTCCATCACCCGGTACGACACAGTGGACGTGCGGGTGTCGCTGCAGAGTCTGTCCCCACGTATGCAGTATGCTGAGGAAGCCGATCTCGGCACCGAGGCGAGCCGGATCGGCCGCGACTTCCAGTAGCGTTGCGGCACTGGCATCGAACAAGAGTCCGAATAGATACCTCGAACTGTTTGATTGCGAGAATGTAGCCGCGAGTCGTGGCTGGCGAGTAGTTACGGTGCTGGAGTTCCGTCCAGCACGCGTTGGCGAAGTGAGGTCACAGAAATCTCCTTTCTCAGTGACCCACACTGTGTCACCTACTCCAACAATGCTGGGTCCGTCGTACGCGGTAACGTCCGCCGCGCCAGCGGCTTAGTTCTAACGCCCTACCCGCTGAAGTGCATCCCGAGGATTCCGTCCGGTTGGTCGGCAAACCTTCCCTAACCCAGATTGGGAGAAAAGTCGGCCGTCTGCTCGGGAACTATCGTCAGGCCTTGGGGACGGTGATGCTGGTGATTAGGGATTCTTATGCGCCTGCGCTCCGTCGCTTGAGTCCAAAGGGCTGCGCATGCATCCAGGTAGGCATGGCAAACTTGACGGAATTCAGCCTGGCCGAGGCCATTGCAGTTCTCAGCCGCACTCCTGCAACCCTAAATGCGCTGTTGCGCGGGCTGCCCAACGTGTGGGTGCGCCGCAACGAAGGAAAGGATACCTGGAACGCGTTCGACATCGTGGGCCACCTCATCTTCGGGGAGCGCACCGACTGGATGCCGCGGGTGCGGATCATGCTGGAGAACGGCGAAGCGCGGCCATTTGATCCCTTTGACCGCTTTGCACAGTTGCAAGAGAGTCAAGACAAATCTCTGGAGCAGCTCTTGGACGACTTCGCCCGCCTGCGAGGGGAGAACCTGGCTGCGCTGCAGGCACTGAATTTACAGCACGAGGACTTGACCCGGCGCGGAAGGCATCCAGCGCTGGGAGTGGTAACGCTATCGGAACTTCTGGCGACGTGGGCCGTTCACGACCTCACTCATGTGCATCAACTATCCCGAGTGATGGCGCACCAGTATCGTGACGCAGTCGGTCCTTGGAGCGCCTACCTGGGCGTGCTGCAGTGTACTGGTCATAGCGCTCCGTAGGCAAACGAGCTCCAGTTGGCGATTCTGCTGCGATAGGCGCGACTTTACCTTGCCCGCCCGGCTCGTCGGATTGGGCTAGCTCGCGAATGGTCGGCAATCCTTCCCCAATCCGTTGCGCTCTTAGGCAATAGTCGCAACTGATCGCTGTGCGCTCCCCTTGCTCACATTGAGGGTTCGACACACCTGGGACCAGGAAAGCCCGTCCCGGCGCAGTTCGGCCACCCGAACGGCGTCAATCTCGACGCGGGGCCTTCCGAACCCCTTCCCTTTGGCGCGAGCATTGCGCAATCCAGCCTTGACGCGCTCCTGGATAAACGAACGCTCGAACTCCGCCATGGCGCCGATGATCTGGAACATGAGGCGCCCAGATGGCGTGCTCAGGTCGAGGTTGTCGCGGAAGCTGACAAACGCCGCACCATACGCGCCCAGCCCCGCGAGGGCATTAACCAGGTGCTTCAGCGAGCAACCGAAGCGATCAATCTTCCAGACGAGCACGGCATCGAAGTTCCGCCGGTAAGCGTCGGTCATAAGCTGATTCAGTTGAGGTCTCGATTCCTTTGAGCCGGACACGCCGTGATCAACATACCCGGTGGTGATGGTCGTATCGAGGACCACACCTGAATATGGAGACTGCCCGTCAGTGCCGCTGCCGAAGCTATGAAGGACGCTCTCTATGTATCCTCCGCCTGAAGGGGTCAGTTCGAAGGTAGTCCCGCCGCCATACAGGCCTCCCGCCCCCGTCGTGCCGTAGATGTCTCTCGCTTGATCGAAGGTTAAATTCTCGAATGCTGGGTATTTCCCATCTGGGGGGCCCGTAAAGGTGTGCTGTACGGTTTCGTTCCAATAGCACAGCATCGCCTTGCAAACCGCAGGCGAGGGTCTCAGTTCGAACACTGTCCCGTAGTTCACACCACCGCCGTTGGTCGTGCCGTATAAAGCGCCATTGGGGCCGATCACTACCCCGCCGGTTGAAGCGGCTCCATCGCTGCCCCCGGTAAATTCGTACAAGGGACTGAGAATCCAATCTGAATCAACCAGGCTCAGCCTGAAAACTACGCCGCTGCTGTGAGTCCCGCCCGCTGACGCTGTTCCGTACAAAACTCCGGAGGGCCTATGGTAACTCCGGCAAAAGGACTTGCCCCGTCCCCGTCTCCATTGAAGTTGTGAAGCACGCTGAACGTCTGCGCCTCGAGGGCGTGGGTTGCGAGAAGGGTCATCGCGAAAACGATCGCGAGCGCCATCGTGGACGTACTCCCGCACGAGTCGAGGTTGAAGCGGAGCTTGCAACGCAATACGGTTTGCCCGTCCATCGTGTTCTCCTTGTTGAGATCCTGTCCCAAAGTACCGAATTTGTTGCCGACAGCGGCCTCGTCATTGGCACTGAGGGAAAACGAGTTCTTCTTTGGTATTGGAATTGAAGTACGCCGTAATCCAACCTTGGTCAGACCGGTAAACCACGAACTTGACGAAGAGTGGCCCCCTATCGAAATCCAACACCAGATAGATGGCCCGGGTTTTCGGCGAAATGTCTTCAGTGCTTACCACTTCGAACGCCCGATACGTACCGTAGTAATCCTGGACCTGGCGCAAGATGTTGGCCTGGCTAAGGGCATCTTTAGTTCCCTCCAGCGAGCTACCTTTTATCCAGGCTCGAAGCGCCGCGTCCGGGCCGCTGTCTCTGTAGGCTTGCAAGCCGGAGAGAACGATCGGCGGGACCTCGCCAACCACCTTCTCTTTTGCACCAGGAGCCTGCGCAGATGACACCATGGGAGCCAACAAGAGGGCACAGAAATATAGGAACACAAGCTTACGCATAAAGCCGCCTTTCATCTTTCATAACGATAGTGACGATGCCGAAAGGAAAGTTCAAGTGTGAATGCTAACAAGCGCGGTCGCGCTCCCAATATGAGACTCTATGCCGCTGACTTTGCCGGTGGTTCAGCCTTGGCATCGCGCAAGGCCAGGTAGCCCACCAAGCCGGCCACCAGCGAAGCTGCCAGTACGGCGGTCTTCGCCTCCATGAGGTACGCGCGATCGTCAAACGCCAACGAGCCGATAAAGATGGAAACCGTGAAGCCGATTCCGGCCAGGACCCCAACAGCGCTCAGTTGCTTCCAGGTGACCCCGTTGGGCACTCGCGCCAGACCCGCCAGTTCGGCCAGCTTCGCGAAACCGATGATGCCCAGCGGCTTTCCCACCACCAATCCCAACATAATTCCCCAGGCAATGCGGCTGGTCAGCAACTCGCGCCAGGCGTCGCTGGAGAAAGTCACTCCCGCATTGGACAGCGCAAACAGCGGCAAGACCAGAAACGACACCCAATCGTTCAACTGTCGCGTGAGCCTTTCCGACGCCGACTCGGTACTGTTCAGCAGCGCATCGAAACCGCCGAGCAGGCTCTTCGCGGTCGTCACATCACCGCAGTTCATCGCATCGCGGAAGCGTCGCGACATGTTGGTCGCAATCTCCTGAAACTCTTTCAGCGACAACGGCGCCGTGGTCGGCACCAGGAATCCCAGAATTACGCCCGCGATGGTGGCGTGAATCCCGGAGCGCAGGATCGCAATCCAGAAGAGAACGGCGAGCACGAAGTACACCACCGGCCGCGAGATTCCAATCTTAAGCAGCAGCACGATGACGGCCAGAATAACCAGGCCGGCGAATAAGGCCCCGCGATTCAACCCTGCGCTGTAGAAAACCGCGATCACGATGATGGCCCCAATGTCGTCGGCAATGGCCAGCGTCAGTAGAAAGATTTTCAAATCCGCCGGAATGCCTTTGATCATGCCCAGAACGCCGAGCGAAAAGGCGATGTCGGTTGCCATCGGAATGCCCCAGCCGTGCTGCCCAGGATGTCTGTGGTTCACCCCGACAAACAGCACTGCGGGAACAATCATTCCTCCCAGCGCGCCAAACACCGGCAGCGCCGCCCGACGGATGTCCGACAGTTCGCCATGCACGATCTCGTGCTTGATTTCCATGCCGACCAGGAAGAAGAAGATTGCCATGAGCGCGTCATTGATCCAGGCGTGCACCGGCAACTGCAGGCGCGAGAGCGTCAACTCCATCTCCCAAACATGGTGATACGACTCCTGCCAGGGCGAGTTGGCCCAGATCAGCGCAATCACCGCTGCTGCCAGCAGGAAGATGCTGCTGATCCCCTGAATGTGAATGAATTGCTGGATCGGCAAAACCACAGCGCGCGTCACCAGCGACTCGCGTGTCTGGACCTGAAGCGCTCCGAATGTGCGCGGCGGAATTCCCATGGTGTTGACTCGGCTTGGCCCTCGACCTCTATGCTGACCATCCATTCAAACCGCAAGACTTAACCGGCGTCAACCGTTTGGCAGCACGGGTGGTGGTACAGTTTGATTTTCCACCGGGATATTGGGCTGGGGCCCAGGGGAAAGCAACCCCTGTTTTCTGAGAAAATGCGGTCATGACCACCGTACTGCTGCTTACCATTTCAAACATTTTCATGACGTTCGCATGGTATGGCCACCTGAAATACCGCCATACCGCTCTGTTCAAGGTCATACTCGTAAGTTGGCTGATCGCCTTCTTCGAGTACTGCTTTCAGGTCCCTGCTAACCGCATTGGCTCATACGAATTTACTGTGGTGCAGCTCAAGACAATCCAGGAAGTCATCACGCTTACCGTCTTCACGGTTTTCTCGGTCCTATACTTGGACGCCGAGCTGAAGTGGAACTACTTTGTGGGTTTCGCCCTGCTGGTGACTGCCGTTTATGTGATTTTCAAGAAATGGTAACCAATTTGGCCACTGCGGGAAATCAAACTGCCCCACTACCGCGGCATGCGATTGGCAAGGTCACCGCCCTGGGCTATGCTGGGAGACTCCCATGACCGCTGTCCGAGACGTGCTGCTCATTTTCGCCGCGCTGCTGCCCATCGTGAATCCGCTGGGCATGGCGCCCATCTTTGCCGAAATGACATTGCGATACCCGGAAGCCATCCGTCGCACGGTGGCGTTTCGGGTTGCCGTCAACGGCGTTGCGCTGCTGCTGGCCTCGGTGTTCATCGGTTCCTATATCCTTCAGTTCTTTGGCATAAGCCTGGCGGCGGTGCAGTTGGGCGGCGGTTTGGTCGTCACCATTGCGGGATGGCAGATTCTCAACAAGAAGAGCGACATGAGCAACCAGGAGGTGGTCTCGGCCCCCGACAATCAGGAGATCCTCTCGCAAGCTTTTTACCCGCTTACCATGCCCCTCACCGTGGGCCCCGGGTGCATTGCCGTCGCCCTTACGTTAGGCAGCAATCTGCACGAGGAGCATCGCCTGCAACTGATCTTCAGCGCGCTGACCGCGGTCATTGGCATTGTTTTTATCGGCGTTGTTATCTATCTGTGCTATCGGTTTTCTGAAGGCCTCCAGCGGCTGCTGGGGCCCACCGGGACCAGCATTCTGATTCGTTTGTCCGCTTTCATCGTGGTCTGCATCGGCATACAGATTATGTGCAACGGCCTGGAAGGCTTTTATCGCCTGCTGAAGGGGGTTGTGCGCTAAAATGCGTCCCGCAAGTTCGTGGATAAACTCGACGCTGTTTTGAAAGGGCACGGCTTCAGCCGTGCCGCAAGAAGGCATGAATAACGGCGGCTTTAGCCGCTGAGGTGAGGACTTCGCCGCCAGACCTTACCTTAGGAGTTACGTTTCGAAATTGCGGGACACACTAAGGAAACTCTGATTAAGTCTGGCTTGTAGAAGGAGACCGCCTTCTGGCCGTCCGTAAATGTCGCTAGAACAATACGGCTTTAGTCTCCCAGTCCCGTGGCTATGACCAATCGAGCAAAATCCTGGCAAGCCCGCATCGATTTCTGGCGCGTGGTTGGTGTCCTCACCACCCTGCTTTTGGTGTTTGGCTTGAGCCTCTGGTTTGAGGAGATCAAGCAGCATCTCCCCGACATCACCACCCTGCAACTGCAAACCTACGATTGGCTGTCGCGATTTGACGCTCGTGCAGCGCGCCCGCAGTGGGTCATCGGCGTCGAGATCGACAACCAGACATTCTTCGACTGCCTGGGGCTGGTGAGCGATCAAGACGTCACCGATCGCGCCTTTCTTGCCAGGCTGATCGACCGTGCGGTGGAAGCCCAGGCTGCCGTGATCGCGCTGGACATTAATCTGCTCACCGATGACCAGGACAAGTCGGAAGAGGCGCGAAGAAAGCAAAATCGAGCCCTGTTCGACGCCATTCGCCGCGCCCAGGCGAGCGGCATTCCCGTGGTGCTCACTATGGGGTTCGACTATAAGAGCATGAGGCCGCAGCGCAACATCGAGGACGGCGTTGACACGGCCAAAGACCCGGCGCAAGCCCCAGCCACATGGAATTGCCGGGTCCAGGATCCATCGCCCAAGCCGGTCGGCAAATCTGGGCCGCAGACCATTCGCGGCCCCAGGCCCGCGGAACCGGTTCAGGTTTCGGCTTGCCTCCTGCCCGGCGCGCCCACGCTGGACAGCGACAACCCCGCTTACCCTGCCGTCCGCGCCGGTTTCGATCTCTCTCCCATGGACAAGCGCAGGGTCCCGCTGTTGGTCTACGGCACAGAACCGGACCCGCAAACCCAACAGGACGTTGACGTAAAATGCCCCTCCTTCGCGCTGCAAGTAGTGGACGCCTACGAGCGCGCCATGACCATCAAGCCAACCACCTGGGAGAACCTGAGCCCCCAGACCAGGCAGCAGTACTTCGTGTACACCAGTTTCCTGCCGGAGTATTCGCACTTCGAAGCTGGGGCAGAGCCTACTTCGCTGGAGAGGTTCCTGCATGGGCTTGACCTCAAGCTGGGCACTGCCGAATCTCCGCCCCAGGGGCTGTTGCCCGATTCCTATCTCTTCCCGCATGTTTCCGCTGCCGACGTTTACAATAGCGATCCTGCCAGCATCAAGAGGCTGAAAGAACACATTGTGCTGATCGGCGGGCATCGCCTGGCGCGACAGCATGGCCAGGAGTGGATCGATTATCATGTGGGTCCGCAGGGTCCCATGGTTGGCATGTATCTTCATGCCAACTACATTGAAGGCATGCTGGATAATCGCCTCAAGCTCCGCGTCGGCCGCTGGACCGGGGTATTCATCGATTGCGCGGCGGCTGTCCTCATCATGTTGGCTGGCGCCAGGGCCCGCAACCTTGCTCAGCGCCTGATCCTGTTGGCCATGGCATTTCTCCTGGTCGGACTCTTATACGTAGCCGCCGCGAATCTTGGCTACTGCCTGGATGTTCTGGCGGTGCTGGTGATCCTGTTCGGGCACTTTGTGTGGGAGCATTATTGGCACCTACAGGCGCATGCCCACGCCAAGTTGAAAGGGGGAGCACATGCTCGATAAATTTAGGAAACTGGCGAACCCGGTGCTGGCTGCGGTTTGCCTCTTTGCGCCGATGGCCGCGCTGGCTCAAGCCCAAAACCAAGCCCAGAAAACCTCCGATGCCCAGCAGCAACCGAAGAAGCCGGCGGCATCGGCAAAGCAAGAGGACGCTGCCAAGAACAAGTCTTCCGCGAGCCAGTCCAACGGAAGCAAGCCTGCCGGTAGCAAGTCTTCGGGGAACAGCAAGTCCTCTGGAAGCAAGTCATCTGGGAGCGCGTCTTCTGGCGGGAAGTCCTCCGCGAGCACGCCTTCCGACGCCGACAAGTTGAGCGACGAAAGAATGTCGACCCGCGACATCACTCCCCCTGCCAAAGTCGACAAGAGCAACCAGGCAGGGAAGCAGCCCTCGGGTGTGAAGTCGGATTCGTCGAAGTAGCCGGCGGATCGCGGCGTGTATAATTTTTTCTAGCGCGCCCGTAGCTCAGCTGGATAGAGCGAATGCCTCCGGAGCATTAGGTCGGGAGTTCGAATCTCTCCGGGCGCGCCAGCCGTCCCCATTCTCCTCTGCCAGTTGCGGCGCCTCCCGCAAATCACTTTCCCAGCATCTGCGTCAGCGCAGGAATGAACGGCAGGATTATCGTCATGTGGCTGGCGACAGCGTTTATGAACGCCTGATACCTCGACAGGAAGTCCTGCGTATGAGCCGATCGTTCAAGTGCCTCCAGCCTTTCCAAAATGTCTCTCCGTTCAGCATCATCCGACACACCGCCGCTGACGGCTTGCCTAAGCCCAGAAAAGACCTCCTTCTCCGTAATGGCGGAGACATTCAAAGAGTGGTCTGTCGATTGAACATTCACCCGAGCGTGAGCGCCCTGCAGGTTATAGATGTTTGTGACATGCTGCGCCGTGGGTCGCGTTTGTCGTTCTTGCCTCGACTCGAAATCAGATTCGGGATCGAGGGATTCCAATCTCCCCAATGCCTGCTCAAGCTGGGGCAGAACTGCTTCAATAGAGCTGCCCTTGCGAGCTGCCACGTCGTTCGACACTGCCGAATCATAGGCGTCCCATTGCCCATAAGCCGTTTCCATGATCGTGGGCAACCCAAGCGCCTGCAAGTAAGCCTTCAGCGTTCCGAGTTGACGGGCTAATCCGCTGACCTGCTCGCGCAGGGTTGAGACATTTTTCACGGGGTAGTCGGGCAATGGTTGTTCCAGCGACTCGCCCCAAAGCTCATAGTGGGCTTGCAAGTCATCACGGAACGCTTCAATCCGTCGCATTAGATCGCGTACTTTCATTTTTGGTCTCCGAGCCGAGTTACTGCTCCTCGATTCGTACATTTTGATTGTTAGCTGCCGTTCTAATTTCCCCCTTATTTCATTCCGGGTGGTTGCGACCCGTGAAACCACCTCTGACATGTCCGCTACAGATGAGTCTCGAAGGCTGGGATGGCCCTGTGCGACCTGAATCTCATTGGCTTTTCTCTGCGCCAGCGATGTGGCTGCGCTTTCTAGATTCATCCCAACATCGAGGAGCATCTCTTCAATAACAGCAGGGGAGAACGGCTGCGAGTCCAAGGCATACGCCTTCAATAGGCACTCCGCACGGGCGTCTGCAATAGCCCAGAGGTGCTTTACTTCAGGTTCCAAGTAGTTCCAAAACCCAGTGCGGACATAAATGTCCGCTGGGTGAATAAGGCCCCGACGCAGACCATCAAGCTTCGATTCTCGATCCGCTATGAGATGACGAAGCTGTTCTCCCCAGAGACTTTCAAGATAGTGTTTAGCTTTGGCGCTAAGTGGCATTCCAGATGATTCTACGGCAATCCTCGAAGACGACCGGCTCGCTGCGCCCTTCAGAAGCAACGGGCGCATGATATTAAATTTTCCGTCCTGGGAAAATCTGTCGAGCGCCCAAGCCACCAATCCAAACCCTACGATCCCCAACCGTTCATTGGCTAGTGTGTGTTCCCACTTTTCCCCAGGGCTGCGGCATGGTCGCGGGCACGGTCCGCATCCTCGGTCCGTCCTTGCAGGCGATAGAACCTCGCCAGTCGCCGCCAGGGCTGGGGAGCATCGGGCGCAAGCCGGGCCGCCTCTTCCTGATAGAAGGTCGCCTTCTCGATGTTGCCCAGCGCATCCCAGGCCCCCGAACGTCCCTGTGCCACCATGAAGTCAAAGGTCCCGTTGTCGGCTGCCGCGATGTTCTTGGGAGCGCTGCGGACCGCTGCATCAAAGGCTTGCAATGCCTCGTCCGGTTGTCCGGCTTGCAGGTAGGTGTAGCCCAGATGCAGCAGCGGCTGTTGCGGTTTCGCCGCCAGCTCAGCCGCGTGTTTCATGGCGTCGATGGCATCTGCCATTCGACTGCGCTTCTGGTAGAAATCCGCCAGCGCAGACCAGGTAACTTCGCCGGGTTCCAGAGCGACGGCCGCCAGGTATTCCTGTTCCGCCTCGTCCAGCCGGTCGCTGGCAAAGAGCACGTTGGCGCGCAGCCAGTGCAGAAACGCGCTGTCCGGGAAGATGGCAAGGGCATTTGCGGTTGCTGCCAGCGCTTCCGCATTGCGATCCAGCGCCGCCAGCACGGCCGCAGCGTTGGCCCAGGCATTGAAAGCTTCAGCCCGGCCCATGCCGGGTTGTCGCGCCGGTAACGGCGCGGTTGCGCAGTTCACCGGGAAGCGTTGGATCAGCTCCTCCGTCTCCGCTGTGCGGCGTACGAAGACCGCGGAAACTTCATCCAGGTAAACCGGACGCCACACCGTGCTGTTGCAAAAATCCTGGAGCCTCACCTGTTGGATTCCATCAATGCGCCCCAGGGGGAAGATGAGCGTGTTGATACCGTAGCGGCTGGTTTCCTGCTCCCAGATGGGATCGTCCGGAGCTCTCTGCAACAGCTTGTTGTGCTGTTGTATTCGAGACACTCCGAAGAGCGTGTCGCGGCCGTCGATGTAATCGTGGCGCTGCGGGCCGAGCTTCCAGGTAAGGTAGCTGCCTTCGTCGTAGGTATTGAAGATTTCTCCCGGAAGATTCTCGCGCTCGATGAATTCGGCGGCTTGTTGCGGGAACCACCAACTCAGCCCCACGCCGAATGTGGTTTCCTCGGTACCCTGAAAGTAATGACGGTTGGTTACAAGGTCGAAACAGCGCACGCAGGCCAGCAGGATCATCACTCCGACCGCAGCGCTGGCGATGAGCGCACGCGCTCTCGCCGGCCTTATCCAGGAAGCCACTCGGGGTATCTCCCGGGAAAGAACGCATCCCCCGACCACGACTACCACACAGGCAAAAATCGATCCCATGCGGACATAACGCACCGCCGGGTAGGCGGCGCCCAGGAGCAGCATGGCTGCTCCCAGTTGGGTGCGCAGCAAAGCCAGCGCTGCCGCTATGAGGGCGATCGCCAGCAGCAGGTAAATCGCGCCTCCGGTTTGGCGTAGCGAAACGGAACTGCTGATGCTCGCCCAATTGAGCGGCACCCCGATCCATTCGGTGATCCAGAACTGCTGCTGGGCGTTGGCCTGCGCTTGCAGCATTAGGGCGCGATGGATCCCCCAACCCCATGGATTCACCAGCGTGGCCAGTACTGTACAGGTCAGCCATCCGGCCGCGCGCCGGAGTCTTTGCAGCGCGGCGCGTCGGCGCGCGTCACGGGAAAGCGTCTCCAACAATTCCGTGGCCACGTAGGCCAGCACCAGCCCAAGGCCCGCAGAAAAGCCGAAATGAAGATTGACCCACGCCACCATCAGCAGTGGCAACAACCACAGAGGAGCGCGGCCGGTGTGGTGGTTCTCCCAAAGCAGGGAGATAAATGCCGCGAAGAGCACGACGCTGAACATGTCGGCCCGGGGAGCCGTGCGCAAAGCTATGAGCGGTACGGCAAGGACCGCGATGCCGGCGCTGACTGCGGAGCCTCGCCGCAGCAGCAGCATGACGGTGCCAACGCACGCCGCGGCCCCCAGACATGAAATTAGGCTGTAGCCCCCCAGCAGATAGGCAGCATAGAAAACCACGCCCGCGCCCACGGGATAAATCCACGGCTGTCCCTGGGCGGTGTATGAGAACACATCCACCCAGGGAATCTGATGGTGCTGAACTACCCAGCGTCCTGTCGCTAACTGCCAGCCCAGGTCGAAATCGGAAACCGCTCGCAGTCCGGCCACAAACGCATAAGCCAGGGCAACGCAGGCCAGCAGGAAGTACAAGCGCCGTTCCAGCGGAGACGCAGTCGCCATGGCCGGTTGTGAATTCGAGGGCGAGGACTCCAGTTGTCGCAGCATGGGCCTGATTGGCCCTTATCGTAACACCCAAAGTTGCACCCGATGCCTGGTCTCGCCCCAGGCGGCGGTGGGAGGGCACGGCTTCACAGGTTACGGAAAACGTCTGGGCCTGGCTTAGATAAGCTGGGCTCGGGTAGTGCTGGCCTTCAGGCCAGCGTCAAAGCGCAGTTTGAAAAATAGGGCTTTAGCCCTTGAGGTGCTTCGTCGAAAGCCGCGAAAGCCGCCTCCGGAGCATAGCCGCGCCGGCAGCTAATGCGACATCTGCGGCTCTACCCACTGCACTCCCAGTTGGTCATACACAAATTCCAGGTCATAGGTCGCCATCGAGATCTGCTGGTCCTCTGACGAGCCGATGCCGCCATGTCCGGCATTGGAGAAGCTGAGCAGCAGCACCGGATATTTCGAGGCGGTCGCCGCTTGCAGCGCCGCCGCGAACTTGCGTGAAGGCCAGGGATCGACCCGCGGATCGGTCTCGCCCACCGTCAACAGCACGGCAGGATACTTCACCCCATCCTCTACGTGGTGATAGGGCGAGTACGCATACATCGCCTTGAACTGCTCCGGATCTTTCACCGATCCATACTCGGTCGCGTTGTACTGGCCGTTTTGCGTCGTCTCCGAGCGCAACATGTCATAGAGTCCGACGTCGGAAACCACCGCCCGGAACAGATCCGGACGCTGCGTCAGGACCGCTCCCATCAGCAGGCCGCCATTGCTGCCGCCTTCGATGCCCAGCTTCGAAGGATTGGTATATTTCGTCTGGATCAGGTGTTCGGCGCAGGCGATAAAGTCGTCGAAGACATTCTGCTTGTGCGTGAGCATGCCCTGCTGGTGCCACTGCTCGCCGAACTCGCCGCCGCCGCGTAGATTGGCGATCGCCAACACCCCGCCGGCCTCCAGCCACGGAAGCGAACCCGGGTCAAAGTACGGTGTCATGCTCAGGCCGAATCCGCCGTAGCCAGTGAGCAGCGCCGGACTCTGCCCGTCCAGTTTGGTGTCCTTTCGCCGGAAGATCGTCAGTGGAACTTTCGCCCCATCCTTGGAAGTGGCGAACTCTCGCACCACGTCGACGCCGGCGAAGCTATAGGGCGAAGTCTCACGCATCGCCGTCACCGTCACCTTCTTCGACGTGGGATCGTATCGGTACCACGCCATGGGATCGACGTAGCTGACATTGCCGAACAGAATCGTGTCGCCGCCCAGCGGCAGAATCTGCGTGATCGTGGAAACCGGCTCCGAAGGAACGGTGGCGAAATCGTGTCCATTTTGATCAAAAACGTGAATCTCAGTTGGTCCGCCTGCCAGCTCGCTTACGTAAAGCCGCGTTGCCGTGGGAACGAAGGTCGGCTGCATGCCCGCCAGCGTGTATTGAAAATCCTGGATCACGGCCGAAGTCTCCGGCACGATCACCTTCGCGTTCTTCAAACCGGGCGTGGTCAACGGTGCGCGCAGCAGTTTGCCGCGCGGCGCATGATCGCGCGACAGCATGTAAACCGCATCGCCGCCCACAACCACTGCCTTGATGCCATCCGAGAACTGAGTAATCTGCGTCCACTTGCCATCAGGACCGTAGAGAAAGTGTTCGTAATCGCCGCCGTCTCCATTTTCGACCGTAGCCAGCAGATACTTGCCGTCCCGGCTTGCGCTGAGGACGGTTTCAGCAATGCGGGGGAAATCCTTGCCAATGACGTAGGTATCTTCTGCCGCCGCCGTGCCCAGCTTGTGGAAATAGATCTGCTGGTAGAAGTTCAAATCCTCCGCCGCTCGTTCGCCCTCCTTGGGGTAGTGGGTGTAGTAGAAGCCGCTGCCGTCAGCTTTCCAAATAACGCTGCCGCCGCCAATGGCGGTCACGCGCGGCACGACATCCGGCAGCGGCTGGCCCGTTGCCACGTCGTAAACATGCGCCGATCCCATCTCGCTTCCGCCTTGTGCCAGCGACACCGCAACCTTGCTGCCGTCCTGCGATGGCACATAAAACTGAATGGCCGTGGAATTGGTGGCATCGATCTGCATTGGGTCCAGCACCACGTGCTTGGAAGCCACGTCGTCGGGCGACCGCAGCGTGACTAGCATGTCCTGTTGCTTGTGCGGCTGCGCGTTCATGGCAAACAGCACTCCGCCGCGCATTTCCAGATCGTAAAAGCTCGGAGAGCTGGTGTCGGCCAGCTTCTTCAGGAACTGCTGTATCTGGTTGTGGATCGGCAGACCATCCAGCATCGCGCGGGCATGCGCATTCTCGGCTTGTGTCCAGGCGATTACCTCCGGACTCTTGCCGTCTTCCAGCCAGCGATAGTTGTCGGTGACTTTGACGCCATGGTATTCGTCAACCACCGGGTGCTTGGGCGTGGTGGGCAGAGGAGGAATGGTTGTTTGCCACGCAACGGTAAATATGGCGAAGAAAAACAGAGCAGCCAACAGCGCGCGACGATGAGGCATGATGTCCCTTCTGTGACGTGGTCTGGTTATTCGAACCTGGCGACCAGTGCCGAAACGACTAAAAGTATAGCGGACCTTTGGTCAACAACTCCTTTACTACGCAAAATCGGTCGCCAAAGTTCTAGGGCTTCGCATCTCCCTCTATAATCATGCCGGACTCAAATTTGTACGACTTCTAACAGCAACGAGGTCAACGTTGGCCTATCACGACCTGAGGGAATGGATTTCCGCGCTCGACGACGCGCGCGAACTGATACGCATCAAGGCCGAAGCCGATCCCATCCTGGAGATCGCCGAAATTACCGACCGCGTCTCCAAGTGGGGACCGCGTGGCAGTCACGGCCCCGGCGGCCCGGCGCTGCTCTTCGAAAACGTCAAGGGCTATCCCGGCTCGAAGCTGCTCATCAACCAGTTCGGCTCCGAGCGCCGCATGAAGATGGCGCTCAACGTCGACTCGCTCGACGAAATCGCCGGCCGCATCAAGATGTTCATGGACGTCAAGTCGCCACAAGGGCTGCTCGACAAAATCAAAATGCTGCCCATGCTGGCCGAGATGGGCAAGTTCTTTCCCAAGGAAGTCTCCACCGGCCCGTGCAAGGAAGTAATCAAGCGCGACAATTTTTCCCTCCTCGACTTTCCCATCCTGCAATGCTGGCCGCTGGACGGCGGTCGCTTCATCACGCTGCCCTCGGTGATCACCAAAGATCCCAAGACGGGCAAGCGCAACGCCGGTACCTACCGAATGCAGGTGTACGACTCGCAGAACACCGGCATGCACTGGCAACGCCAGAAGCAGGGAGCTGAACATTATCGCGAGCAGATGCGACGGGCCGCAGCGGCGGGTGAAGCCCACCCCGTCAGCGCCGCACTCGACATGATGGCGCGCTCCGGCGGCGGCTCGCGCGTCGCGGAAGGCAAGCAGGTCGGCGGCAGGATGGAAGTCGCCGTCGCTATCGGCACCGAGCCGGCGGTCATGTTCTCGTCCATCGTTCCCGCGCCGCCCGATATCGAGGAGTACCTGATCGCCGGCTTCCTGCGCCAAAAGCCGCTGGAACTGGTGAAGTGCGAGACCGTCGACCTCGAAGTTCCGGCGACATCGGAGATCGTACTGGAAGGCTACGTGGAGCTAGACGAGCTGCGCATGGAAGGCCCCTTCGGCGACCACACCGGCTTCTACACGCCCGAAGATCTCTATCCCGTCTTCCACGTCACCTGCATCACGCATCGCAAGGACCCGATCTACTCGACCACCATCGTCGGCAAGCCGCCGATGGAAGACGCCTACATGGGCAAGGCAGTCGAGCGCATCTTCCTGCCCCTGATGCGCCTCACCATCCCCGAGATCGTCGACGTGAACCTGCCCATCGAAGGCATCTTCCACAACCTGATGATCGTCTCGATCCGGAAGTCCTACCCCGGCCACGCGCGCAAAGTCATGAGCGGCATCTGGGCGCTCGGCCAGGCGATGTCGACCAAGTGCATTCTCGTTGTCGATGAAGATGTCGACGTGCAGGACCTCGGCGACGTCACGCTGAAGGTGCTGAACAATATCGATCCTGAGCGCGATATCCAGTTCACCCTCGGCCCAGTCGATTCGCTCGATCACGCCTCGCGCCTGCCCGACTTCGGCTCCAAGATGGGCGTCGACGGCACGCGCAAATGGCCCACCGAAGGCTTCACCCGTCCCTGGCCCGAAGAAATCCGCATGGACGAAGCGACCAAGGCGCGCGTGACGAAGCGGTGGAAGGAATTTGGGCTGGGGTGAAGCGTACACGAAAATCGTGTACACTATTTCCGTGAAGAACATTACACTGAGTGCCGGGTGCCCCGGGTCTCGCGGGTTCGAGACCCGGGATGTTGAACAACTGGAGACGGCCGGGTGGCCCACCCTACCCCATCAGACTCCCGAATGAGATAACACCGGGGTGCGCCATCCGAGCATCGTTTGCTCGGGTGGGCTTTTCGTCGCGGGTGCCAAAGGTGATCGGATTCCCGACGACTTCACCCGCCGGCATGCCCGGTCGGTCCGGCACGTCCCGCCGTCGCGTTGTTATAATCAGGCGGAATGAAGGTTTCAGAGATTATCTTCGCCGTGGAGGAGTCTCCCGAGGGAGGTTACGAGGCCCGCGCCCTCGGACACTCGATCTTCACCCAGGCGGACTCGCTGGAGGAGTTGCGAGAGATGGTCCGTGATGCCGTGCGCTGCCACTTTGATACCGATTCGATTCCCGCCGTCATCAGGCTGCATTTTGTGCACGACGAGGTCATTCCCGCTTGAAGTTGCCGCGGGATTTGGGCGGCAATGATCTGATAAAGCTGCTTCGTCCGCACGGGTATGAGGTCGTGCGTCAGACGGGCAGTCACATCCGTCTCGTTTCCCACGCCCGTGGCTCGGAACACCACGTCACCATCCCAGCCCACAAGAATCTAAGCATCGGAACGTTGAACGGCATCCTGACGGATGTTGCCGCTTATCTGCAGATGTCGCGATCAGGGCTGCAGAAAGAGCTGTTTGGAAACTGACACGCCGGTGTGCCCCACTCCTTCGCGGTTTTCGAATGAGTGGGCGTCGAAGCCCGAAGGCTTGAGATGTGATGCATCTATCGTGCATACTAATGCATATGAGAACGACTCTGAATATCGACAATACCTTGTTCAACGAAGCGGCTCGGCTCAGCGGTATTGCCGAGAAGACCGCCGTCGTTCGGGCAGGACTCGAAGCCCTGATCGCCAAGGAAAGCGCCAGGCGGTTGGCGGTTTTAGGAGGCAGCGAGCCCAGGGTTCGCGGAATCCGCCGCCGGCGAACCCGCCCCCGCACCAGTCGTGCCCATGCTGGTTGATACGTCGGTCTGGGTGGAGCATTTCCGGCGGGGCGACCCGGCTCTAGCTGCGCTGCTCGGCCGAAACGAAGGCGAGTGCCACCCCTTCATCATCGGCGAACTGGCGTGTGGTTCCCTGCGACGCCGCTCGGAAGTGCTGTCCCTGCTGCGACGCCTGCCGCATGCACCGGTTGCCACTCATGATGAGGTGCTGATGTTCATGGAGCGCCATCGCCTGATGGGCCGCGGCGGCGGTTGGATTGATGTTCATCTCCTGGCTTCGGCAGCGTTAGGCAATACCCTGTTATGGAGCCGGGACCGGCGGCTCTCAGAGGTGGCTAGAGAGCTGCACCTCTGTGCCCAGCCGTAAGTTGCCGGGTGCGTTCTGCGAATAGGCGGGGCTCGGTCGGGATGACACATTCTCTATAATTTCCACCGATGAAAAATCCCGTCCTCCTCGTCATCGACATGCTGAACGATTTTCTCGACTCGTGGCCTTCGGCGGCTCGCGATCGTCTCCTGCGCTCGACCAACGACCTGATCGCGCTCATGCGCGCCGCAAATCATCCGGTAATCTGCCCGGTGAATGTCGTGCGACTTCACCGCTTCGCCAGCAGATTATGAGGCGACGCAACCCCCTGATTTCGACGGACGACAAATAAGAAACCTGCGCTGCACTTGGATGACAAACAACAGGGCTGCACTTCGATCGGCATGCCCACGGAAGAAACGAAAGTAAAGAGCCCTGTTCGCCGACTAAGGGGATCATGGCTACCGCGCGACCCACACGGCGGTGTCGGCTGCGGCGTGTCGAGCGCCGGAGCGTTGGCTTGCTTTAAGAGCTGGAGTCTGATTCCGGGCACTCACTGCGGATGTCCGCAGGTCCAGTTCCCGTGATGTAAGCACGTGGGTTCCGGCGAATCGAATATCGGCGACTGACTTAGTGGACGTCGCTACCCGAATGCCGTCTACTTCGCCGTAATTAATGGTGACGGCCAGGTTCTTGATCCACAGTGATGGGCTCTTGGCCGGAGCGCCTTGCATTCGCCGGATGGCGAAGTCTGCCGCATCGACCCAGGCTTTGCCGCGGATCAACTCCGTCGCCTCGCGTTTCGGCATCAACTGCAAAACATAACAGTCATGGCCATCGATCGCTTCATGGCCCAGCAGCGCAAAGTCATAATTCCGCGTGGAAACCTCGTGCTCTTCGGCATGGGTCGCCATTTGCGACTCGTGATCGAGCACCTTGCGAACAATGCTCTCGCCGCGGCTGCTGCCTTCTGATTTGAGAATGGTATAGTCCTTGGCCGCTGGCGGAACGAAGTTTACCTGGGCTACGATGCTGGAACTGGGGTTCTGGTTTCCCAAGGCAGAGAGCTGATACTCACGCGTCACCACGTACGCCGTGTCCTGTTGACGCGATTCGACTTGCGCTTGCTCCATGCGGCTGACGATGCCAGCCAATGGGAGCGTTGGCGATTGTCCTTGAGAAAGCACCGGGGTTGCCACTCCAAAAGCGAAAAGAAGAAATGCAATCCGTGTTGGTAACAGGGCCCGCATACTGGCTAGCCGCGAGTTCTCGGTTATTTTGTTTAGAAGCAAACTGGTCGCCAATTGATGCCAGCGAAAGCGTTCGTCGTGCTCATCCATAAATTCAACAGCTTGCGCCCGGCTCAACATCGTTTCATCCTTTTCATGACATTCCCCTAGTTGGTTGAACGCGCGCGCAGTACATTTCGTACCGTCCCGGTTCGGCAATTCACTGCCCTGCTTACCGGCTGCGTGCTTATCGCTTTCCATGGCGGTACTATGCGGCATTTACGCCAGAACCCACATCACGAGATAGCAGGTTTTTTCACTAACGCTGCTGGGGATGCGTGGACATACCACTATCGGGCAAGACAGAAGCCACCACCGTGGATGCTCCAGAAAGTAACGGAAGGCGAGGAATGGTGATCGATCGCAGAGATTGTGGCGCTAGCCGCGAGCAACCAGCGCCACGGTTATGGTTGGACTTGGACCCTTGGTCCAACCTCTTCGTTCCTAGAATTGCGAATGTAAGCAAGAGACTTGGGCCCGCGACGCATTTACTGGGGTCGATACAGCCGCTTCTACCGCTCCCATCCGCTAGAGCTACTATGCGAGTACGGGGCAGAATGCACATCACGAGATAAGAGGTTTTTTAGCTACCTCGGTGGAGTAAGCGAGCAGATAACGAAAAATGGGAACTTCATATTTACCACGGCAGGCTAAGAACTGGGTAGCGCGATCGGGGAAATGAGCTGTGGAGTTCGTGACCGAGGGGATCTGAGAGAGTTACGGCCTGGAGGATATCGGCGAACGAGGAATAATGACTTTGCGCCGTCCAAAGAGCGCCGAGTCCAGCGAGATTGCGCCGGGCCCCAGGAGCGCAATGGCGACAGCAACCACAATCATAGTGAGGTCCAACGGATGACTCCGGAGTGGACCAACCGAGCTCGAAGTCAGGGAAAGAAGTGTGGCACTCGCAACCAGGGTAGCGGCGATTACGGCAACTATCCGCGTCAAGAAGCCGATGATCAGGGAAGCGCCACCCAGCAGTGCGAGCAGGCAAAAGGCGACGCCACTGAGCCTCGCATCCCGCGCGCCGGAAAGACAGGGCATCGCCTGGGCGACGAGAGTTGCACCAATCGCGATTCGCAACAGTAGCAATCCAGTGCCCGGTGCTCCAGCCGGAAATCCGGAATACAACCTTGACATGTCCCCTCCTCAGAACCGACGGCGTCAACCGTCTCTGAGAAGGCTATCGCCTCCGGAAGCAAAAAGAATCCCTAAGCCTTGGAATCTTCTTGTAACACTTTTGCGGTATCCGCTTAGCGAGGCAAATCACAAATGAATGATGCCGCGTTTAAGGGCAATGGCAACCGCTTGCGTCCGATCGCTGGCTCCCAATTTCTCCATGATGTGTTTAATGTGGACCTTGACGGTCTCCTCGGAGATGAACAATCGATCGCCAATATCGCGGTTGCGATTACCTCCGGCAATCTGCTGAAGGACCTCAATCTCGCGTGCGGTGAGGTCTTCGTCGGCATAATGCTCGGCCAGGTGTGCCGCGATCGCGGCGGGAATGCGTTTTCGTCCCGCGTGGACCGCGCGGACCGCTTCGACCAAGTCCTTGGGTGGCATGCTCTTCAGGATGTAGCCTTGCGCACCTGCCGCAAGCGCCCGCTGGATTTCCACGTCACCTTCGGAGGTCGTCAGCATGACGACGCGGGCATTCGGGAACTCACTGCGAATGGACATCATGGCGTCGATGCCGTTCTTATCTGGAAGCCTGACATCCATCAGGGTTATGTCGGGTCGAAGCTGGCGAAATCGCTCCAAAGCCTCCGCTCCACTGGAGGCCTCGCCCACAATGCACATGTCGGGTTGACTATTGATAAGCGTGGAGATTCCTTCCCGCAACAGCGGATGATCATCTACGGTTAGGACGCGAATACGAGTTTGCTCGCTCACTGGTTTCCTCACTCCCTGGGCGCTGAAATATCGTTCTTAGGCTTGGCGCCAAACCAACGGAACAGCCATCTCCCGAAAGGCTTGGACGTCGGGGATAGAAATGCTACGTTGCCCGGTATGTACAATTGCACTTCCGTTCCAGCGCCGGGACGGCTCAAAACGTCTAGCTTGGCGCCGATCTTCTCCGCACGCTCCCGCATATTCGAAAGGCCCCAGTGCCCTTCGCGACCGGTTTGCAACACCTTGGAGTCAATACCGACGCCATTATCTCGCACGGTAATTCCCAGCGAACGGGCGGTGTATTCGATCTCGGCCTCGATCTTGGTCGCATTCGCGTGAAGGAATGCGTTGATGATTGCCTCACGGGCGATGCGGCAAGCTTCCTCGCGAATCACTGGGTGCAGCTGTCGGTGCTTGCCTTCCACAATAACCCGGAAGTCCACTGGCGATTGGGCAGGTAATTCCTCCTGGACGCGCGAAAGCACCTGATCAAGATCGTTCCCGTCAGAACCGGTGGAGCGCAGGCTGCGTATGGCATTGCGTCCTTCTTCGCTTACCTGCTTCATCAAATCCAGAACGCGCTGCACCAGCGGCTTTGCCGGCGAATCCGGCGGCAGACGGTCGTTGGCGACGTCCAGTTGCATGTAAGCGCTGACGAAACCTTGCAGAAGAGTGTCATGCAGGTCGCGAGCAATCCGTTCGCGTTCCGCAAGACGTTCTTCCAGCCTCGCCTGCATGCGTGCCGCGACCTGCCGGAGGCGAAGCCTGTAAAGCGCCCAGAGCAGAAACGCGAAGATGGCGCAGCACAACAGTCGAAACCATATGGTTTGGTAGTAAGCCGGCAAAACAGTAAAGCCCATTGTCGCACCAGTCTCATTCCACACCCCGTCGTTGTTGCTGGCGATAACGTGAAACCGATAGGCGCCCGGAGCAAGATCGCTGTAGAAAGCCTGACGCCTGCCCTGTGGATCCTGCCAATCGGCATCGTGGCCTTCCAGTTGGTAGCGAAAGCGGACTTTTTGCGGAACCGCCAGGCTGAGGGCGGTGTAGTCGACTTCAAGATCCCGCGTCAGGGGAGGGAGCCGTAATTCTCCCGTGTTCTCGTAGGCTTTATGGTCGGCAATGACCTGCTCAATATGCACGGGAGGGGGCACAGCGTTGAGGTGCAGACGACCGGGATCAATCTCTTGCAGAACACTCTGGTTAGCGAACCAAAGCTTACCGTCGAATGAACTGGAAGCGGTAGGTCGGAAATGGGTAGAGCTCGTCTGGGCACCGTCGAATGCATCGAGCAGTCGTGTCTTAACCTGATATTCCGGTTGCCGCCACCAGGTTTCGAGGTCCGAGCGAGTGATCGCAATATACCCACATGCAGCATCCAGCCACAAAGAACCTCGGTCATCGGCCACGACCGCGTTGATAGAATCGCAGGGTAGACCGTTGCGGGAACCTAGCCTCTGGGTTCGGCCCGCCTTCCAACGAATTAAGCCGGTTCCCGTTGCAGCCCACAGCGAACCATCAGAATCGACAAACAGATTATTGATTGCGCCCGAGGTTGGAGATTGCGCGGTCACCACCGTCTCGAACCGGCCTTTCCGGTATCGGGCCAGGTCACCGTCGAGAAGTCCCAACCAGATGCCGCCGGCTGAGTCAGACGCCAGGGACGCTGCACGTGGAATTTTTGGCGGAGAGAATTCTTCCTGGACAGCGAAATCGTGGATGCGAAGAAGAGCCGGAGTTGTTACCGCGACCCAGATGTCGTGATTCGTATCTTCGGTGATTGCTACAACAACTCCCAGGGGTTTGCCGTTCGCCTTATTGACGGGTCGAAATTGGCCTCCGTCATAGATTGTTAAGCCGCCGTCAATGCCCACCCACAACCGGTCGGAATGATCTTGAAATAAAGACGTGACGAGACGCCCTGGCAATCCTTTTCCTGCGGATATCGCGGAGAATTTACCTTGCCGCCAGGAATCCAGGGCTTGTACGTTCGCAATCCATACCGTTCCGTCGTTTGCGGCAAGCACAGCCTGCGCCTCTTCCGAGGTCAGTCCCTCGCGTCTCGAAAAGGTTGCTACCGGTACATCGTGAAAGCGATCGATGCCCTTCGTCGTAACAACCCACAGGTCGCCCTCTCGATCCTGATAGAAGCCGTTGACGTCATCACTGGAGAGGCCATCGGAGCTGCCAAAGCGATCTACCCTGTCCTTATAAATCCGGAACAGTTGGTTATCATCGGTTCCAACCCAAAGTCCCCCGTCACGATCGATTAGTAAGGCGCTGACTTTTATGCTGGCGCCGTCGAAACCGGGCGCCGCAAAATCCTTCCATCCTCCCCGTTCGAATCGTTGCAGGCCCAGTCCCCTTCCTGTCCATGCGGTGCCAACCCAGAGCGCCCCGCTCGGTTCGGCGACTATGGCACTTACTCCTTGGAGGCCTTTAGCTCGTTCCAATTCCTTGGGAAGATAAGCCTGGGCTTTCTCGGAGGCAGGATTCCATTGACAGATGCCGGTCGAGCTGCCGACCCATAGATTGCCCGATGGATCGCGGGCGATTGCCTGCGCGTATGCGAAGGGAATTCCATCCGACGGACCGTAGCAGCGCACTGCGCCTGAATCGGCGATCCTGCACAGCCCGCCTTTCTGATCTTGCACTCCGGAACGAACGACCCAGACCGTGCCTTGTGGATCCTGCAGAATTGACTCGATGAAGCCTGCGGCGTCGGGATAGTCGAGAAGACTACCGTCCTTCCAATGGGACACGCCGCGAAAGGTTCCTATCCATAAGCTGCCGTCATTGGCGCCCAAAAGTGAGGAGATCTTGCGACTGGGAAGATGTTTGCCGGCGGGTGCTACCCAGGGTACAAAGCGAACACCATCGAAGCGCAGCAGACCTGTTTCTGTGCCGATCCAGAGATATCCGTCCTTGGTCTGAGTAATTGCGTGAGGGGCCCCGCTGAAGTCTCCATCCTGAATACGCCAGGCGGTGTGCGCGTATTGTGAAATTTGGCGGCTGGGATCAAGCGCGCGCGCTGCAGCACAGAGCAGCGCAAGGGCCAGCCAGAATTCAAAGGCCCGCAGGAGCAGATGTAGTGCGCCTTTTCCCCAACCCGGCACCGGCATTGTGCTCACATCATTCCAGCCATTAGCGGCCGCGTGCTGCGCCGCCGCTGATCGCTTAGGACAAAGCTTTTGGGTTTCTACGTTAAGTATAGGCGAGCGGCTCGACTCTCGCGCGGGCGAGTCGTCACTGCGTGCTATTTTGGTCCGTCCTCGGCTTTACGGCAGCGGTGTTTCCAACCAGGGTTGCGTTGGACCCACCCCATAGTGGTATTCCCGAACATCCCTAGCAGCGTTAGCGAAAAAACCACTTATCCCGTGATGTGCGTGCAGACCCCGGGGCCGCATAGTAGCGACATGGAAGTGACAAACACGCAGCCGAGAAAAGGCGAGAACGGAAGCGTGCCTTTACAAAACATATCTGACCCGAAATTCAGCGAAAAAGGAGAACACCATGAAAACGAAATTGATCTCATGCCTCGGCTTGGTCTTGCTTGGTTTGGCTCTCAGCGCAACCCCAGCCGCCGCACAACTGCAATGGAGCCCTCCGCAGTCATATGACACCGGACAAGATACCGCCATCGCTATGCATTCTTCGGGACTGGTTTTGGAATTTCACCGAACCCATGTGTATGGCGGTCTTACCCTCTGGTACCGCGTGGGCAAGGTAGAGGGAAACACCGTGACCTGGGGAAGAAGCCAAGGCTTACCCGGTTCAGGAACCTGGCCTAACGTGGCAATCACCCGCGAAGGCTACGTTCTCTACGTCTGGTCGACTTACGCGTACAAAACCAATTCTAACCTGAAGTACATGGTGGGGAAGATTGACCCCAACGGGGACGTTAACCAGTCCATAACATGGTTGACTTACGAGCAAAGGTTTGATTCGGGATTTCACAGTTCGACTGTGGTGAATGACAACGGGGTGATCGTGGAAGTCCATGAATCGGGCAGCGGCGGCAAGGGCCTCTATTACCGGGTCGGGCATCTTGCTGATCCAGCAACGGGTAACTTTAACATCGTGTGGGACTCTGGCAACTCCGGACAGCACTACGATGATGGAATTAATCCAGATATAGCGCTCAACAACCGCAACGAAGTGGTGGAGGTGCATCAGGTGACGGGAGAAGCCCTCTTGCACTATCACCGCGGAGTTGTCCTGAGCGGAGGCGTCATCGATTTTCGGCCGTCACAGCGGTACGACAACAACGGAGATCGACCTGCGGTGGCGCTTACGGACAGCGGACTTGTGGCAGCACTCAGCGGATCTGGGGCAATTTATGCAAGAACCGGGACGTTAAGCCTCTCGAACCTGAACGTGATCGACTGGTCGAGTTTCGACAAAATCAGTGATACGGGCACATATCCCGCGGTAGCGACTAATGGAAGTTTTGCTGTCGGAACCTGGACAGAGTACTTCGGTTTGGAGGGTGAACTTTATTTCTCAGTAGCGAAAATCCCGTGAGTCATTTGCAAGGGGATGACAGAGCGGATTCTAAGATTCGATAACCCAGGTCTCGTTAAGCGACGAGACCTGGCGAGGTGCAACGGCCTAGCTGCTCGAAGCGGGATTCTGAGAAGTAACCTTACGTAGCGGTGGCGCCGCGGAGATGGTGGTGGCCGACTGCGATAGCGGTCGTCATTTCTCTTATGGGGCCGGGAGCGCTGCCACTCGATACCCACTTCTTTGGACGCCGTAAATCATCATCCCGCGCACTGCCAATTTGCATTTGTCTACTCTCAGGCGTGGTTCTCGCTCATTCGGTCCTGATTTGTCTTGGCTTGGCCAAATATTTCCTCCAAACCCAGAAGTTGTATTCCAAGTGTCCCCCAGAGCGGTATCAAAAAAACCTCTTATCGCGGGATGTAGATTGTTCTTGAGTACCGCATAGTATGACGTGTCTGAACCGAAATTCAGCAAGAAAAGGAGAACATCATGAAAGCGAAATTAGTCCCACACCTCGGCTTGCTCTTCCTTGGCTTGGCTCTCAGCGCAACCCCAGCCGCCGCGCAACTGCAATCGACCCCACCAACCAACATTACTAGCTGTGGCACGGTCATCAAAACACCGGGTTACTATGTAGTCCGACAGGATCTTCAAAGCACTTCCAAGACTGTGGATTGCATCCAGATCGCCGTACCTAGCGTCGATCTGGATCTTGGAGCCAACTTGACTGGTCCTGGAACCGACGATGTCTCAGCTGCAGGAATCAGCGTTCTGAACAGCGCCAAGGGTGTGCAAGTGTTCCTTGGCAATGTAACTGTCCAAGGCTTCGGCATCGGCATCAAGGTCGCAGGTTCTGGAGTCACCATTTCGGGCAGGGCCGGCAACAGTGAATTCCCATTCACCGTGCAGAATAACGCCGCCCAAGGAATCTTGATTAGCAACGCCTCGACGGTGCTGATTGATGGATTGATCAGTGAGAATAATGGCGGGGCCGGCCTGGAATTGTCAGGTGCCTCGGGAGTCATCGTGCGAGGCTCCCCTGCTCTGACATCGAATGGAAAGTATGGGGTGTGGGTGCATTCTTCGAGTGGAAACCAGTTTTTTGACTTTACGATCGCGGGTAACCAGGGGGGCGGAATCTACGTGGGAGAATCCAGTCCCGCAGGACCGGGTCACGGGCCTCTCCAGCGCCTCGATGCGCCCGGCAATCCCGGCGGCACTGGGCTTGGCCCGGCACCAATCCACATCAGAACAAGTAACAACGGCAGCAGCCAGAACAACGTGTTTTTCGGCGGGGCTCTGGAATTCAACCTAGGCGTGGGAATCACCATTGGCCAAGGGGATGATTTCAACGTTGTCAACTACGTGAGCGGAAGCAATGACGAGGGTGACGACGCGGTCGACCTGAATGGGGACTGCACCCACAATAGCTGGCAGTTCAATAACTTCACCACCGTGTCTCCTGCCTGCATTCAGTAGAAGATAGTGAAGGATTGCGCGCACATTCGGGCTCAGGCGGCGGATCGGCCATCTGAGCCCAGCGCTTTAGGCTTTGTAGGTTAAGTATAAGTGGGTGCTTTCGAATTGACCGAAAGAATCTAGCGCACTGAAGCCTCCTGCAGCCACGCTCCCACTACAGCTTGTCCCTCCGACTTGCCTCGCTGCGCATTCGGCGCACAGCTTCCAATCGTGACCAGGGTTGCGTCGGACTTACTCCATAGTGGTATCTGCGAAATCCCCTGCAGCGTTAGCCAAAAAACCACTTATCCCGTGATGTGCGTGCGGGCGCCAAAGCCGCATAGTACTGCTATGCAAACGATGAGCACGCAGCCGATGGAGAGCCGAGAGCGGAATTGCAGGACTGGAAAGCTCGACATCAACGCGTGCCCAGAGAACTCATGGAGGATGGTGATGAAAGGAATCAAAGCTATCGCAAATCTGGCTGGCGTTGCTCTCCTGGCGCTCGTGCTTGGCGTGCCCACGCTGGCCCAGCAGGCACCGGACAACGTCGAGGGCAACTGGACGATTTACTCCACCAGCATCAAGACCGGCGAGACCGTCGTGAAACACGTACAGATTGCACAGTACGGGAACCAGCTCTCGGGATATTTCGAAGGTCCTGATCAGGCAGGGCCGATCACTGGAGAGGTGAATGGACACCATATCCGGTTCAGTACGGTAACCCGGACGGTTCTTAACTTCCACGGACAGATATTTGGTGACAACATGACGGGCGAGTATGGGATCCACGGCAAGCATGCTCCGTGGCAGGCGGTGCGTCCCTCCACGACCTCAGTAGCAGCTCCACCGGCGACCGGAGTCGTCTATGCTTCGCAGCCCGAACTAGCACCCTCGACACCGCCGGCATCCGCGCCGGCACCCGTAGCTCAACCTGCGTCGTATTCCACGCCGCAGGTCAGCGCGGGCCCGACGCCCGCGACGCTTTCGGCTAGCCAACTGGACTCGCTGGTTGCGCCCATCGCGCTGTATCCCGACGCGCTGGTGGCGCAGTTGCTTGCGGCGTCGGAGAATCCGCAGCAGGTCGCGTATGCCGATGATTGGCTCGCGCAGAACAAGAACCTAACCGGCACGGCGCTCACGCAGGCCGTAGATCAGCAGCCGTGGGACCCGAGCGTCAAGGCGCTGACGCAGTTTCCTTCGGTGCTGGACAACCTGGCGCATAACCTCTCGTGGACGTCGAGCCTCGGCCAGGCATTTGCGAATCAGCAGGCGGATGTGATGGCAGCCGTGCAAGCCATGCGCGCCCGGGCGCAAGCGGCGGGGACGCTGCAGTCCAACTCGCAGATCACGGTGACCCAGCCGGCGCCGAACACCGTCGTGATTCAGCCGGCCAATCCGCAGGTCGTCTATGTGCCGCAGTACAATCCCGCGATCGTCTACGGCGCGCCCGTGGTGGTGCCGTGGTATGTGGCGCCGCCGCTGCCTGTTGCTTCGGTTGGTCTCTACTTCGGTAACGGCATCACCGTGGGCGCGGTGTTTGCCGGCGGCGGGTGGGGCGGCGGTTTCGGCTGGGGCTGGCACGCCTGGAACGTGAATTGGGGCGGTGGTGGCGGCTCGACCATCATCTACAACAACAACACCTACATCAACAATCACACCTGGAACAACAACAACTACAACAGCTATCGTCCCTGGGCCAACGGAGCCGCCGGCTCGCAGAATCACGCCTACTACGCCAACAACGGCACGTTCCATCCTGACGCGAACTACCGTCCGGGCACGGACACGCACTATGGCCCGAACGGCGCCTACCATCCCAATGGCTACTACGGCCCCGACGGCGGCTGGCACCCTGGCTCCGTCAATCATGCGGGCGGTGCGACCGGATCAGAAAACACTGGGTACTACGGCGCCAACGGCACCTATCATCCCGTCGCTGGCTATAAGCCGGGCGAAGACACCCACGTTGGACCGAACGGCGCAGACCATCCGAACGGATATTACGGTCCCGATGGCGGCTGGCACGAAGACAAACCCGGCACTAATCCCGCAAACCAGCCAAACGGCGGAAACAACGGCAACCACGGCCTGATTGGCGGCAACGGCGGCGTGCAGAACCCGAATGCGGGACAGAACGTTGCCTCAGCGAGACCGGCTGGCGCAAACAACGGCATGCTGGGCGCATCGCGCACGGCTGGTGCCGAGCCCACCCGCAGCAACAACGGCCAGCTAGGTTCGCAGCGCAGCAATGGCAATAGCTACGCCAGCACCGACCAGAATCGTTCTCGCTGGAGCGGAGATGGCGCCGCCAATCGCGCGGAGGGCAATCGTGGCCGCAACAGCATGGCTGGGCGTCGTCCGCAGCAGCACATGTCCCGCGAGCACCCACCCGCTGAGCACCATGGCGGTGGTGGCGGACACCGCCGCTAACGCCTAAGCAAATGCATTCATCCAGGATCACGACATCGAAAGGAGATTGAAAATGCAAGCTCGTAAGAACAGAACGCAGGTGTGGAAGCGCGTCGCCGCAATCGCTCTACTGGTTGTGCTTGGTTTCGGACTCACGGCGGTGGATCTGGCGACCGAAGCCCTCGCAGCCGAAAAGACAACCCAGATTACGTTTGACACCCCGGCCGCAGCAGGCGCTGCTCTGGTACAGGCAGCAAAGGATGACGACGAAATTGCCCTGTTCGGAATGTTGGGCGTGGATACCAAGACGCGGCTGTCCTCGGGGAATAAGGACCAGGACGAGGCCGACCTTCAGGCCTTAGCCGCAAAGTACGAGACCATGAACCGCTGGGTCGATATGAGTGATGGCAGTCGTGTGCTCTACATCGGCGCGGACAACTTTGCTTTCCCAGTTCCCCTCGCGCAAAACTCCTCGGGCCGATGGTACTTCGACGGTATCGCTGGCGCCGAGGAAGTTCGAGCACGCAATATCGGGCGCAATGAACTGCTGGCCATCGATGCTTGCAACGCTCTCACCTATGCACAACAGATGTACTTCGCCGGCCGTGGCCACTTGACGGAATACGCCCAACGCATCATCAGCACTCAGGGCAAGCAGGACGGATTGTATTGGCCGGCACCGGCGAAACAGTCTCCCAGTCCATTAGCGAGCATCGAACAATTTCCGAAATCTTCTGTGGGATCGTTGTCTACGAGTGAGCCGTTCGTGCTTGACGGCTACGCGTTTCGCATTCTGACTGCCCAGGGCAACGACGCTCCCGGGGGCGCCAGGAAGTATGTGGTGAACGGAAAGATGACCGAGGGCTTCGCCATACTGGCGACGCCGGTGAAGTACGCAGAAACCGGAATCATGACCTTCATGGTCGGTCCCCACGGCGTGGTCTACGACCGCGACTTCGGCCCGGATACGACCAAAATCGCGGCGCCTATTCAGGAATTCAACCCTACGGACGATTGGTCGCCCGTCGAGTAGCCGATGGGGAGGAAAAAGGCTGGTCATGGTTTCTTTATCCGATGCTAGACGCTGCTGTCTTCCGATGATGACAGCGGAGTAGCGAAACCTGGCGCCTCCGCCATAAACCCGCCCAATTGAGAGCGACCCTCAGTGGGCGGAATTTCTTGCCCTCCGGAAATATCCCTCGTGACGCCAGCGGCACAGATCGTCTCCTCTTACTCTTTCAGCTCCGTGCAATCAACTTGCTACTCTTGCTGCTGAATTGACCTGCTTTTTGCAACGCGTCGAAGGCCGCATCGCTATCTCTTAGCCGCTCGTACGTGCCAGCGCAGGAGCAAAAATAGAACGCATCGCGCCGCTCGAGCGTGACGGGCGACGTCCCTGTTAGTGGCCCCTGATCGATTATCGATATTCATTACGGAGGCAGGGACTACACGCAGAAAAACATAGCAAGGCGACCGTGAAATCTCAGGTAAGGCCTGCGGATATCGCTCAAGACTTGCCGACAGAGGGCGTGAACCCGCTACGCCGGCCCTCTGCCTGGTTTGAGGCTCGTTTGCTGAGTGGGTCTCCCGGCAGGTTTAATCCTCACCTGAATACCTGCATAGTGGTAGGTGCTCAGTCCTCCACCGCAGTAGGTAGTTGTCGCCGGTCAGCGTTAGTGAAAAAGCCTCTTATCTAGTGATGTGAATGCCGGGTAAACACGGCATAGTACAAGCATGCAAGGCCGAATCGGATCAGCGAGATCTGGGAATTCAGTACCACGGCATTTGCAAAAGGCACGATTTTTCGACGGAGGATCCAATGCAAAAGGTACGCGCAGTTACAGCCGTGGTCAGCCTGACGGTCTTGGTCGTCTCAATGCAGTTATTTTTCGCCGCCCATAGCAGCGCCGTCCGCACTCCCAGTCGGCACAGCATTCGCAGGTTCATGAGCTATTGCCAGAAATGGTTTGTGACTCTGGTTTTGAGGATGGCGATCCAGTGCCCACCCGTGGCAATTGCTATCATGTCCTACCATACGGTGAAGTACTACTGGACGAAGGCCAAGCTGATCGCAAATATTTATGGTCTCGCCGGGAACAGCTGTCCCTCGCGGCGTCTCGCTGTCCGTACCCTGCCGCAAGCGAAGTTGTCTGGTTTTGGGCATCGGGGCTGACAACCACATCAGGTACATCCATCACGCAGGTTGCGGCAGGTACAAGGAAGTGGGACGTGCTTTGACGATGCCTCTTGACACAATTGCCACTTAGGAGCCATTGTTCACAAAAGCGACAGAGACTACCGTGTAAGCACCATAACCTCCAATCAGGGACTTCGCGTGCCGAGGTCCAGACAAGAGCTGGCCGGATCCTCCGAAGTCGATCCGAACGATGATCGGTCCCGCCTGGGATGAAAGTCGATTCGTATGCATGATCCGATTCTCGAAATCGCACACGTATTATTTATCGATACTGTGGCGTATTCCACATTTCCGGCAGACCGCCAGCGCCTGGCCGTCCGTACCTTGCAGGACGCCATTTCTTGTACTGGCGATTACGCTCGCTCCCGAGACAATGAACAGTTGATTGTGCTACCCACAGGCGATGGAGCGGCCCTGGTTTTCTTTCGCGATGCCGAGGCTCCAGCCCGTTGCGCCCTGGAACTGGCTACGTGCTTCCGGGAGGAAAGCGCGTTTCAAGTACGAATGGGCATCCACACCGGGCCTGTGTACCGCATCGCCGACATCAATGCCAACCGCAATGTCACGGGCGGGGGAATCAACCTGGCCCAACGCGTTATGGAACTAGCCGATGCTGGTCACATCCTGGTATCGAAGGCTGTGGCTGACATCCTGGGAGAGGTGAGTACATGGCGGGAGTGCCTGCACGATCTGGGCCGGGCTGAAGTGAAGCATGGTGTCTGGGTACACGTATTCAATCTGTACAGTGAGACCGCTGGAAATCCCCATGCACCATCGCGGCTCAGTTCGGCACCTGCCGTTCTCCCGGTGTCGCATTCCCCCAAAGCAACCAGTTCCGATCCTGGGCCCTCCGGGAACGTGCACGGCGACCGCATCAGGGTTCTCAGTGTGGACGATCATCCACTTTTGCGCGAAGGAATTGCGACTCTGATAAACAACCAGCCAGATATGCGCGTCGTGGGTGAAGCATCCAGTGGGGAAGAAGCCTTGGAGCGATTTCGAGTGGTTCACCCCGACGTTACCCTCATGGATGTCAGACTGCCGGATATGAATGGCATCGATGCGCTGATCGCGATCCGGAAGGAGTTTCCCAACGCGCGAATTCTCATGGTGACAACATCCGAAGGCACAGTCGAGATTCAGCGTGCGCTGGCATCAGGAGCCCGAGGGTACATGCTAAAGAGTATGCCGCCGAGAGATCTGGTTGAATCCATTCGGCGAGTATACGCGGGGAAGAAGAGTATCCCATCGGCCATCGCGGCACATCTGGCGGAACATTACAGTGACGAAACCCTTACCGCACGCGAGGTCGAGGTGTTGCAGCAGGTGGCAGCCGGAAGTCGCAACAAGAAGATTGCCGAACGATTGTTGATTTCCGAAGAAACCGTCAAAGTTCATATCAGGCACATTATGGAGAAGCTGGAGGCCAGCGATCGGGCTCAGGCGGTTGCCATTGGCATCAAGCGTGGAATCATTCACTTGTGAATAAAAACCGGTTCTGTGGCAGGCGAGCACAAGACCCCCGCCGTGTGCCTTTCTTGCGGACTTTGGCCCCGCATATCTTGTGAGTAGGTGATACATGGCCTCCGCCGCGCCTGATTTGTTGAAGCAGGTCCTCTTGTCGCTCGGATTCACTGATGACCAGAATGCGAGCTTGTCGGACCTTGCACAAGAAATGGAAATCCTGAATTTCAACCCTGGCGACGTCCTCATGCGCGA
>Ga0181530_10001157_pt1 | contig 33495 bp, 32 predicted proteins | sample PEATcosm2014_Bin_42_FD_119769 | JGI IMG/M metagenome (GOLD analysis project Ga0181530, IMG submission 119769) | Peatland microbial communities from MTU Mesocosm Facility, Houghton, MI, USA - PEATcosm2014_Bin10_60_metaG | ecosystem: Environmental > Terrestrial > Soil > Wetlands > Peat | place...
ATTGGCCATCTCAAAGAGCAGCGGCGCATCGCCACTCGATACGACAAACTCGCCACCAGCTTCATCGGATTCGTCTTGCTCGGATGCATCCGTATTTGGGCTAGGTTTGTCCACAGGGCCTAGTGAACTCCTCCTCGATCCTGACGCACAGTACTATTCTGACTGGTCCGGCGGATCGGCTGGTGCTGTCGCCGGAGACATCGAAATAGACGATGTTTTCAGCAGCGCTTATTTGACCGCCACAGCGACATTCGACTCCGCAGAGTCGCTTACCAATGACTTGGGAGTGTTGCCTATTGGCATCATAACTTTCGGCCCGATAACCTTTGAGGACGAAGTAGTTGACCCTATTGTTATCAACCTCGCCGGCCAGCCAGTCACCACGACAGCAGAAGGGGCAAACGGCGTGACGTTCGATATGTTAGGCAACGGCAGCCAACAGAACACCGGCTGGGTCACGTCTGACGAGGGTTTCCTCGTGTTTGACAAGACTCAGGCGAGCCAGATCGTCAGCAGCCACGACATGATCTCTGACCTCAACGAACTGGCGAGTTTCGACAGCAACGGGGACGGCAAGATCACCGCAGCCGATGCGCTGTTCAATGACCTGGAGGTGTGGATTCCGGGCACCCAGGGTGGCCCGGGTATCCTGGAGACGCTGACTCAAGCCGGCATTACGGAACTCGACCTCTCCGCCACCACGGCGAACCAGATGAACAACGGCAACACGATCAACGCCACGTTCAGCTTCAAATTCGCCAACGGCACGATCGGGCAAGGGGCAGACGTGAGCTTCTCGGTGGGACCGGACACCACCACGCCCGTCCCGGCGGCCGCCGCGTCATCCCAGAGCAACAGCGCGCTGGTCCAGGCGATGGCCTCATTCAATCCGGCGCCGCCACTCAACGCGCCGCCGGCGTACCAGATACCATCGGCCCCGGAGGTGGCCCTGGCCACGGCCCACTGATCCGGCCTCCCCTGGCCATGCGTCAGTAGTGATAGCGGCACTGGGTGATCATGACGTGTTGGTCACCCTTGCGGCCCTCTACGCGGTACACCAGCCGATGCTCCGCCGTGATACGACGCGACCACCAGCCGGCAAGCTCGCCCTTCAGAGGTTCCGGCTTCCCGAGGCCCGCAAACGGCTGCCGCCGCACGTCCTCGATCAGGCGGTTCAAAACAGCCAGAACCTTGCGGTCGTGTTCGGCCCAATGCAGATAGTCACGCCAGCCATCCGGGGTGAAAGAGACCCTCACTCGCTGATGTCGTCCGGCCGGATCAATGCATGCTCCTCGACCCGACCTTCATTCGCATCCTTGATCGAGCGAAGTAGAATTTCAGCGTTCCGCGGGCTGCTGAGCAGGTGCACGGTTTCCTGCCAGCCTTCGAACTCTTCGAGCGACAGCATCACCACGGCACCCTTACCGCCCTGACGGGTGACAACGATTGGGGCACGGCTTTCCACCGCCTCGTCCATGTAGCGAGCAAGATTCTCGCGCAGTTCGGTGTAGGTGACGTAGCCCACGGCGCGTCCTCCAGCTATGGACAGAAATCCGTACATATCATCTTTGGACGATAGGCGGCAACCAGCAGTCGGCGCTCCAAACCGATCCGGCTCCCCGACCCGCGCCTTGCCTCCCGCGTGCTCCCGTGCTTAACCCCCGCCCTTCCCTGCCGGGGCGGTGGCACCCACCCCGGCTATGCCCGCCGCTCCCTCGGCCGCCAAGCCGCCGGGGCGTGGCCATCCCGGCCGGGGCCGACAGCCAGAGGGGTTAACGGATGCCGCTTTATGAAACCGTGCTGATCGCACGGAACGACGTGACGCAGCAGCAGGTCGACCTGATCGCCGACAACGTCGCCAGCCAGCTCGAAGCCGACGGCGGCGCGGTGAAAAAGCGCGAATACTGGGGCCTGCGCGGCCTGGCCTACCGGATCAAGAAGAACCGCAAGGGCCACTACATGCTGCTCGGCCTGGACGCCAAGCCGGCGTTCATCACCGAAATGGAGCGCCAGCTCCGGCTCAACGAAGACATCCTGCGCTTCATGACCATCCACGTGGAGGCGCTGGAAGAAGCCCAGTCTGCCATCCTGTCGCGCAAGTCCGACGAGCGCGAGCGCGGCTTCCGCGGGCCCAAGCCCGCCGGGCGCTTCGAAAGCGGCCGCCGCCGCGGCTACGACGAGCGCGAGGAATTCCGCGCCCGCGACGAATTCGCCGTCCCCGACTTCCGCGTCGGCGTCGAGGAGTAAGCCCGCATGTCCGATAGCACCGAAGTCAACCCGGCCGCGCGGCGCGCCGCCGTCGGCGCGCGCCGGCCGTTCTACCGCCGCCGCAAGTCCTGCCCGTTCTCCGGCCCGAACGCGCCGAAGATCGACTACAAGGACGTGCGCCTGCTGTCCCGTTTCCTGTCGGAGCGGGGGAAAATCGTGCCCAGCCGCATCACCGCGGTGTCCGCCAAAAAGCAGCGCGAGCTGGCGCAGGCGATCAAGCGCGCCCGGTTCCTTGCGTTGCTCCCCTATATCGTGACCTGAACAGGAGCCAATCATGGCCGCCGTTGACCTGATCCTGCTCCAGCGGGTCGAGAAGCTGGGGCAGATGGGCGACCGGGTGAAGGTGAAGCCCGGCTACGCCCGCAATTACCTGCTGCCGCAGAAGAAGGCATTACGCGCCAGCAAGGAGAACCTCGCCCGCTTCGAAGAGCAGCGGGTGCAGTTGGAAGCGCAGAATCTGAAGCGCCGCGAGGAGGCCGAACGCGTCGCCGAACGCGTCGGCGGGCTGAGCGTCGTGGTGATCCGCCAGGCGGGCGAATCGGGCAGCCTGTACGGCTCGGTGTCCGCGCGGGATATCTCCGATGCCGCCACCGCGGCCGGGCTGACGATCGACCGCGCGCAGGTGGTGCTGGAGCACCCGATCAAGACGCTCGGCCTGGCGCCGGTGCGGGTGATGCTGCATCCGGAGGTGACGATCCGGGTCACCGTCAACGTCGCGCGTAGCGCGGAAGAGGCGGAGCGGCAGGCGCGCGGCGAACGGGTCGGTGCCCAGGCTGACGAGGAAGCGGCTGACGCAGTGGACGCCGCCGCGATGTTCGAGTCGCCGGAAACCGCCGAACAGCCGGACGTGTGAATTCAGGCTTCAGGCGCCGGCCGCGGGATCGAGACCGCGGCGGGCAGCGCACCGCCGGCCGGCGCGCGTGAGCGGGACGGCGCGGCCGTTTCGTTGCTCGCAACAACGGTCGGTTCTGCCGCCCGGTGCCCTGTTGATTTGAACGTCTGCAATGGGCAAAGAGCAGATATTCACGGCGCACTGCGTTTAGTCCGCCTGGCGCCCGGATTGGTCGCTCAGGCGAGGCGATTCATTGCGTGCAAGCGGACATCAGCGTCAGCGTCCCCTCCGGTGCTCATAGGTGTACAGCGGTCGTTCGGTGTGTCGCAAACCGGTCAATCGGCCGGGCGCAACAGAACAATGCGCTTTCCCAAGATGGCTGAGCACAGCGACACGCAAGACGAGCGCTTTCCACATCCTGAAGGCAGCCTGATGGCGGAACGTTCTCGTGTCGACTAGACTCTCGCGATGGCCCGAACTCTGACAGAACCCATGATCTCTCCAACAGCGGCGGCGAGACCTCCATGGTACCAGCGCGATACGATGATGCGTTCCGTACGCCTCTAAGCAGAGTCTGTTGACACTGTCCGAATTGTCTTTCACCATCCGCGACGCAATATTCAGCTTCGGACCGCACACACGCCATGGGACCGCCGGACGCTGCGTGGCAACAATTGATCTCCACATTACACGCGTCGGGCCGCAAGGCTGCACTCGCGATCACCGGGGGCGGCAGCGGGGCGATCGGCGAGTTGCTTCGTGTTCCCGGCGGATCCCGGCTGCTGATCGAGGCACAGGTTCCTTACGACGCGCAGGCGCTCGCGACGTTTCTCGGCTTTGCACCGGAACAGGCTTGCAGTGCTGATACCGCGATCGCGATGGCACGAAGCGTTCGGGCGCGCACGGCCAGGCTGGTGCCAGCGGACATCGATCTGGTCGGCCTCGGCGCGACGGCAGCACTGGTCAGCGATCGCCCGCGTAAAGGCGAGCATCGGTTTCACATCGCATCCGCCAACGCCGCCGGCATCGCGCACTGCACGGGCGTGATGGCCAAGGGCAGACGCGATCGCGCTGCCGAAGAAGACCTCGTTTCGCGCGCGATCGTCCTGTGGTTAGCCCATGCATGCGGGATTGTCGCACCGTCGCCGCGCAGTCTGCTCGATGCGGATGAACATTTCGAGGAGTCGGTCGTCGCGACCGTGGATATTATCGATCTGCTCTTGGCCGGCGAGCTCGATCGCGTCACCGCCCAGCCCGATGGCCAAATGATGCTGTCAGCTCCGCGGCCCGTTGTGTTGTTGCCAGGTTCCTTTAACCCGCTGCACACCGGGCATGTGCTGATGGCGCGGGTCGCCGAAGAACTCAGGCAGCAGCCCTTGGCGTTCGAAATCTCGGTCACTAACGTCGACAAGCCGCCGCTGGCGGGCGACGCGGTGAGACGCCGGCTCACGCAATTCGCCTGGAGGTCGCCGGTCGAACTGACGAGAGCGCCCACCTTCGTCGAGAAGTCGCGCTTGTTTCCGGGGACTACGTTTGTGATCGGGGCGGATACAGCGGAGCGGCTGGTTGCGCCGCGATACTATGGCGACGATGAGATTCGAATGCACCTCGCGCTCGAGGAAATCGCCAGTTCCGGGGGCAGCTTTCTGGTGGCCGTGCGCATCGACGCCGCGGCGCGCGTACGCGCACTGAAAGACATCCCTGTGCCGCGCCGCTATACCGACCTCTTCAGCGAAATCCCTGAGCACCGTTTCCGCTTTGACACCTCGTCATCCGAGATTCGTGCACGCGACATGTAGTTGGCCATGCATAGCGACCCCAAAAGATTGTCCAATATGCGTGTCCCATAAACCAGCTTGCGTGGTTCAAATCCGGGTTGCGCGTGCCACCCATAAGCAGCAGCCGGAAAGTGTACCAACGAACCGGTGATGATCCCGCCCAGGAAGGCGGCGCCAAAGTGCATCCCGGGAACCGGGCCATTCGCACTACCTTCGAATAATTGGAACGCCCGACAGTTGAAAGGACCGGGAAATTCGCACCGGTGCCCCTTCGGCTACATTGCGGCCATGGTTGCCACGCTGGCGTCTGAACCAACGCACCGGTAGCGGGCGCCACACGCCCTGGTAACAACAAGAAGGTACCAGCAAGAAGGTACCAGCAAGAACGCTTTGCGGCGGCGTTCGGTCGTTGCTGACCTGCGAAGCGGTTATGCGGTGCCGCGATGGAGAAACCGCGCCCCATCGAGCAGATCGGCAGCAGTGGCGGGATGCGGGAGCATGGCAGCAGCCATTATTGGCCGCGCGCGCAACCAACGGAAATGCAACACCTCTCCCGCCGCAGGCGAAAGAGGTTTCCTTCGCTAGACCGTCTTCAGGAAATCCGTCAGCTTGGTCGCCGCGGTCGCCTTGTCGGTCTTGTCCAGCGCGGCAAGCTCGGCGGCGAGGCGCTCCATCGCGGCCTCGTAGATCTGCCGTTCGGAGAAGCTCTGGTCCGGCTGGCCGGCGTTGCGGTGCAGGTCGCGCACCACCTCGGCGATCGCCAGCGGGTCGCCGGAGTTGATCTTCGCCTCGTACTCCTGGGCGCGGCGCGACCACATGGTGCGCTTGATCCGGGCGCGGCCCTTCAGCACGTTCAGCGCCTCCTCGAACAGCTTGCGCGTGGCCAGCTTGCGCAGCCCGGCGGTGCGGGCTTTGGCCACCGGCACGCGCAGCGTCATGCGGTTCTCTTCGAAGGTGATGTGGATCAGCTCCAGCTTGTGGCCGGCGATCTCCTCCGTGGCGATGCGCTCAACCTTGCCGACGCCGTGGGTCGGATAGACGACGTGGTCGCCTTCGTGGAACACCTCGGCCTTCGCGGGAATCCGCGGCGCCGTGATCGGACCGGTGTGCATGCCGGGCGTACCGGGCCGTCGCGTCGCGTCGGACGGCGGGCGGGGCGCGGGCTGCGCTGGTGCCGCCGCCCCGGCGGCGGGCGGGGGCGCCGCTGGTGCGGGCGGCGTCGGGGCATGTGCGGCCACTGCCGCTGCCGGACCCTGGACGGCGGTCGCTGGGGTTTCAGTCGCCATTGCCGGGCTGGACGCCCCGGCGGGCGAAGCGGCCGTTCCCTCCGAGGTCGGTCGGGCCGACGCATGCTCTGCCGGAGGCGACGCTTTGCCGGCCGCCGCCTTGCCTTCCGCCGGTCGCTTCGCTTCGGCGGCGGGCTGGGTCTGAGAGGCGTCCGCCGGGTGCTTCGCCGCGGTGGCGGGCTGGCTCGGGGGGGCGTCCGCCGGTCGCTTCGCCGCGGCGGCGGTCTGGGCCGGCTTGGCGGCCGGCGGCTGCTTCGCGGCGGCCGGCGTCGGCTTGCCGGCCGGCGCAGCGGCTGGCTTTGCCGGGGCTTCGGTTGCCTGGACCGGCTGAGCCGGCTTCGGCGTCCCCGGCTTCGCCACCGGCGCGGTCTTGGTCGCGACCGCGGTGGCAGCGGCCCGCGCTGCAACTGGCTTGGCGGCCTTCTTCACCACAGCCGGGACGGATTTCGCCTGGGCGCGTGCGGTCGGCTTGGCGCCCGGCTTCGCCGCCGGCGCCTTCCGGTGGGCGCTGTCCTCTCGCGCTTTGGCCGCGGTCCCGGATGCCTTCATGCCTGACACCTCGTATCCTTCATCTGCCGGCGATCCCCGAGCAATGCTGCCCGCCACATGCCATGCGGCCTCTGCGCCCCGACGGACCCGCCCCTATGGGATAGCAACGCGAGCCGCGCCCGACCGAGGCGCAGCCGCCGTCACCGATGCTGGCAATATAGCATCACACCGCCGTTACGTCAGGGGGGCAGCGACAACTTGGTCAGGGCTTCCCGGGCTCAGGCGAGAAAAATTGTGCCTTCCCTGGCTTGTCCTTCCACTCGTCGGCGTCGGCCGGCGCCTCGCCCTTGCGGGTGATGTTGGGCCAGACCAGCGCGTAGGTCCGGTTCTGTTCCACCCAGGCGGCGGCCTTGTCGTCGCTGTCCGGCACGATGGCCTCGGCCGGGCATTCCGGCTCGCACACGCCGCAGTCGATGCACTCGTCCGGGTGGATCACCAGCATGTTCGCGCCGACATAGAAGCAGTCGACGGGACACACCTCCACGCAGTCCTTGTAGAGGCATTTGATGCAGTTTTCGGTGACCACGTAGGTCATAGGGCAGTCCCCGCGACAGGCGCTTTCAGGGCAGGCGGTATGCCGTCGTTTCCGAGGCCGCGCAAGATGGTGGCGCCGGGTCCGCGACGTCTTCGTACAGCAACCGGGCCTCGGAGGCCGGGCCGCGGCGGGCGGCCAGGGCCAGGACGCGCACCACGTGGACCTCGCCGCGCAACGGCACGGTCAGCACGTCGCCGATCCGCAGCCGCGCGTGCGGCTTGTCGGTCGGCTGGCGGTTGATGCGGACCCGTCCCTGGCCGACCAGCGCGGCACAGTCGGTGCGGGCCCGCATGAAGCGGGCGCACCACAACCACTTGTCCAGCCGCTGCCAGTCGCGGTCTTCCTGCTCGGGAATCGCCGGGCTCCAGTGCCAACGCCGGTTGGGGTGGTATTACACCGCGCCGAAATCGATCAACTGCCGCACCGGCGCGCCCGACTTCAGTTGCGCGAAGCCCTGGTTGATCTGGTCCAGTTTGATGTGGCCGGAGATCAGCGTATCCAGCTTCAGCCGCCCCTGGCGCCACAACTCCAGCAGGCGCGGCATGTCCACGCGGAACCGGTTGCCGCCCATGCTGGTGCCCTGGATCTTCCGGTCGCGCAGGAAGTCGGCGCCGTGCAGCTCGATCTTGGTGCCGAGCGGGATCATCCCGATGATCGTCGCCACGCCGCCCGGCCGCAGCATCTGGAAGCATTGCTCGGCGGTCTTCTTCAGGCCGATCGCCTCGAAGGAATACGGCACGCCGGCACCGCCGGTCAGTTCCTTCACCGCCTCCACCGCATCGACGTTCGACGCGTTGATCGTGTCGGTGGCGCCCATCTCCCGGGCTTTTTCCAGCTTCGACGGCACCGTATCGATCGCGATGATGCGCGCCGCCCCGGCCAGCGCCGCGCCGTTTACCGCCGACAGCCCGATGCCGCCGCAGCCCACCACCGCGACGGTGCTGCCCGGCTCCACCTTCGCCGCATTGAACACCGCGCCGACCCCGGTCATCACGCCGCAACCGACCAGCGCGGCGATGTCGAGCGGGATGGTCGGGTCGATCTTTACGATCGCATGCTCGTGCACCAGCATCTTTTCGGCGAACACCGAGAGGTTGAACGCCTGGTTCAACACCTCGCCCTTCCAGGTCAGCCGCCGCGCCGCCCCGGGCAGCAGCTTCACTTCGGTATTCTCGCACAGGTTGGTGTGGCCGGTCAGGCATTGCGCGCACTCGCCGCAGAACACCGACAGGCAGGTGATGACGTGGTCGCCGGGCTTGACGTAGGTGACGTCCTCGCCCACCACCTCCACGACGGCGGCGCCTTCATGGCCGAGCACGCAGGGCGTGGGGAACGGATACAGCCCCTCCATGAAGTGCAGGTCGGAGTGGCACAGGCCGGCGAACGCGGTGCGCAGCAGCACCTCGCGCCGCTTCGGCTTCGCGTGCTCTATGTCCTCGATGGTCAGCGGCTGGTGCGGGGCGTGAAAAACCGCGGCCTTCATGGCTGTTTCCTCTTCGCTGCTGGGTTGGCGGCAGCCTAACCTTGGCTGGCGCCAGGCGTCCATCTTCGGTCAGACCTGAACCGTCCAGGACGCCTTTTCGCCGTCCGGATTGACCACGGTGAATCTCAGGTATCGGGTTCCGGCGGCCGCGGCGGCGGCCGCGGCAGGAACCTGCAGACCGGTCAGGACCAGACGGGTCGCCATGCCATTGGCGTCGTAACTGCCCTGCCGCCGATCCGGCGGGACGGTGACCGGCGTATCCTGTCCGCCGGACACATCTTGCCGCCCTGCCAGGGGCGCGAGCATAAAGGTCGCGTCCTTCGAGAGGTTTGCTCCGTCGATGGTGAGGTTGAAGGCGGTACCGGCGGCGTTGGCCGCGGCAACCGCGTTGATGATGTTCGGCCCCGGACCGCGGGCGATCTTGCCGCCGACATAGCCCGCCGCGCTCACGCCCATCAGTTCAAGGAAGCCGTTGGGCACCGACGGCAGGTTGTTGATCGTTTCGGGCGGGATGGAGAACGCGAAGACCAGGAAAGCGGCGCCGCCGACAATGGTCCACAACAAGTGCAGCAGACGCTCCGGCGCGACCACGCCACCGCTGGTGATCAGGTCGGACGGTGTCGGATCGACGTCGCCCGAACCTTTGTTGCCTGCGAGGCTGCTCACGCCGACGGCCGAGACCGACGTGCCGACCGAAATGCCCATCAGCACCGCCAGATTGCTCGGGATGTCGGCGAACTCGAACGCACCCTGCACCATCGACCGTGCCAGCGTCAGGTAGATGTAGCTGGCGATGATGGCCAGGCCCCATATGTAGAACTGCACCTTAGAGAGGCTGTAGGTCCGCGTGTCGGTATCGATGACCGCCGCCTTCAGCAGGCTTACCGCGGTGCCGCTTGTCAGGACACGTCCGCGTCCGGCGCTTTTCAACAGCACCAGGACGATGCCAAGGAGGATAGCGACCACCAGAAAGGCGGTGGCGCGAACCGCCATGGAATTGAACCAGGCGAACGTCACGGTCAGCTCCGGCGAACTGGCGGGATCGGCGCCGGCTTCCCCCTGGTCCTCCTGGACCACGAACTTGCGTGCTCCGGCCAGGGCGCCCGGTATCTTGCTGAAGACGACTTGCGTGTTGCCGTTCTGCACGGCGATCTGCACATCGCAGTGGTCGGAACACGCCTCCAGCGGCTTCGCACCGTCGAACCGCAGCCAATACTTCTTGCCGTCGGTGAATTTCTTGCCGTCGTTGCGCAGAACGGTGACACTGTAGCCCCAAAGCGTCCGGCCATTCGCCGTGCTCAGCGCTTCCGGATAGGCTACTTCCGGGACCACCGACCAGGCGGGAGTGTCCGCCCGGGCTGGCGCGCAAAACAGCACCAGCGGCCAGGCTACGAAGAGCCAGCGCACCCATCGCGTCATTGGCGTTTCTCCCCGCAAGGATCTTGCAGGACGCCATCCTGAAGCAGAATCGAAACGTCTGTCCAGTATTTTGGGATGCCGGCAGGGCCATCGCATGTGGAGAGCGACATCCCTGTGTGCCATGCAGCAGAATCGCGGGTAGCGGGCCGCAGCCTGCCCCTGGGCGCTTGACCCGGAGGTCGTGACACACGCAGACGCGCTGCCGGCATTTCGTTATTTTAGCGTCAATCGGCCGAAGCCACGGGACGCCGACAAGCCAATGCGGCAAGACGCGCTTTACCCCGGCGAGGCCCGCGTCAGCGCCAGTGTTTCTGGTCGTACGGCTGGCCCCGGCCGGCAGCCGGCCGGGCGGATGGTAAGGCGCACGGCGTTGCCGCCGCGCGCCTCACCTCGTGTCGCTTACATATGGCTGCTGCCGGACGACGACCCGCTGCCCGACATCGTGCCCGACCCGTTGCCGTTCATATTGCCCGACCCGCTCCCCGAATTCATGCCGCCGGAGCCCATGCCGCCCTTGTTCATGCCGCCGGCGTTACCCTCCGCGGACCCGACGTCGAACGCATGGCCTTGCTGCGCCGCATGCAGGCTCCGCTCGTTCAGGCGGTCGATCTCGCTGTTCTGCGAGGTATCCGTCTGACCCGAACGAGCCGCGTGCATCGCATGCTCCGACGAGCGGTGCATGTCGCGCGCGCCGGCGTTGTCCGACTGGTCCATGCGCTTGCCGCGCGTGGTGTTCTCGTCCGCGCTGGCGGTGCTCGACCGCTTGGCATTGGTGGAATTCATCCCGCTGGTGGCGGTGCCGGTGTGGTCCATGCCGGCGGACGAATGCATCGTGTCATTCTTGCCGGCGTGGTCCATGCCGCTCATCGACTTGTCGGAACTGTTCATGCCGCTGGTGGAGGTGCCGGTATGGTCCATGCCGGTGGATGAATGCATCGTGCCGTTCGTGCCGGCGTTGTTCATGCCGGCGGTCGAAGTCGTCGTGTCATTCGTTCCGGTGTTCGCGTTGCCGGTGTTGTTCATGCCGGTCATCTTGCCGGTGCTGGTGGTCCCGCCCGTCGCACTGCCGGAGCCGTTCATCCCGGTGGTCGAGCTGCTGCTCATGCCGGACGAGTTGTGCATGGTGCTGGTGCCGCTCGTCGCGCCAGTGGCGTTATTCTGGTTGCCGATGTCGGTCGGCGTCCCTGACGTCGGGCCCGTGGTGCCTTGCGCGAAGGCCGGTGCCGCCGCGAGCAATCCCAACGCACAGACCGAAGCCAGCAAGCGTCCCTTAAGCATGTGCAACTCCCTTCCTGTACCGTTGCCGAAGCGCTCTGCGCCACGCGGCATGCGCCGGCAGCGTCGCACTCGGACTGCAAGGAACGTGGGAAAGGGTGGCGCGCCGCGCGCATCACATCCGGGTGCACAGCGCCGATGTTATAGTACCAATTGCGTTTGCGTGACCTTCGCCACCAGCCGCCCGTTCTCGCCGGTGAGCCGGGTTTCCCACACCTGGGTGCGGCGGCCGCGATGCAGCGGGATGCTCTCCGCCAGCAGGCGGCTGCCGAGCGGCGCGCCGGCAAAGAAATTGGTCTTGCTCTCCAATGTTGTCGTGGATTGCCCCTGGCGCAGATTCAGCACGGTGCCGAGAGCACCCACCGTGTCGGCGAAGGCCATGATCGCGCCACCGTGAATGGTATGACCGATCGTGCAGTGTTCTTCGGCCACCACCAGTTCCGCGACCACCCGTTCCGGTTCCGCCGAGGTCACCGTCATGCCGAGAAAGCGCGGTAGTCCCAGCGACACCAGCAACGCGAACGGGTCCATGTGAGCCTCCTATCCTGCCGCCGGCATCTTGCCTGCCGTGCGCTGTGCGTCCAAGACCATCGCATAATCGCGAGAGGTGCCGCATGAGCGATCAGGCCGCGGGAGAAATCCGCCGCATCATCGACAGCCCGGCGTTCCGGGTGGCGCGCGACACGCTGGCCCGGGAGCATGAGCGGACGGTGCAGGACATCGTCACGCTGACGCAGATTGCCGCGCCGTCCTTCCAGGAAGCCACCCGCGCGGCGGCGTTTCAGGAGATGGCGCGAGCGCACGGGCTGGAGGCGCTGGAGACCGACGCCGAGGGCAACGTGACCGGCCTGCGCCGCGGCATCGGCAACGGTCCGCTGATCTGCGTCGCGGCGCATCTGGACACGGTGTTTCCGCCCGGCACCGAGCTGACGGTGCGGCGCGAGGGCACGCGGCTGTTCGCGCCGGGCGTCGGTGACGACACGCGCAGCCTGGCGGTGCTGCTGGCCTGGCTGCGCGCGATGGACGCAGCGGGGATCCGCACCCGCGCCGACATCCTGTTCGTCGCCGATGTCGGCGAAGAAGGGCCGGGCGACCTGCGCGGCATGCGCTATTTGTTCCAGCAGGGCCGCTACAAGGACCGCATCAGCGCGTTCATCACGGTGGACAGCCCGGACATGGATCGCATCGCCACCGGCGGCGTCGGGTCGAAGCGCTATCGCGTGACGTTCAACGGGCCGGGCGGGCACAGCTATGGCGCGTTCGGACTGGTCAATCCGCTGTATGCGATGGCGGATGCGATTGCGCGGCTGTCGCGGGTGACGGTGCCGCAGCGGCCGAAGACCACGTATAGCGCCTCGGTCACCGGCGGGGGGACGTCGATCAACTCGATTCCCAATAGCGTGTGGACCGAGTTCGATTTGCGGTCGGTGGCGCCAGAGGAACTCGATCGGCTGGAGCACGAGTTCCTGGCGTTGGTGCAGGAGGCGGTGGCGGCGGAGAATGCGACGCGCTCGACCCGCAATGGCGCGGTGCGCGCGGATATTGTGAAGATCGGCGATCGGCCCGCCGGGCATACCGACGAGGCGTGCGAGCTGGTACGACTGGCGCAGGCGGCGCTGGTGGCGCACGGGTTTACCCCGTCGTTCGAGGCGTCTTCGACCGATGCCAACATTCCGATGAGCCTGGGGATTCCGGCGATCAAGATCGGCTCCGGTGGCACCGGCGGGCGCGGGCACTCGCTGGAGGAGTGGCTCGACGTGGAGCCCGAGGCGAGCGTGCGCGGCATGGCGGCGGGGTTGGCGACACTGCTGGCGGCGGCGGGGGTGGCGTAGAGGGTGCACTCAGTGTCATGCGGCGGGAGTTGCCACCCAGTGCTATGGTGCAAGGAAATTGTGCCGCCAGGCCGATCGAGACCGCGACGCAGTTGATCGTGGCGCATGCCGGACCCATCACGATCATGCTCTGCGCCGATCGTTCGGGCTTGTGCCACGTGGCGTCCAACATCGTGCGGGTGTGAAAGTTTGCAAAAGGAAGAATCTTTTCGCAAATTTTTGGCAGAAGCACGCAAAACGCGCAGATGGCATGGTACGCATCGCAGGCAGCTCACAACGCGCTTGATCTCCAGACGTGAATTGCCGAAGTTGAGCAATCAGCCGAGCTGCCGTTCGGTTGCTTTGAGATAGTTGACGCATTGGAGACGATGTGCACCGACCAATACCTTTTCAGTCTTCAATTCGACCAGAACCCCGTTGCCGACCAACAGGTCTACGCAATGCTCGCCGACCACGACACCGTCGTACGTGACGATGGTGCCGCATTGCTGTGCAATGGCGAGGCCCGCCTTGCGCAGTTCATGCGCCAACGCATTCTCATAGACCTCTTCCAGAAATCCGGTCCCGAGCGTGTTCAGCACGGTGAACGCGGAGCCGATGACGACGCGCGACAGTTCGTTCAGCCTGGCACTATCTGCGTGTTTTGCGTGCATCGGCTTGCATTTGCGTAAAAGCTCTTGCTTCGGCGATGCCGCCAACAAATAACCGCCAAAGCGTTGACGCTCCGCCGCTGGTCCAGCCTGCGGCCAGGACTGGCACCAGGCCTCGCAACGCTGCCTCGTGCAGCATCATTCCGTCGCCAGGACCACAAAACGATGCATCCTCGCGAACCCCACCAGGCCCGGACGACTCACGGGAGTCACGCCAACACTGGCCACGCACCTCGCCGCGCCCGCTTGACCGCGACGCGGCCTGGGCCATGGTGCCCCCAACCAGGAGGAACCCCGTGAAGCCTGCTCTTCGGCTCGGACGCCGCCCGTTCATGCTCGCCGCCCTCGCCGCCACCGCCACTCGGGCCGCGGCGGCCGACACGCTCCCGGTGATCTTCGTGCACGGCAATGGCGACACCGCCGGGCTATGGATCACGACCGCGTGGCGCTTCGAGAGCAATGGCTTCCCGCACGACCGGCTGTTCGCGCTCGATCTGCGTTATCCCCTCGCCGGGGCAGTGTTCGACAGGCCGCAGCCCGGCCGCTCCACCGCCGCCGCCGAGATGACCCAGCTTGCCGACGAGGTGACGCGGGTGAAGTCGCTCACCAGGGCGGCCAAGGTGGTGTTGGTCGCCCAGTCGCGCGGCGGCAACACAGCGCGCAACTATCTCAAGAACGGCGGCGGCGCGCCGCATGTCTCCCTCGCGGTGCTGTGCGGCGCGGTCAATCACGGCGTCATCGTTTCGGACGAGCACCTGGTGGGCAGCGAGTTCAACGGCGCCTCGGCCTTCATGCGCGATCTCAATTCCACCCCGGGGGAAATCGTCGAAGGGGTGCGCTTCGTCACCATCCGCAGCGATGCCAACGACAAATACGCCCAGCCCGACGCGAAGTATCTCGGCTGGCCCGGCACGCCCACCGGCGTCGGCTTCGCCGGCCCGGCGCTGGCGGGCGCGGAAAACGTCGTCATGCCAGGCATCGATCACCGCGAAACCGGCTACGGCATCGCCGCCTTCCCGCCGCTGTTCCGCGCCGTCACCGGCCTTGCCCCCACCAGCCGGGCCATCACCGCGGAGGCCGCGCCGGTGCTGAACGGCAAGGTCAGCGGCTTCGAGGGCGACGTGCCGACCAATATCGGCATCGATGGTGCTCGGGTGACGGTCTATCGCGTCAATCCGGTCAGCGCGGCGCGGCAGGGCGAGGCGATGCACGACCGGACCACCGGGCCCGACGGCATCTGGGGCCCCTTCACCGCCGACCCCGCGTCCTGCCACGAATTCGTTTTGGCCGCGCCCGGCTACCCGGTGACGCATATCTATCGCGGCAAGCTGCCTCGCTCGTCAGATCTGCTGCATCTGCGGCCGAAGCCGTTCACCAAGGACGACGCGGCGGCCGAGGCGGTGCTCACCATGACCCGCCCGCGCGGCTATTTCGGTGCCGGGCGGGATGAGGTGTCGCTGAATGGCCAGCCCGTTAGCGACGTGCCGCCGGGCGTGCCGACGGTTTCGACCACTCGGTTCGCCGGCGCGACAGGCCGGACCGTCATCGGCACATTCAACGACGAGACCATCGCTGCGCGCACCTGGCCGGTGGCTGAAAACCACGCCAGCGTCATCGAAATCACCGGGTGAGGTGGATTGTCCGCGCACCGGCGCCGCGGGCATGCTTGTGACGAAAGGTGCATTGGAAAGGACTGCAGGGCATGATCCCGGCAGCGTGAGGAAATGGCCCAGCGCCGCTCACCCGCCAAACCGCACCGGCTGCCGCTTCCGCCCCCAGTTGCCCGGCGCCGCCTCGAACACCCCCGCCGCCACCGTGCCGCACTGCCGGCAGCAGCCATGCGCATCCAGCCCCCACGCGCCCAGCTCGTACCAGTCCCGCTCGATCAACAGCGCCCCGCAGCCATGGCACCAGGTGCTGCCGCCCGCCGGATCGTGCACGTTGCCGGTATAGACGTAGCGCAGCCCGCGCCCCATCGCGATCGCCCGCGCCCGGGTCAGCGTCGCCGGCGGCGTCGCAGGCGTCTCGCGCATCCGCCAATCCGGATGGAACGCACTGAAATGCAGCGGCACGTCCGGGCCCAGCTCGGCCGCCACCCAACTCGCCAGCGCGCCCAGCTCCGCATCGCCGTCGTTCTCGCCCGGGATCAGCAGCGTGGTGATCTCCAGCCACACTTTCGTCTCGTGCCGCAGCCAGACCAGGGTATCCAGCACGTCGGCCAGCCGGCCGCCGCACAGATTGCGGTAGAACGGTTCGGTGAACGCCTTCAGGTCCACGTTGGCCGCGTCGATGTGCTGGTAGAACTCGCCGCGCGCCTCCGGCGTGATGTAGCCGGCGGTCACGGCGACCGTCTTTAACCCAGCCTCGTGGCAGGCCAGCGCGGTGTCCACCGCGTATTCCAGGAAGATGACCGGGTCGTTGTAGGTGAACGCCACCGACCGGCACCCCGACTGCCGCGCCGCGGCGGCGATCTGCGCGGGCGAGGCGCTCTGGTTCAGCTTGTCGGTCTCGCGCGCCTTGGAGATGTCCCAGTTCTGGCAGAACTTGCAGGTCAGGTTGCAGCCGGCGGTGCCGAAGGAGAACACCGGCGTGCCGGGCAGGAAGTGGTTCAGCGGCTTCTTCTCGATCGGATCGATGCAGAAGCCGGAGGAGCGGCCGTAGGTGGTCAGCACCATCGCGTCGCCCGCCCGGGCGCGCACGAAACACAGCCCGCGCTGGCCCTCGTGCAGCTTGCAGAAACGCGGGCAGACGTCGCATTGCAGCCGCCCATCCGGCAGGGCGTGCCAGTAGCGGGCGGGGAACAGCGTGCCGTCGAGCTCCGTGTCCATGGTGCAACACATAATGCTCCCCCTCCCCTTGAGGGAGGGGGTAAGGGGGAGGGGGCCCGCACAAACAAACCGCGCGACCCCTCCCCCTTACCCCCTCCCTCAAGGGGAGGGGGAGTGTAATGTGCCTCGACCGATATGAGGCACGCGCCGTGACCGCGATCCGTTCCCCCGCCGTCGCCGGAACCTTCTACCCCGCGGACCCCACGATCCTGCACCGGCAGATCGCCGGCTTCCTGGCCGAGGCCGACAACGCGCCGCCCACCGGCACGGCGTTGCCCAAGGCGATCATCGGTCCGCATGCCGGCTACGTGTATTCCGGACCGATCGCCGCGCGGGCCTATGCGCGCCTGGCGGCCGCGCGGGGGAAGATCCGCCGCGTCGTGCTGATTGGTCCGTCGCACTACGTCGCCTTCCAGGGCCTGGTCGTGGACACCGCCCAGGCCTGGGCGATGCCCGGCGGCACCGTGCCGCTCGACACCGAAGCGATCGCCATGCTGCGCCGGGCAGGCGTGGGCGAACTGGAAGCCGCCTACACGCGCGAACACGCCCTGGAAGTGCACGTGCCGTTCCTCCAGCAGGTGCTCGGCGACTTCCGCCTGGTGCCGATCGTCGCCGGCAACGCACCGCCCGAGGCGGTCGCCGCCGTGTTCGACACGCTGTGGGGCGGGCCGGAGACGCTGATCGTGGTGTCCACCGATCTGTCGCACTACCTCGACTACGACGCCTGCCAGCGCATGGATAGCAGCACCGCCGCGGCAATCGAGCGCTTCGACAGCGACGCCATCACCTCGGCCGGCGCCTGTGGCGCGGTGCCGACGCGCGGGCTGCTGCTGGCGGCGCGCCGCCGCGGCATGACGATCGAGCGGCTCGACCTGCGCAATTCCGGCGACACCGCCGGGACGCGCGACAGCGTCGTCGGCTACGGTGCCTGGGCGTTGCATGCGCCAAAGACCCGGACGCAGGACACCCAAACACAGGAGACGGCGGTGGATGCAGAGCAACAGGCGGTCGTGGCGGTGGCCGAGGGGCTGATCCAGCTCGTGCGCACCGCCATCGGCCTCGGCTTCGACACCGGCCGTCCCCCGGACATCAACCCCAACGCCCAAATCCCGCCACTGCTTTCGGCACCGGGGGCGGCGTTCGTGACGCTACGGCGCAACGGAACGCTACGCGGCTGCATCGGCTCGGCGGTGGCGACGCGGCCGCTGATCGTGGACGTGGTGCAGCACGCCTTCAACGCGGCGTTCCGCGACTGGCGTTTCCCCAGGCTGGCGCTGGACGAATTGGCCAGCCTGGAGCTGTCGGTGTCGGTGTTGACCGCGCCGGTGCCGATGGACTTCGCCGACGAGGCGGACCTGCTGGCGCAGCTCCGGCCGGGCTCCGACGGCCTGATCATCGAGGATACCGGCCGCGCTGCCCTGTTCCTCCCCAGCGTCTGGGAGGAGATTCGCGACCCGCGCCGGTTCCTCACGCTGCTGAAGCTGAAGGCGGGAATGGCAGCAGAGCATTTCTCCCCCGGCTTCGCGGCGCGACGGTTCCGCTCGATCGAGGTGAAGGGGCAGATGGTGGACCGGTCGGCCCCGCGCGCCGCGGTCTCCGGCCCCGACAGCCTGCGCTGGAGTCCGGTGCCGCGCCGGCAATGACGGCGGCCCTCACCTGGCCCCACCTGTCATGGCGAGGAGCAAAGCGACGCAGCAATCCCCTGCCTGACGAGTGGCCGTCGGCTCACCAGGCAGGGGGTTGCTGCGTCGCTTTGCACCTCGCAATGACAGGGACGTCGACGATCCTGGTCAGCCCGAAATGTCCCTGGCCCGGCCAACGCCGCGTCCGTCGCAACGACAAAACAGGGAAACGGGCGGCGTTCACGCGCTCGTATGGGCAAGCGGGGTGATTGCCTTGTATGCCGGTAATGCCCAATCTCCCCGACGGCCATTCCGCCCACTCAGATACCGCACCATGCCAGGCGCCACCCGCTTCCCCAGCATCCTCACCTGATGGCTGTCGAGACCCAAGCGCTGCCGCAAGACGCCGGCGCGGCGACCGTGCCGGATGTCCTGACGCCGGCCCGGCTGCGCGAGTGCCAGCATTGCGGCCTGCTCCAGGTCCTGCCGCCGATGCCGCCCGCCTCTCGCGCCGTCTGCTCGCGCTGCGAGGCGGTGCTGCGGCACACGCACCATGACCCGATCGGCGTCCCGCTGGCGCTCAACGTCACCGCCCTGGTGCTGTTCCTGATCGCCACCAGCAGCGTCCTGCTGACAGTCAGCCGGGCCGGCCAGACCCATCTCGCCGACCTGTTCACCGGGCCCGTCGGGCTGGAGAAAGCCGGGTGGTGGGAACTGTCCGCGGTCGTGGTGTTCACCACGTTTGCCGCGCCGCTGGCCAAGGTCCTCGCGATGATTGCGGTGTTGCTGGGCGTGCGCTTCGAGCACCCACCCCACGAGCTGCGCGGCCTGTTCGCCTGGGTGCAGCGCCTGCGCCCCTGGTCGATGATCGAGGTCTACTTGCTCGCCGTTTTCGTCGCCTATGTGCGGCTCGGCGCGCTGGCGCATATCGAGCTTGGCCCGGCGCTCTATGCCCTCGCCGCGCTGATGCTGACGATGGTGGCCGCGGACGCGACGCTGGATTCCGAGGCGGTCTGGGAGGCATTGGACCGCCGCCACAGCCAAACCGTCCGACCGGTGCGGCAGGGCTGGCAGCCCGGCACGCCGCGGCGGCTGGGCTGCGATACCTGCCACTTCGTCACCCGTACCGTGCCGGGGTCCCGCTGTCCGCGCTGCGGCTTCAGGCTGCGCGTGCGCAAGCCGAACAGCGTCGCGCGCACCTGGTCGCTGGGGCTGGCCGCGCTGATCCTGTACATTCCCGCCAACGTCTACCCGGTGCTGACGTTTACCGAATTCGGCTCCGGCCAACCCAGCACGATCCTCGGCGGCGTGCGCGAATTGCTCCAAGCGGACATGTGGCCGCTCGCCGCGCTGGTGTTCTTTGCCAGCATCGTCGTGCCGGGCCTGAAGGTGACGGGCCTGACCCTGCTGTTGCTGACCACCCAGGCGGGCTCCCGGCGCCGGCTGCGCGACCGCACCAGGCTGTATCGCTTCATCGACCAGATCGGCCGCTGGTCGATGATCGACATCTTCATGGGCTCGATCCTGGTGGCGCTGTTGCAGTTCGGCGCGATCGTCTCGGTCGTCCCGGGGGCCGGTGCGCTCGCCTTCGCCTCGGTGGTGATCCTCACCATGTTGGCGGCACAGACCTTCGATCCGCGGTTGATGTGGGACAGCGCCGGCGCGCAGGCCCCCGATTTCGAAGCCGATTTCGACGCATGAGCGACCAGCCCCAGCCGCACCATCCGCGCGCGGTGGTCCGCTCGCAACTGGACCGGCGGCGGCGGTTGTCGCTGATCTGGGCCATCCCGATCGTCAGCGCGCTGATCGGCGGCTGGCTGGCCTGGCGCACGTTCCTGGAGCGCGGGCCGCTGATCACCATCAGCTTCGAGGCTGCCTCCGGCCTGACCGCCGGCCAGTCGCATGTCCGCCACAAGGACGTCGATATGGGCCTGGTCGAGCGCATCGCCCTCAGCAAGGACCTCCAGCGCGTCGTGGTCACCGTGCGGATGAACCGCGAGGCCGAGCCATTGCTGACCGACAAGGCGCAATTCTGGGTGGTGAAGCCGCGCTTCTTCGCCGGAGCCTTGAGCGGGCTGGAGACGCTGGTCTCCGGCAGCTACATCGAGTTGCAGCCCTCGGCGGCCGGAGGCCAGCCGGTGACCCACTTCATCGGCCTGGAAACACCGCCGGTGCTCACCTCCGACGTGCCCGGCCATACCTTCCTGCTGACCGCGTCGCGCCTCGGCAACATCTCGCTCGGCTCGCCGGTGTTCTTCCGCGATCTGGATGCCGGTGAGGTGCTCGGCTGGGACCTTGGCAACATGGCCGAAACCGTCACCGTCCACGCCTTCGTGCGGGCGCCCTACGACCAGTACGTGCACGACAATTCGCGGTTCTGGAACGATTCCGGCGCGAAGGTGGCGCTCGGCCCCAACGGGCTGCAGCTAGAGCTCGACTCGCTGCGTGCCGTGCTGCTTGGCGGCATCGCCTTCGACACGCCGAACCAGGGACGCGGCTTCGCGATGAGTTCGGAAAATCGTGTGTTCCCGCTGTATGACAGCGAGGACGCCGCCGATTCCGCCGCCTTCCCGCGGCGGCTGAAGTTCCTGGCGTATTTCCAGGGCTCGGTCGCCGGCCTGGCGCCCGATGCGTCGGTGACCTTGCACGGCATCAAGATCGGCGAGGTGAGCAGTGTCGGGCTGCAATACGACAAGAGCATCGACAGCGTCGTGGCGCCGGTGCATTTCGCCGTCGAGCCGGAGCGCATCGGCGAGCTGAACCTGCCATCGGGCGGCGACCTGGATGCGACGATGCGCGACCTGGTTCGCCGCGGCCTGCGCGTCAAGCTGGACAGCGCCAGTCTGCTCACCGGGCAGAAGCAGCTCGCCATGGACATCTATCCCGATGCGCCGGCGGATACGCTGACCAAGCAGGACGACACCTATGTCGTTCCGGTGCTGGCGGGGGGAGCGGAGGACATCGCCACCTCGGCCGGCGCGCTGATGGCCAAGCTCGATGCGATACCGTTCCAGCAGATCGGCGACAACCTGAGCAAGACGTTGGCCGGCCTGAACGGGTTGGTGAACGGGCCGGACTTGCAGCAGTCGATCGCGTCGCTGCACACCACTCTGGCGGGTGCCGACACGCTGGTGCAGCACCTGAACACCGCGACCGGGCCGCTGCCCCAGAAGCTGCCCGAGATCATCACGGAGCTGGATTCCGCCGCCAAGCGGCTGAACGCGCTGGTTGCCTCGGTGCAGTCGGGCTATGGCGGCAATTCGGACTTCAGTCGCGATGCCAACCGGTTGCTGGCGCAGCTCACCGACACGGCGCGATCGCTCCGCGTGCTGGCGGATCTGCTGACGCGCCATCCCGAGGCGCTGATCCGCGGCCGCACCGAGCAGGGGTCTCCATGATGGGAATGCGGCCATGAGCGCGCGCATGGGGCGGCGTCGCATATTGTGGGTGCTCGCCGGGCTGCCCGCGGCCTGCGCCTCGCCGAACCCGTCGCTCTACACCCTGGCGGTGGTGCCTGGCGCGACGCATCCCGCCGCGCCGCCGCATATCGAGTTGCGGGAGATCGCGCTGGCGCACTACCTGGAGCGCTCGCAGATCGTGCGATCGTCGGAGGATTACCGGCTCGACGTGCTCGGCAATGACTGGTGGGGCGAGCCGCTGGACGCGATGCTGAGCCGCGTGCTGGTGCAGGCATTGTCGCAGCGGCTGCCGTCCAGCACGGTGTTCGCGGAGAACGGTGCGATCACCGCCACGCCCGATGCGTCGGTGGAGCTGAACATTCAGCGGTTCGACGAGGACCAAAGCGGCGCGCTGGTTCTGCTGGCGCAGGTGGCGGTGGCGGGGCGCGTGACGACGACACGCAACCTGCGTTTCTCGGTGCCGCCGCCGTCGCCCGGAACGCCGGGGCTGGTGGGTGCGATGAGCACCGCGGTGGGGCAGCTTGCCGACGCGATTGCCGCGATGCTGTGATCGCCCGCGCTATGCGCGGGGGAAGTGTGCCTACCGCAGGGAAGCGAGGATCATTGTCGCACCGGCACTCCCCACGTCATGGCCGGGCTTGAACCGGCCATCTATGCAGCCGTGGTGCGACGATAGATGGCCGGGTGACGCCCGGCCATGACGTGGGGAGTGCCGGTGCGACCGCAAACTCCTCTCAACGTCCGGCTTTAGCCTGCTGCGCATGAGGCCCGGCGTGACGGTTGAGACGGGCCGTGCGAACCATTCGAGCATCAGTCTTTCGGTGGGTCTTGTCAGGCGGCGTGGTCGCGGACCGTGGCGACCGGACCCGGCGCCATTCCGATCCTGACCCGAGCCGTTGTGCGCTATGGTGGGGGCATGCAAGCCGCCATCGTGGGTATCGCCGGCCCGACGCTCCTCTCTGACGAAGCGGCGCTGTTGCGTGCCCAGCCCCCAGCCGGGGTGATCCTGTTCGCGCGCAACATCCACGATCCGCCCCAGCTTCGTGCCCTGGTTGCGTCGCTGCGGCGGGTCCTGCCGGGGGACGCCGTGCTGATGGTGGACCAGGAGGGCGGCCGCGTCGCGCGCTTGCGTCCGCCGCACTGGCGAGCCCACCCGCCGGCGGCGGCGCTTGGCCGCTGCTTCGCCGGCAACGCCGCCGCCGGGCTGCGCGCCGCGTTCCTTACCGGCGCGCTGATCGGCCTGGACTGTGCTGCGGCCGGCTTCGACGTGGCCGCCGCGCCGGTGCTCGACCTCGGCTTGCCGGGCGCCAGCAACGTGGTCGGCGACCGTGCCTTCGCGGCGGATCCGGTGGCCGTGGCGCGACTCGGGCGCGCGTTGGCCGCCGGCCTGCTGGCGGCCGGCGTGCAGCCGGTGGGCAAGCACGCGCCCGGGCATGGCCGCGCCCTGGTGGACTCGCATCTGGCCCTGCCGCGGGTGCATGCCAGCGACCTGCGCGCGGACTTGCTGCCTTTCGGCTTGAATACCGATCTGCCCTGGCTGATGACGGCACACATTGTCTATGCCGTCTGGGACCCTATTCTGCCGGCCACGGTGTCGCGGGCGGTGATCGGCGGGATCATCCGCGGGCGGCTCGGCTTCGGAGGCGTGATAGTGAGCGACGATCTGGCGATGCAGGCGCTGTCCGGCACGCCCGCCCAGCGGGCGGCAGCGGCGCTCGCCGCCGGCTGCGACGTCGCGCTGTATTGTGCCGGCGACCGCGCGCCGACTGCCGAACTGCTGGCCACCTGCCCGCCGCTCCCCCCCGAGGCTACGGCCCGGCTGCGGTCCGCACGCGCACTGGCCGCCCGGCGCCGCCGGCCGTTGGACGCAGCGGCGCTCGCCGCTGAACGGGATCGGCTGCTGGCGTGATCGACATCCTGCTTCAGATTGTCCCAGCGGTGGTCGCCGCCGTGCTGGCGATCACCCTGCACGAGGCGGCGCATGGCTACGCCGCCCTGGCACTCGGCGACGATACGGCGCGGCTGGCCGGACGGCTGTCGCTCAACCCGCTGCGCCACGTGGACCGGGTGGGCACCATCCTGCTGCCCGGCTTCCTGCTGGTCTTCCAGTTGCTGACCTTCCACCGCGTGCTGTTCATGTTCGGCTGGGCCAAGCCGGTGCCGGTGGCCGCCTGGAAGTTCCGCAATCCGCGCCGCGGCATGGCGCTGGTGGCAACCGCCGGGCCGGCCATGAACTTCCTGCTGGCGTATATCGGCGCGCTGCTGCTGCCGCTGCCGTCCGGCCCGTTTCCGCCAGGTGTCGATCCGCTCGACGTGGCCGAGGTGGCGCTCGCGCAGCACCCGATCGTGGCGCCGTTCCTGTTCTATTTCATCCTGACCAACCTGGTGCTGGGCTTGTTCAACCTGCTGCCGATCCCGCCGCTGGACGGTGGCCGCATCGCGGTCGGCCTGCTGCCGTTGCCATTGGCGCGGCGCTGGGCGCAGCTCGAACGGGCCGGCATCCTGCTGGTGGTGCTACTGGTGTTCCTGCTGCCGCCGGCACTGCGCGAGTTCGGCATCGACTTCGACCCGTTCCGCGACACGCTGGATGCCGTGCTGCCCTGGGCGTTCCGCGTGTTGTTCTACCTCTCCGGACATGCCATCGGCGGGGTAGCCGCGGTGCAGCATGTGTGACGGAAGCCACGACAAAGTTCTCCCCCTCCCCTTGTGGGAGGGGGTTGGGGGGAGGGGTGCGTACATTCTCCGGCCGTGCGGTTCGCACCCCTCCCCCCAACCCCCTCCCACAAGGGGAGGGGGAGAATTAAGACGCGCCGATGTCTGACGCGCCCGACTCCCTGGTCCTTCACCTCGAAGGGTTCGACGGCCCGCTCGACCTGCTGCTCGAACTGGCCCGTGCGCAGAAGGTGGACCTGGCGAAGATCTCCATCCTGTCGCTGGTGGAGCAATACCTCGTGGTGATCGAGGGCGCCCGCCGCGTGCGGCTGGAACTCGCCGCCGACTGGCTGGTCATGGCGGCTTGGCTCACCTGGCTGAAATCCCGCCTGCTGCTGCCCGCCGACGCGCTCGGCGCGGACGAGGCCGAGGACGCCGCCGAGGTGCTCGCCCTGCGGCTGCGCGACTTGTCCGCGATCCGTGCCGCCGCCGCCTGGCTCGGCGCGCGGCCACAGCTCGGCCAGGATGTGTTCGCCCGCGGCGCGCCGGAGGACCACACCGAGATCGACCGCTCGCGGCTGGCGCTCGACCTGGGGTCGCTGGTGCGCGCCTATCTCGGCGCCGTGCGCCGCGGCACCAAATCCCGCCGCTATCAGCCGCGGCCGTTGACGCTATGGACGGTGCAGGACGCGCTGCACCGGCTGGGTGCCCTGCTCGGCACCTTGCCCGACTGGATCAGCCTGGAGCGCTTCCTGCCGGATCACCTCGGCGGCCCCACCGAGCGGCGCGCCGCGCTGGCGAGCACCCTGCTGGCCAGCCTGGAAATGGCTCGCGGCGGCGCCGTCCGCCTGCGCCAGGACCATGAGTTCGGCCCCATCCTGGTGCACCGCGGCCGCGCCGGAGTAGAGGAGGGCGCATGACCCAACACACTCCCGCCCCCCTCGGGGGGGAGGGTTGCGGAGAGGGGGCGTCGCCTGGCGAGCCTCAACTCCGACCCGACCCGCCGTCCGTGCACGCGGTGTCATCCGACACCGTGCGAGCGGATGCCGGGTCAGCGGGCGCCACCCCATCGAACGCCACCGCCGCCCACGCCACCCTGGCGCCGGGCACCGCTGCGGCGGCGCCGGCGAGCGTTCCGGAAGCCGCCGTGGACGCCTCCACGGCGCCCGAGCCTGCTGCGGGACCGCCGCCCGGCGTGGTTGCCGTCCCGGAAGCCGCCCCGGCCGCCTCACCGGCGCCCGGCCCCGCTGCGGAGCCGGCGGCCACCCCGGCTGCCGCGCCCGAGCCGGAGCCGGACGAAGAGTCCCTCCGCCTGGCCGAGGCACTGGTTTTCGCCTCCGCCGGTCCGGTCAGTGCGCGCGCCCTCACCCAGCTTCTGCCGGACACCGCCGACGCCGACGCGGTGATCGCCGCGCTGCGTGAACGCTACGCCGGCCGCGGGGTGGAGCTGGTGGAAACCGCCGGCGGCGTGCAGTTCCGCACCGCCCCGGAACTCGCGCCCCGGCTGCGCAAGGTCATCGAGGTGCCGCGCAAGCTGCCGCGCGTGGCCATGGAGACGCTGGCCATCATCGCCTACCACCAGCCCTGCACCCGTCCGGAGATCGAGGAGATCCGCGGCACCAGCCTGTCGCAGCAGACCCTGGATGCGCTGCTGGAGGCCAACCTGGTCGCCCCGAAGGGCCGCCGCGAGGTTCCCGGCCGGCCCACCCTGTGGGGCACCACGCCGCAATTCCTGGCGCAGTTCGGCCTGAAGGACATTCGCGACCTGCCGCAACGCACCGACTTGCTGCTGGAGACGCCGCAGCCGTCCGGGGTGTCCAACGCACCGCCGCTCACGTCGAACCTGTCGGCGGCGCAGCCCGAGCTGGATCCGCATCCCGGCCAAAACCCGCGCCCCGACGAAACCCGGCACCCCGACGAAAGCCGGGAGCCCGACCAAAGCCGGGAGCCCGCGGCAAGCGGGGAGCCTGAAGCAAGCTGGCATCGCGGCGAACGCGCGGAGCCCGGCGAAAGCGCGGAGCCTACCGCCGAGTCGAATCCCGCCCCGAACCATGATGGCGCTCCGCTTTCACGGGGGTGACGGATGGACTACATGCGGCGCGGCACTTCGCCACGTCGCTTTGGTCGTACCCCTCTCCCGCCCGCCGGGGAGAGGGAGCATGGTAACTGTATGTTCGATTTCGCTTGGTCCGAGATAGGCCTGATCGCCGCCGTCGCCCTGATCCTGATCGGGCCGAAGGACATGCCGGTCGCCATCCGGACCATCGCCGACCTGGTCAAGAAAGCCCGGCGCATGGCGTCGGAGTTCCAGACCCATGTCGACGAGATGTTGCGCGAGGCGAACCTGCACGAGGTGCGCGACCAGATCACCTCGATCCGCAATTTCGATATCCGCGGCGAGATCGAGCGCCATATCGATCCGGACCACTCGTTGCGCGACACCTTCACCGGCAATCCGCTGGAGCCGGCCCCGGCATCGGACGCGATCGCCACACCGGCCCCGATCGGCGAGGCCGCTGTCGCCGAACTGGAACCGATGCCGCCGGCTGCGTCCATCGAACACACCGGAGGGGAAGCGGCGGATGCCTCGGCCGAACCGCCGGAGCCGGCCGCACCGGCGTTCGTCCCGCCGGGCTTTGTTCCCGCGCTTGCGGCCGCCGGCGACCAGGTGGAGGCTCCGTCTTTCATTCCTCCGCAGGTCGTGCTGCAACGCGGTGCGCGGCCGTCGGCGTAACCGCCGTTGGACGACCTCCTCTGACCGCGCCAAGCTGACCACCTGACCGCTGACCCCTGACCCCTGGCACATGGCCGACATCGAACAACCAGACGACCCGATCGACGACAAGCCGATGCCGCTGCTCGAGCACCTCGTCGAGCTGCGCAAGCGGCTTATGTGGTCGATCGTCGCGTTCGTGCTCGCCTTTCTGGTCTGCTACTATTTTTCCAACCGCATCTACTTCTTCCTGGCCGAGCCGCTGGCGACCGTGCTGCGCGAGCAAGGCAATCCCGATCCGCATTTGATCTACACGCAGCTTTACGAAGCGTTCTTCACCCGCATCAAGGTGGCGTTCTTCGGCGGCGCGTTCATCGGCTTTCCGGTGATCGCCAGCCAGATCTGGCTGTTCGTCGCACCCGGCCTGTATCGCAGCGAGAAGCGCGCGCTGCTGCCGTTTCTGCTCGCCACGCCGGTGCTGTTCTTCCTCGGCGCCGCGCTCGCCTATTATTTCGTGTTCCCCTTCGCCTGGCGGTTCTTCGCCAGCTTCCAGTCGCCGACCGGTGGCGGCGGCGTGCCGATCGAACTGCTGCCGCGCGTGTCCGAGTATCTCGACCTGGTGATGAAGCTGATCTTCGCGTTCGGCATCACCTTTGAGCTGCCGGTGCTGCTGACGCTGCTGGCCAAGGTCGGCATCGTCTCGTCGAAGGGCCTGAAGCGCTATCGCCGTTATGCCTGGGTGGGGATGTTCGTGGTCGCCGCGGTCCTCGCCCCGCCCGACATCATCACGCAGACCGGCCTCGCCCTGCCGCTGATCGCGTTGTACGAGATTTCCATCATCGCCGCGAAGATGGTCGAGCCCAAGCCGGTTACAGTGTGATGGCGAGGACCAAAACCTCTCCCGCGCTGCGCGCGGGAGAGGTCGAGACGCGCAGCGTCGAGGGTGAGGGTGCCGCGTCCAGTCTCGATCCTGCGGCGTGCTAGCGCGAAGTTTGGTATGTGCGGCCGCAATACCCTCATCCGCCGCTCTGCGGCGCGTCGATCCGCTTCGCGGCTCAACCCCGCAGCGCGGGAGAGGTTTTAAGGGACAGTTGAACCATGCATGACATCCGCGCCATCCGCGCCGATCCCACCGCTTTCGATGCCGCACTCGCGCGCCGCTTCCTGCCGCCCGCGTCGCCCGAAATCCTCGGCCTCGACACCGAGCGCCGCGCCGCGCTGACCGCGTTGCAGGAGCAGCAGGCGCGGCGCAACGCGATCTCCAGGGAGGTCGGGCAGCAGAAGCGCGCCGGCGCCGACACCGCGGCGCTGGAAGCCGAGGCGACCGCGCTGCGTCGGGACATGGAAGGCCTGGAACGCCGCGCCGCGGACCTGGACGAGGCGATCAAGCGCATCCTGGAATCGCTGCCCAACATCCTCGACCCCGACGTGCCGGACGGCCCCGACGAAACCAGCAACGTCGTGCTGAAGCAGGTTGGCGAGCCGCGCGACCTCGGCTTCCAGCCGAAGCAGCATTTCGAGCTGGGCGAGGCGCTCGGCCTGATGGACTTCGCCACCGCCGCGAAACTGGCCGGCACCCGCTTTGTCGTGCTGCGCGGCAAGCTGGCGCGGCTGGAACGCGCGCTCGGCCAGTTCATGATCGACCTGCATACGCGCGAGCATGGCTATACCGAGATGGTGGTGCCGTCGCTGGTGAACGACGCCACGGCGTACGGCACCGCCAACCTGCCGAAATTCGCCGACGACCTGTTCCACACCACCGACGGCCGCTGGCTGATCCCCACCGCCGAAGTGCCGCTGACCAACACCGTCGCCGGCGAGATCGTGCCGGAGAAGGACCTGCCGATCCGCATCACCGCACTGACCGACTGCTACCGCGCCGAGGCCGGCGCCGCCGGCCGCGACACCCGCGGCATGCTGCGCCAGCACCAGTTCCGCAAGGTCGAGATGGTGTCGATCGTGCACCCCGAGCGCAGCGTCGCCGAACAGGAACGCATGGTCGGCTGCGCGGAGAAGGTGCTGAGCCTGCTGGAGATCCCGTTCCGCCGCGTCGTGCTGTCGGCCGGCGATACCGGGTTTCCGTCGGTGCGCACCTTCGACCTGGAGGTCTGGCTGCCGGGGCAGCAAGCCTGGCGCGAGATCAGCTCATGCTCCAACTGCCGCGACTTCCAGGCGCGGCGGATGAATGCGCGGTTCCGCGCGGCCGACGGCAAGGGCGTTGCGTATGTGCATACGCTGAACGGCTCGGGCGTCGCGGTGGGTCGCGCGCTGATCGCGGTGATGGAGAACCACCAGCAGGCCGACGGGTCGATCCTCATTCCCGAAGTGCTGTGGCCGTACATGGCGGGCGTGGAGCGGATCGGGCCAGGGTAAAAGAAACCTCTCCCGCCTGCGGCGGGAGAGGTCGCCGCATAGCGGCGGGTGAGGGTGAAGCGGGCCGCACGTGCTACGCTGCAAGGTCGCTTCGGGGCGACCCGATCGCCCTCACCCTCGGCGCTTCGCGCCTTGACCTCTCCCGCGCTGCGGGAGAGGTTTATGCTCAATGGGAAACGTCATGCACCGCCCGCTGGACCACATCCGCGTTCTCGACATCACCACCACGATCGCCGGGCCGTACTGCGCGCGGCTGATGGCCGATCTCGGCGCCACGGTGATCAAGGTGGAGGCGGCGGAAGGCGACATGATGCGTGGCCGGCCGCCGATGCGTGACGGCGCCAGCACCACCTTCGGCCAGCTCAACGCCGGCAAGCATAGTATCGTGCTCGACCTCAAGCAGCCGGCGGCGCAGGAGATCGTGCAGCGCTTGCTCGAGACCACCGACGTGCTGGTGGAGAACTTCCGCCCCGGGGTGATGCGCCGCTTCGGCCTCGACTATGCGAGCCTCAGTGCCATCCATCCGTCGCTGATCTATTGCGCGATCTCCGGCTACGGCCAGACCGGTCCATCGTCCGACCTGGCGGCCTACGCGCCCGCGATCCATGCCGCGTCCGGCTACGACATGGCGCATCTGGGCTACCAGCCGGGGCGCGACCGGCCGGACAATTGCGGCATCTACGTCGCCGACGTGCTGAGCGCCACCTATGCGTTCGGCGCGGTGATGGCCGCGCTGCTGCACCGCGAGCGGACCGGGCGCGGCCAACTGATCGACGTGTCGATGCTGGAGTCGATGCTGACCCTGTTGCTCGGCGAGGTGCAAACGGCGCAGTTCCCGGTGCCGCCGGCCGGACGGCCGATGTTCGGACCGGTGCGCACCGCCGACGGCTTCATCATGCCGGCGGTCGCCAGCGAGCGCACCTTCCAGGGCCTGGCCCGTGCCGCCGGTCATCCCGAATGGATTTCTGATGCCCGCTTCGCCGCCTACCCCGACCGCCGCCGCCATTGGGGCGAACTGATCGACGCACTGGAACTCTGGTCGGGCGGTCTGTCCACCGCTGCGTGCCAGGCCGCCTTCGACCGCGAGGGCGTGCCGAGCTCACCGTATCGCTCGGTGCGGGAGGTCCTCGCCGACCCGCAGCTTGCCCATCGCGAGGCGCTGGCCGACGTGCAGGATGCCGCCGGCAGCTTCCGCGCGGTGAACCCGCCGTTCCGCATGTCCGCCGCGACGGCACGGGTGGGCGGCTTCGCCGCCGCGCTCGGCGAGCACACCCGCGACGTGCTGCGGCAGGCTGGCTATAGCGACATGCAGATCGAAGAATGGGCGGCAAGTGGCATCGTAAGCCTCGCCCAAGAAGTCGGAGAGGTCGAGACGCGCAAGCGGCGAGGGTGATCGGCTCGGCCCGCTGAAAACCGGCAGTCTGCGCGACCCGACCACCCTCGCCGCTTGCGCGTCTCGACCTCTCCCGCGCGGCGCGCGCGAGGTAACGGCGAGGTATAGGAGTGGACATGCCCATCGCCTCCCTGGAATCCGCCCTCTACCGCATCGAACTTCCGGTGCCGCTGTCGGACTCCACGCACGGCACGATGACGCATTTCGAACTGGTCACCGTCCGCCTGCGCGACGGCGACGGCGCCGAGGGGGTCGGCTGGACCTACACCACCGGGGCCGGCGGCGCCGCGGTGCACGCGCTGATCGACCAGGGCCTGCGCAACGTGCTGCTTGGCGCCGACCCCGACGCGATCGAGGCGCTGTGGCAAAAGATGTGGTGGCGCCTGCACTACGGCGGGCGTGGCGGCTCGGTGAGCCTGGCCGTCTCGGCCTGCGACATCGCGCTGTGGGACCTGAAGGCGCGCCGGCTGAATATACCGCTGTGGCGCTTGCTCGCCGGGTTCGACCCCGCGGTGCCGTGTTACGCCGGCGGCATCGACCTCGAGTTCACCCTCGACGCACTGCTGCGGCAGACCGACGACAATCTCGCCAAGGGGTTCCGCGCCATCAAGATGAAGGTCGGGCGGGCGCGGCTGTCGGAAGACGTGGAACGCGTGCGGACGATGCGTGCGCATCTCGGACCGGACTTTCCGCTGATGGCCGATGCCAACATGCGCTGGACGGTGGACGAGGCGATCCGCGCCGCCCGCGCCATGCGGGACGCGAACCTCGTCTGGTTGGAGGAGCCGACCATCCCCGACGACGTCGCCGGCCACGCCCGCATCGTGCGCGACGGCGGCGTGCCGATCGCCACCGGCGAGAACCTGCACACGTTGCACGAATTCACCCAGATGATCGCCGCCGGCGGCGTGACCTTCCCCGAGCCGGACGTGACCAACTGCGGCGGCGTCACCGTGTTCATGAAGGTGGCACATCTGGCGGAGGCGTACAACCTGCCGCTCACCTCGCATGGCGCGCACGATCTGACGGTGCATCTGCTGGCGGCCGCGCCGAACCGGTCGTACCTGGAGGTGCATGGCTTTGGGCTGGATCGCTACATCCAGCAGCCGATGGAACTGCGCGACGGCAAGGCGATCGCCTCCGAGCGGCCGGGCCACGGCGTTGCCTTCGACTGGGCGGCGTTGGAGGGCACGCGCCCGGGCTGATTTGGCAGCCATTCCGGAGCGAAACCGTTTCCCTAGCCGGCAAGCCCGGTCACGCCGGCGCAGGTCGTCATACCTTGTCTTCCCGGGTGAGGCGAAGCTGTTCCTCGGTGGGTGGGGCAATGTCGCGCCGGCCGAGCGGACCCCGCCCCCGGACGCTTGATTCGGGGGCGGCATGACGGGGAAGGCGCCGGCATCTCCTGAAATGGGTGGCAACCGTATTTTTGTTCTTGATTTGATCTGCGTCAAAGCCATTAACAAGCAATGGTTGTATGTCTTGCGCCAGCAAAAGAGACCCGACCGCAAGGCCGAGCCGGCGGGGGCCGGCCATGACAACCATCTGCTGGACCGTCATCCACCGTGCGACCACACCGGTCGCACGGGTCGTCGCTCGTTTTGGCCACGCCGCACGACACGCCATCCGCCCCGTCGCTTATCGTGCCGCACGAATGCCAAACGACGCAGCGGCCGCCGCAGGGCCGGCGCGCACCTGGGTGGAAGTCGTCTGCAAAATCGTCCCGGCCGCGCTGGTCGGTGGCGGCTTGCTGGCACCCTATCCGGTCAACCCGCCGCGGCTGCCGGCGCCTCCCGCGCCGATCGTCCAGCCGGCACCCCCAACCTCGCCGTGGCTGTTTCCCCCTGGCACGCCCACCGCGCCTGCGACGCCGGTGCAGCCCTATCCCACGCCGGTCCCGGTCGAGCCGACCGGACCGGTACCCGTCGGGCCGCCCTCGGTCGGACCGACGTCGCCGCCGGTCGAAGCCGTCCCCGAGCCGTCCTCGGCCGGTCTGCTGCTGGGCGGCGCGGCTGTCCTGTTGGTGATCCGGGCGGCGACGCGGCGAACGCGGCCACACACTGCCGGCTCAGCCGGCTCAGCCGGCGGCGGCGAGCCAGGCCCGCGCCAGACGCACCTGATCAGGCGCGGCCCAGTCCTGTGAACCTTCCTGGGACCGCACCAGCGTCCGGTCGCGGCCGGCGAACACCAGTGTTTGCGGCAGCGCGAAACGGTCCGCCTCCACGCGGAAGGCGGCGGCGGTGATGCTCTCCGGCCCCTGTGCCGCGAGCCGCCAGTGGCGGAATGGCAGACTGGCCTTGCGCGCATAGGCCTGATCGCCGCGCCAGTTCATCTCGTGGCTGAGCAATACGACATCGATCGCTTCCGGTCCGAGCAGGGAGGCCAGCGCACGGATCGTCGGCAGTTCCTCGAGACAGCCGGCACACCAGGCGGCCCATAGATTGACCAGCACCAGCGGGCGGGTGAGTTCGCTCAGCCGGTGCGCGGCGCCTTGCGGATCGGTGAACTCGGCTTGGGCCAGGGCTTCGGCCTGCCGCCGCTCGGCCGGCGAGGTAATGGAGGCGCCCTGCTCCGTCGGCGAGGCGGCCGAG
>Ga0181530_10001158_pt1 | contig 33473 bp, 35 predicted proteins | sample PEATcosm2014_Bin_42_FD_119769 | JGI IMG/M metagenome (GOLD analysis project Ga0181530, IMG submission 119769) | Peatland microbial communities from MTU Mesocosm Facility, Houghton, MI, USA - PEATcosm2014_Bin10_60_metaG | ecosystem: Environmental > Terrestrial > Soil > Wetlands > Peat | place...
AACTTTGCCGTGAACTGGTCTCCTGGTTCGCGGCGCCGGAGCCCGGTGGGGAAGCCGCGCTCCGGATTTTTCGAGAATGGAGCCGACGATCAGACTTGAACTGATGACCTGCCGATTACGAAATGACCCAACCTTGCGTATGTTGTTGTGAAATATAAGTCGTTGTGCAGCGGTTTTGGTGCAGTTTAGGGGGTTCTGGGAAGCCATTGTGCAGCAGTTCGTGCAGCAGTCGTTTTGATTGTCTAGTAATCGAGTAGAGCTTCGTATCTCATTTGCAAAATCTTCGTGAGATCATCGCTCTTTGTTTTCCTGCCATTCGCCTTTTATCAATGAGTAGCCGACCTTATATCGGCTGGTCAACAGCCAACGAAGATCATCGGGCGTCGGCATCGTCGAAGGCTGCGGACATCAATGTAAATGTAACTCTCAGCCCTCGCGTTTAGGCTCGCAAGCTCGACCATTCCCCGACCTCCGTCACGCGCACGCTTCCGTCCGGCTGCCCGCGCACTGAGACTCGATCCAGCCGGACAGCCGCGTACAAGCCAGATCGAAATCTGTTGCGGCGAATTAGATCGTATCGGCAACTCGGCTTGAACTGTTTTTCGACAGAATCGCCTAAGATACAATCGTCAAAGGAGCGCCGAGCGCGGCGATGACAAAGCACGCAATTCGCCAGCACTATGTGACAGCAGGTTACCTTGCCCAGTTCACTCTTCACGGCGGGCGTGACTCGCCGTTTTTCGTCCATTCCCTCGACGGCAAGATGAGAGAAGCTACACCCGAAAGCATTGGCTTCGAGCGACACTACCATACAATCGACGTTCCCAATCAACGTCCAGATCACCTCGAAGGCATCTTCCAGAAAATCGAGAGTCCAGCCTGTGCTCTCTTCAAGAAGCTGTCGGAGAATCCGGGTCATGAACTACTAGAATCTGAGAAGGACACACTGCTGATGTTTTTCAGCACGCAGGCGGCACGCCTTCCACAGTCGAGGGAAAGGTACAACAACCTGATGCTTGATTGCGGTCGCGCTTTCATGGAGGAGACTGCACACTCGCCTGAGTTTTTTGACACAGTCATGGCGATTGCTGAGCGACACGGTATCGAGACGGATTCGCTCACTCAAGAGCAGCTACGCGAAGCAGTGGACGGCGGTCACATCTTTCCCGTCGTTGACCGAACCCAGTCGGCTGTTGGAATCTTCCGACTGACGGAAGCCATTCTAGACGCGGTAGATGGGATGAATTACTCGATTTGGTACTCAGATGATGCCACGTTTGTTTGCTCTGACTATCCAGTCGGTATGTTCTATCGCCTCTCGGTGGATGATCAGCCGACCAACCCCGTAATCCTAAGAACCCCGAAGATCACGATGCTGACCAGCACAATTTTCATGCCTCTATCTCGCAGAGTAGCAGTCGCTTTCCATCGGTTTGAAGGTATTCCCGTTGCACAGAGAGCTAACGAGCGGATGGTCGCCATCGTGAACTCCGTAACCATTAGCCACGCGCAGCGTTTCATCTGTTCTCCAACCGCAGACTTCGTCTGTGTTCTCCCCGGTGGTCGGCTGGGAAGCGCGAAGCAAGCCATTGAAACGCTGATGTCATTCGCTTAGTTAGCCTGTCCGGCTGCTGCGTTGAGTCCATGCCCCCAGTGCGCTTGGTTCCCGTGGGGAAGCCGACCTTCCCAGATCAGCAGCAGGACTTGCAGAACGCAGCGGAGTTCGGTTTAGCAATCGAATGTGACGGCAGTGTTAAGTTTGCCAGACTGTTTGTGGAAGTCGATTCTGCGGGTTTTGGTCGCCCGGAGGGGTTTAGGGCGACTGGAGCGTTTCAGAGGTGCGGGCAGCCTTTGTGACCACCCTTAAAGCACGCTCTACAGGTGAGCCTGTGCTGTCGGAACGCTGTTGAGATGCGGGCTACCAATCGTTCCAGAGCTTAATCGCGGCATCGACGAACTTCTCACCGTCCGCGCACGCCCAGCATGTGGGGCTGTTGTCTCTTAGCAAGTAGTACTGCTCGTTTGCGCACACCAACTCGGTGCGGTCAGCGGTTTCGTAGAGCCAATTCAGAATGTTCAGGCAAATATCTTGGCAATCACCGACAAAGCGGTCGTTCGGCACGTTATAAAGCAAGCCCTCGATGTAGTACGAAGGAGCGGAACCTTCCTCGATCAAGCTGTCTTCGATCAGCTTAGAACGCATGTTCTTAAAAATGCGGACAAGGGGTTTGAACTTGCTTCCTGTTGCCTGATGTTTCGCAGTCAGGTTTTCGCAGTGTTGGTTGGGGTAGTTGGCGATCTGTGTTCCATCCGACGTGGAGAAACATATTCCGGTGTCATGACTCTCGTCGTATCGTGACTTGAATTTGTAATAACGCCTGTATTCAAAGGCGACTATCACGTCAGCGTTTCGCCGATTCCCATTACTTTCAATCCTGATCGCCTTGGTACCGGGCTTAACCGAATTTTCAAATTTGGCTCGCAATGCTTGCTCGACATGTGTTTTGAAGTCTTTGTAGGGATAAGTCCCATCAGCATAGGCTGAATGGAAAGCAGCCTGCTCGTCGGCGGGGCGTTCGTTTATGTCATGAAAAAACGCCCCATCGTACCGGATGACAACGTCTACATCGCTTTCAGCGTAAATGTTCGTGTCATTGCCATAGGAGCCTTGGAGAAAGACCTTGAAATTGCGACTTTTGTAACTCGCGTTCGCATCCTCAAGGGCTGCCTTCACCGTCGCATAGGTGTTTTTCGATTGGGTTACCGAACCTTGGTGAGACCAAGTCTCAAGTTGGGATAGCGGGATTGTCACGCGGTCGTTCCCCTCGCTCCTCCGTCTTCGGTGAGCAGTTTCCTGAGTGCCTGCTCATGGGCTGCAAAGGATTCCCACCCCCGCTGGTAGAGCAGGTTCAATTTCTGAAGGTCTGCCTCCAACAGATCAGTTGCCATTTCCGGCTGCTGGAAAGTGTCGTTGATACGGACGGTCTGAATATCGTTGAACAGAATGAAGCGTAGCTGCTCCATCGAGGTTGTGTTTACATCGAGGGTCTTCTGCAAAAGCTGTAGCCCGGTAAAGCCGAGGCACGCTTTAGCCAACCAAGAAGCCATGTATTTCGGTGTAACCCAATGTTTCGGTTCCGGGTACATCCCGACTCCCACGCTCAACAGCCGCAGATCGGCATAACTCCTGCCCAACGCTTTCACGGCGTCCGCAATCGCATACAGCGTGGGGTTATTCGCGCAGTACCCGCCATCGAACAGTTCTACGATGATTCCCTGACCGGTTTTGAGCACGCACCTGTCGAAATAAGGGTAGGCAGAACACGAAGCACGCACCGCCTCACCGATCTTGCAGCCAAAGCCGGGTATGAAAGTGTCCTTACGCCCATGAGCCTGATCGACGGTGCTTTTGAAAATCATCGGCTTTTCCAAGTGCCAATGAGTTGCGACGATCCCCACGCCAGTCTTCACGTGGCTAAAGTCCCGGTCACCGAAAACGTCCGCCACGAGCTTATCCAGCGCCTTCGTCCTGCCGCCAGAAGTGCTGTTCTTCATGACTGTGGGAACGTGTTGCCGATAGAGGCTGTGAATGTCCTCCACTTTGTATCCGAGCGACAACAAAGCCGCGATGATCGCTCCAGTGCTGGTGCCGAAGATCAGGTCGAAGTGTTCGCAGAGCGGCTTGTCTTTGAGCATGGCTTCGACTTGGGCTAAGACGCCGAGGGTATAGAACCCCTTTGCGCCACCCCCGTCCAGAGAAAGAATCCGGCAAGGCTTCCCGTCTGCGCCTGTCTTTATGAGGGTCGCACCATCGTTTGCTGTCATATTTCTAACCGCCGATTTCTAGTCAGCTTTGTATGCTCAAGGATACGACGAGCGACAGGCGAAGACAAGGCGAATATCATGGTATCCTTTCGGGGATGGACGAGGGTCGCAAACGCGTGCTACTGATCGCCGCCAGCATCCTTGCGGCACGCAAGCTGGCACAGTACGATAGCGGGGCGCGGGTTCCTGCAACCGTAGCTGCCATAGCGGATTCGATCCGCTGGGCAGAGCGGATCATGGAAGAGATTGATCGGCGGCACCCGACTAAGCATATGCCGCAACCCACCAGTTGATGCTCCCGTTTATTTGAGCAGTGGCTCGATCAGCGCAGCAGCACGACTCACGATGTCAATCGCGCCTCCCACCGCAGCAGTCTTTTCGATTCCCGACCAGAGCATTTGCACAATCGATTTCTTCGGTTCTGGTTTCTGCAACTGGGCTTCTAGACTGTCAATATCCGCAGCGATGTCCAACTTCCGGTCGTCTGCAAGCGTCGGTTCCTGAAGAATGGCTTGCTTCAAGTCGGTTAGCACTCGCGAGAGGTCGGTGAAGGTTGTATTCACCACGTTGCCGTTGCCTACGACAGTTACTCCCTTGATATTCGTGATGTTCACTCGTGAGGCGATGTCGGGGCGCTGATACATCGAGGCAGCTTCGAGTCGATCAATTCCAGAGTCCGAGATTTTGTAGGTTCGTCTCTCTGCGTTCTGCGTTGTCCCAGCTTTGGTCATAAAGCTGCGATTCTCAACCACCTCTCTCACCCAACCCTTCTGCACGAGATAATCCAGATTGCTCGCCACTTCCTGCTGTTTGTATCCTTTAACCTTTAGTGCTTTCGAAAGTTCGCTAGTGAGTAGCCCTGCACTCCTCGGACTTCTTGACTTCTGGTGAACGACATGAAGGTGACGAAGAATCGCATCTCTGATCGCATCATTCGGGTTTGCCATCGGACTATACCTTTCTGTTCTGCGCCGCTGAGCAACTGCCCGACAATCCAAGGACTAGGCACTTGCGCCTAATCCCACCAGACTCATCTGACCAGAACTCGCAACGTCGATGCGGTTGCTGGGCGCTCCCATCTCACTGTCTGTCTGGGGCAGGAGTTCGACGTCAAAGGGCAGAAGATACTGGCTCCTCTTCATCACGGCTTCTTCAATTCCCGTGCTGTAGACCTCGACGTTATGTCGCAAGAGTCCGTCCAGAGGCTCTCCCCGTCTCGTCCGACAAACCTTCCACCGTCCGTCTTCCCTAGACATCCTGCGTCTTTTAACGGTTCTCACGAACGGAACAGAGTCGATAATGGTGAATCGCTCCAGCCTTAGGAGTAATCCCAAGTGCCTTCTGCCCGCCACGGCAAGCAGGTGCAAACCTCTTCCGATTTTTTCCTGAAGTCTCTGAAGTTCTTCGATATGCCATTGAGCGATTCTCGGAATCGCCGCGCCTGTTTGAAACTCTTTTGCAACCACCGTTATTTCAGGATGCTCCTTCAGGAAGTCCGACCAGAAGTCCCACTGGCGTTCGTTGCATGCATTCAGATGGGGAATCACACTCAATCCTGAGGCTGAGAATTCCTCTATACATCGAAGAGATCGCGCCAAGTTCACGAGATGTTCGGTTCGAGGCACGTTGTTGGCGAATGAAAAATTGGGAGCCGTGATGTGCTCAACACCGAGATTCGCAATGTATTTCGGTAGCGAGCGCAACTCTGAATACTTCCAGTAGGTTTCTAAATCTGGATCGTCTTTGACCGAGAGCAAAATGAGCCGCGTATCTCGCGATAACCCAAATTGTTCCCTCAACTCCATGGCAGAAGCGAGCCTCTGCCGCCCTGCCCCGCGAGTTACGCTGAAAGTTGGAACGGCGGCAATCGGAACGGACAAGGGTTCGGCACGCTGTGAGCCATTCTGAATGCAGGGTATATACAGAGGAAACGAACGGGAGTGATCTTGCTTCAGTGTAGGAGTTCGTCGGTTCCAGCCGCCCGAATCTTGTACAACCTCTCCGAAGTGATGTGATCTGGGGCAAGCGATCCGGCAATTTTCAGGATCGCCACAACAGCTTCCGAGACAATCGTAATCTGAGAAAACACCACCACAATCGGGCAAGAACGGACAAGATTGACAGCCCAGACCGACGCTATCGTGGGGAGATGATCGCGATGTTGGGGACAGCAGTCGGAGTTCGGTCACTGCTTCTTTGCCTTTCTCCGGTTGCGCACGCTAGGGCTGACCTCTACCCAAGGTGCCCCTTCGCTACTGGACACGCACTCCACATCCAGCACTCTCGGTTTAGCAGGATGCTGCGAAAAAGCTCTCCTCAGATCGTGTGCAGGCTCGCCTTCGATAGTTGCGACAACCTGTGTTCCAACCAAAACCGCGATCTTAGCCCCCTCCGACCTTTGAAAGATTGTCATTTTTGTGCCCAACGGAATTCTCTGTTCAGGATTGACCAGTTGGCATGGATAAGACGTAGTCTCGACCTCCTGCGATCCGAACATCGAGCTTCGCGTCAACTGCTTCGCCTTGCGACGCAAGGAATGCTCATACATCCGCTCTGTTTTGCGTATCCAATCCTCGCCCATACTTTTACTCAAACCTCCATGAACGGAGCACGGAACACGAACTCTCTACCGACCTTCTCCTTGCGGAGCAACCGCAGACGGTTCAGTCCCGTTAAGCGGTTTACCCATGCTGTTTTCCCAATCTGCGACTTACCCCGGCTCTGAGAATGCTTGAAAAGCTCAGCAGCAGAAATAGCACCGTGACGGATTACCTCTCTGAAGGTGTTTGCGTACACCGGGTCGAGCTTTCCCACGAGGTCTACGGAAGCTACCTTTTCATTCTTCAGTTTCACCAACATGGCAACGAGTCCCTCTGCATTGAGAACCAGCGCAAATTCATCTAGACAGTTCTTGTTGAGTCCGGCGAAAAGGAAATACTTCGCGAGTTCACCTGACGTGATCATCCTCATTAGTGGAATGATCGTCGTTGCAAAGTAACTAGCGGTCGCGACCTCGATGCCACTCCAATCCCAAAGCAGAGACTCTTCACGGTCGTCCCCAAAGACCAAGTTCACGAATTTTGGGGCATCCCTCTGTCCGTCAGTCTTGCCGACCAGTGTGTCTGAGCCAGTTAGTTGTCGAACATTAACGCGCCGGAGCATAGCTGGTTGTAGAGACTCGCTCATCATCGTCACTGAGTATAGTGACGATGATGAGAAAAGTCAATAGCGATTTTTCAGATCGAGAATTAGGATTTCTTAGGTGGGTCGAGACGGCAGATTGCAGAAACCTGCACTCCCAAGAATGGCGGCAGATAAGAGTGCATTTTACGGCGCTCTTCCGTTTCGCGATCAAATACGAGCACCGCTTCGCCGCTCCTGAGTCGAGTTTTGCCCCATAGTTCTGCGACCGAACGCAATAAGGTCGAGAAGCCGTAGCCGCCAGCGTCAAACCGGGATACGCCCGGCGCGATTGCTGTTTGGAGCGCATCCATCGACGTCATCAGATGGCGGTACTGCGGATTTTGACGGAGACTTTTCAGCACACCAACCCCCAGATCGGCAACGCAGAAAGTAACTTTCCGGCGCGAAAGCTGGTAGCCGAAGAGTCCGGGCAACTCCGTTTGGCTATGTTGAAAAACATTGTCGATGATTTCGCCCGCTGCCCCTGTGAGTGATCCTGCCAAGGTGTGGGAAAAACCGTGCTGTCTTAAATCAGTTTGGAGCGACCTCAGGGAATCCGACGACCGCCTGCCAGAATCTTGGGGGAGCACGCTGAGCACTGTTGAATTCTCTTTCACGGTGCCGTTGCCATTCGGCCATCGTAGAGAACGGATAAGTTTCCACACGCCGCACGTCGGAAACCGAATTCGAAGTTTGTTTTCATCGTTGGTGTGGAGAAGAAACTGTTCGAAGCAGGCTAGTTCGATAGCTGCGGCTAAAGACAACTGAGTACCTTTAACCGGAACTGTGAGAGGAATGTCGTTGGTTGCGACGCGCCACTGGTACTGTTCGACCTCTCGGATTGAAACGTAGCGGTCAGAAGTGGGCATCAACGTAATGATAGAGCGCCCGACCGGATGAATTCTCGTCTGGGCAATCACATCTTGCACTTAGGGGAGAGTCAACTGCTATATTAAACCTCGAAGTATCTCACTCCGTTCGCGCCTATTCTCAGGCTGTCCGGCACGTGCTTACCCAGATAACGGTTTTGATCGGTTTCGCTTGCTTCTCTACCCTCGAATCCCCACCTTTGCCCGTGATGGGTCGCCTCAAGACCGGGGAAGTTTCTCTTGGTTGCGTCACCCGGAGAATCGTCCAGCCATCTCGACACCACAAAGACCCCTTTGACGACCTGCTTCTCGCACCCAAGCACCAAGTCAACATTCTCCACCCTCGCCCGATCCACGCGCCAAGCATAACGCGTGGCATCATAGACGGGGAGATGCTTGATGGATTTGTTGATCGAAACTAAGAGAAGCCGATCCTTCGGAACAAACGTTTCGCTCATGACGCCCACCCACGCTTGCACTTTAGCCGTGTATCGCGAACTTCACCGTGTTTGGCTTTGTTGAAGCCCGAAGTTCGCCAATGTATTCCTTCACCTCACCGCTTCTCGCATCCGTGAACTCTAGACGATTAGGTTTCCATGCTAGAGCTTCGACGGAATTTGCGTCGATCCCTGTGATGAGAATAGTCGGAGGCTCAATTATGCTTCGCATAACAGCCCCATCTGCTGCCTTGTCATCTACGAACTCAGGGGGTAGCTCTACAACTGAGGAACATTTGAACGTCTCGCTATCAGTCTCGGCATTCATATAGAGAGCTTTCAGCGTGATTTCCTTCACTTCTAAGGCAGACACCTTTTGCGGTTCTTGTCTGGCTTCAAATGACTGCTCTCCCGTTGTGTCTTGTGGCGTTCTCTGCTCTCTCTCGCGGATAAAATCGCGGTTCAGTTCTTCGATTTCCGTCATCAGGTCGTGATCGAAAAGCCCTGTTGCTATTCCTGCCTTTCTCAGCGAACGCTGCCCTCGACCACTTATTCGGTCGTCAGGATCAAGCGTGCCGATTACGACGCGAGCAACCTTTCTTTCCGCGAGACGCGTTGCACAAGGGACTTTGGGATGGTTCCTCGAAGTGCAGGGTTCCAGAGTGGTGTAGACGGTGGAACCGATGAGAGAGACGTCGGCTAGTTTCTTCTCAAGCGCAATATATTCACCATGGCACTGGGGGACTTCGCCACGGTGTGCGGTCGCCAGAACACGTCCATCCTTGACGACAACAACACCAACCTTCGGGTGAACACGGTCATCCTCCGGCACACTCTTCCGTGCCTCTTCGATAGCCAGTCGGGCGAATCTCCGATCATCGCTCTCGCCAGATGTGGCGGCTGCTGCCGACTCTGTTTTAGTTAGGTCGCGGGGACTTGATCGTTCGGCAGATTCGTAATCGGACAGCAGGCGCTCAGTCGGACGCGCATGTCCCTCCAGCACCTTCTCCACAAGCCCCTGATTAGCCATCCGTTGAATGTTCCGTCTGACTTCAGCCGAGGTTGCCCCCAGATAATCGAGATCGGCTGGCTCGTCAAATGGAATGGGATAAATAATGCCGTCTGGCTGAGGCTGCATCGGAAAACGGTAGGCGAGCCAGTACGCCTTGTGAACGATGTATTGTCTGATTTCTGCATCGGTTCGCGTCACTTGATTCTCAAGGTCGGACGCCGACAACTGAATTTCCTTGTAGTAGCGTTCATCCGAGGGCTGGTCGAAGCTCACTGTTTCATTGTCGAAGGCGCGGCGGATGGCGTTGATACATGCGACTTCAATACGCTGCTCGTAATCCGAGACGGTGATCTCTAACGAACCTGCCGCGAAGACCGAGACCAGACGCATGCGACGGTTTTTCTTCAGGTCAGTTACGTGAAATTTGTACAGCAGCCCATCGCGGGTAACAGGATCAACCTTGCCCTGCGGCGATACTTCAAAACAGTCGCCTCCAAGCGTGACGTAGTATGCGGCGTTGTCACTCATGCCAAGACCTGTCACTCCTACTCTTTGATTAGCGGGATGCTGCCCCGAATAGATTCTAAGCGGCATTCGTCGTTTCTTGCGACTTCAGCCACGCGAGAACGGAAGATCGACGGAACCGAAGACCCATCGGGAGCCGCAGAACTGGAATCGGATTGTCGTATCGTGCCTGACCTCGATTACGTGTCAAGTTGTAAATTGAGGACTTCTTGCATTTGAGTAGTTCGGCGACCTCAGCAACCGTGAGGATGTCGTTCTCCACTGGCGGCGACGGAAGAATTTCTGCCCCGGCGAGCGATACGGTGACCACGAAGGATGCTGGTAATTCGATGCCCTTTGTCTGTTTCATCGTCTTCCCCTTGGCTTAAGAAAAGGAAGGCTAACACAGGCAAGCGAGTGACCGTAATCATTAGAATTTGACTCATGACCTTCGACGATTTTCGCTAATCGCTCACCGCGACCGAGCCGCCAGCGGAACTCACCCTTGGCAGAAATCCGTGTCGCTCCTCATCGCCTCGTCGTCACCTCTAGCGTGTGTTCCCTGCCGTCCAAGTCCGCGATTTGCACTTGCACGCTGCCGCCGCATGACAGGTGCTCGTAGAGATCGGCAACGACCTGTTTCGCCGCTTCTTCCGGCGTCGTGTTCCACGCATGGCAAGCCCACAAAACCTGCACGGTGAGCATGATGCTCTGTTGTTCGATAGCTTCGGCGTTGACCGACGTCTTCTTTGCTGGCTCTTCCACAGTTGCCTCCTGAGTTGCGGAATTCTGGTTAGGCAACTCACAATAAGGGAATTGACAGTGGGTATTTTCAGAATGACCTTGGACGAATTTCGCCAATCCCTCACCGCGACTGAGCCGCCAGCCGGACTCTCGCAGGCGCTTACCGGATTGTGGTTTGACGCCAAAGGCGATTGGAAACGGGCGCACGAATCCGCTCAAGAGGACGAGGGTGTCGAGGGATCGTGGGTTCACGCCTACCTCCACCGCAAGGAAGGCGACCAAAGCAACGCAGCCTATTGGTACAGCCGCGCTGGCAAACCAGTCTGTCGGGAGCCGCTCGATGCGGAATGGCTCAGTATTGCGACAGCTTTGCTGGATTGAAGATCGTTCGGCGTGCTGAATGGGTCAGGTGGGTTGGGGCATGTCCGAGTCCATGCGCCCCAACAAAAAGTAGTCGATGACCCAGAATGCCACTTGCACGTCATAAGTATCGTCACGTGACCCGCATTGCTTTGGATTCCGGTTGGCGTGGAGTTCGCAGGCTACGTAACCTCGCGCTTCATTGTGAAACTGCACGATGAAAATGCAGTACCCAGTCCAACTCCTGTGGATGTACAAGCGATCCTTTTCGTAAAAGATGAACCAGTGGTCATCCATGCTGGCGGGACGGAATCCTAACGTGATGCTCTTCATTTCCTCGGCAGAAAAGTGACGCTCGACCGAGATCGTGGCATGTGACTTGGGCATCTTGCGTAACTTCCATTGATCGCGAGTTACTGCTTGCGGTGCGTTCAACTTCGCCTCTCGTCCCTTTGGAACGCCGCGATCTTCCTACGGCAACGCATCATTTGAGCATTGCGGAGTGGCTCTGGCTCGGTTGCCAACCATTTCGATAACGTCAAGCCAATCCCTCAACCTTTGCACGTGCCCGACTCTTTGCGACCATCAGCAAGGTCTCCGCAGCAGTGGAGGATGTCTCAAGGAACTCAAGCCAACGCCTCCAGACCTCGCGATCTTGGACGTGAGGGGCTGGTTCGGCTTGATACCATTCGATTTGAGTGTCCTCGTCATCGAAGAAGGCTCCATCTGACCAGCGTCCGTTTTTATCGTCTACGCAAACACCCTCGGCAATGGGAAAAATCCAGTCTTCGCGAGTCGTGCGCCCTCCATATTCTGACCCGCGTTGCCCATTGTTCATGCCCAATTTGCGCTTCCGCTGCTGAATCATTTTTTCAAGCTCGTGTGCGTCTTTTTGGGACTGGAACGTATCGCTGTCCATTCCGATATGCACAGGAGGAGACGGCGGACGCTTCTTTTCGGTATTGCTCGAATTCTTGTCGGTCATAGCTTCACTCCTACGGCAAAAGCTCGTAAAGCTGCTGCATGAACTTCGCAGCGTTCTTTAGCACATCTAGTTGTTTAGCAGTCATGGGGTCAGGATCGAAGTGCATTACGTCGTTGCGAATTTGACGTACATCCTCTAATTGTTTGGTCATGGAGGCTCGATCAATGTTCAAAGCAAGTCTCTGCCATACCTGCGGTCGTTGAACCAACCTGATGTAGCCGCCGAAACTCAGATCAGATATTGAATTTGGTTTTGGAGCCGTGGTATCCGCTGACCCTAGCCAATCCAAGTCGTCCGGCAAAACCTTGTCTTGCAGCAGTTGCCGGATGTGAAGTTCGATCTCCCTCAACAGCAGGAACGGCTCTGCCAACTGCTGGAATTGAAGACTTAGATCGGATGCGGTGACTATTCCGGTAATCTTTCTGTCTTGGGGATTTCGAACGAGCACGTAGCCATGTTTCACAATCGTGGGTATTGCGTCGAACAGCGTGCCATTCCCATCAACTACCTGTGCATCTTCTCGGCAATGCTGAACCTTACAACTCTCGCCGCCGATGGCATATCGCGAGGCGATGGACTTCCATGAAATCATACCCTTGACCTCCCGTTCGCCATGCATGATGGGAAGTTGCGAGTAGTCGAACTGCAACATCATCGTGACCGCTTTGTTGAGTGGGTCGTCTTGACTAACGGTCGTCAAAGCCTTATTCGCGGCGGGGAGGCTTCCGATCCTAAAGGTCGGGTCTGCTGGCTCGCTTAGAACTGTCTCCACAACTCCTTCCGTTGCGACAACAATGCTGGGTTGAGCGGTATCCTCGGAACCAAGCTGTGGCGACTCAGCCTCCTCCTGCTCTTCCACAGAAGAAGATTGATCTTCGTCGAGTTCGTCCTCTTCGACGATCTCCGAGCCGCCACCGGGAATGGCAGCGGCGATAACATTGCTGGCATCCTTGAGGCGTATGCGAATTTTGCCGTCGATCCACACCGATTCAAAATCGGGATCAGTCACCAGACCTAAACTGTCTAAAGCCGTTCTGATGTCATGTACTTTATTTAGACCACGACGCTCTGCCTTGAACATTCGCAGAAGCTCGCGAACCGTGATGCGATGGATACGACGCCCTTCTTTCAGGCGCGTGGACAAGCGATCAATTTCTTTAGGAATCCACATGAGTCAACCTCCACTTTGCTGGATACCATTGTTGCCGCCCTCCGACGCTTTCACACTAGGGCGATAGGACTCTGGCAGATACTTGCTCAGCCCAATTAGAAACTTGTTGCCTTCGTTCGCAAGTCGAATGGCTCTTGCATCTAAGAACCCGCCGTATTTTTCGACAGTCATCTCGCCACGGTTCCATTCAACAAATTGCTGTTTAAGCTTTTCATCCGAGATTGCATATTTGTCGAGATACTTCATCGGGTCTTGGTTACTGATGCGAATGTTAATGGTCGGTGCTATAACGGCAATGTTAGCGAGAGAGTCGATCTTTTCTGCATCAACTTTCTTGTTCAGAAATTTTTGAGGATAGATGTGATGCCATTGTGGTCGGAAATCAGCCAGAAGTTCCTTGCCGTCGAACCCGAGCCGGGTGCCTGCTTCGTCCCAATCTTGCGCTCCGTTTTTGTAAACGAGCAGATATAGCAAAAACCGCCAAAATTTTCCGTCAGTGTAGTCTCTCTTGAAGTCTTCCGCTTCGATTGGCTGAGTTGCTGCTAAACGCTTCAGCAGTCCAGACACCGCCTCGACCAAATTCGATGCGGTAGCGACTTCCTTCAAATCCTCTTCGAGGGCTGTCGCACTCGAACCGCTGTAACGTTGAAATCGAGATGCCTGAACAAACCAGTAGAACGCTGAATCAAAACCGCCCTCTTCAGGAAAGCGATCAAGTAGGGCAACTAGCGTGACGAGTGCGGCTTGGGTTGGCAGAGGGTCATCTGAGAGAACCCCATAAACTTGAAAACGGTGAATTGTTCTTTTCCATCCTTCGCGGCATTTCTTCCACGCTGGTTCAATCTGGTCACGGCTCCAGAAACTGTCGTTGATCTCTTTGTATCGAACCTTCTTGATCCCCACCGCCGTGAGGCTTTGGAACAGCAAATTGGGATCAACGTGGAAACCAGAGTCAGCGAGCACGCTCAAGAATGGCAGGAACTCGTCCCGAACCCAGCCCGGATTTTTTGAAGCAACTACTCCGAGATAAATGTCGGCTTCTGTTACTCGCGTGCCTCGCGAATTCAAGCGGGAAAAAATTTCCACCACGTCTTCAAGTTCGTGGTTCACGGTTACGCTAAGGATGTCTTTGTCCCGAATCTTACGGACTCGATCCAACCGAGCATAGACCTCCATCGCGTCCATGCCGTCACACAATCCTTGAACTTTAATCTCCTTGGCAAGATTCACGAGCGCCTTCTGATCACCTTCACGGCTGACATCCAGCACCAACAAACGGCTCAAGGGAATGTATCGGTCTCCCTTAGTCTTTCGGATTGCCGCGTTCGCTACCACGAAGTGAGATTCATTCTTCGCCGCAACGTCAAATCGAATATCGTACCGCTTCAGGATTTTGTTCCACTCATCCGCTGAAGCCCACCAGTATGGTTTACGCCCAAAAATGATCGCGAGCGCTGTCGTCCGCTGCTGTCCATCGACGATCCAGAGCGATGGTGTAAGACCATCTTTAGCGACCCGTTCTTCCTGAGGGGTCTCACTGTTCCAAAGAAGAAGACTCCCCACGGGAAAGTCCAGCCATAACGATTCGGCTAGGTCTCGCACCTGCGTCGCTTTCCAGACGAAGCCGCGTTGGAATTCAGGCACACTCCACTTGTGGCAAACTGCCCTATCAACAAGTTCCCAGATTTTGATCGGCTCCAGAGCCACGTTACCCTCCTTCAAAACAGATAAGTGTATCTGACGAGCGGGCGGGGATGTGATTAGCCCTCTTTCGTCACGCTTAAGTCAACACAACCTGAGGGTTGAGGGATAGCAAAGAGGGAGCAATAATGGTAAGTTCTTGATTTCGGGAAACTTACTGTGCCAAGAATCTTCGACAACATCGACCTCCGTCTCCACCCTGCCCTTACCGACACCCTGAAGATTTCTCAGCGGGCAGATTTTTGCGTGGGCTACTTTAACCTTCGCGGCTGGCGGCTCGTCCATGACTTCATCGAGCCGTGGTCAGGAGGAGAGGACTCTTGCTGTCGCCTGATCGTTGGCATGACCTTCATGCCGCAGGACGAGCTTCGCAAGACCTTCAGCCTTGCATCGACCCCAGAAGAACTCGATGCCCAGACCGCACAGCGACTCAAGAAGCGAGCGGCAGAAGAGTTCAGATCACAACTGGTGTTCGGAGCGCCGAACAATACGGACGAAGCGGGACTTCGGCGGCTGAGCGCACAGCTTAAAGCCAAGAAGCTCGTCGTGAAACTTTTCTTGCGCTACCCTCTCCACGCAAAGCTCTATCTGATTCATCGAACTGACCCCAACAACCCTGCGACTGGTTTTCTTGGCAGCAGCAATCTGACATTCCCCGGTCTTTCGAAACAGGGAGAACTGAATGTCGATGTCCTCGATCAGGACGCCTGCAACAAGCTGCAAAAGTGGTTCGAGGATCGCTGGAGCGATCAGTGGTGCCTCGACATTTCGAATGAACTGATCCAGATCATCGATAACAGTTGGGCACGCGAAGAGCCTCTTCCTCCATATCACATTTATCTGAAGATGGCGTACCACCTTTCCCAAGAGGCGAGGGCTGGACTCTCCGAGTTTCATGTGCCTCGCGACTTCGGAAATAAGCTTTTGGCTTTTCAAACAGCCGCAGTGAAGATTGCAGCACAATACCTGAACAAACGTGGCGGAGTTGTTATCGGCGATGTTGTGGGTCTCGGCAAAACCCTGATGTCCGTGGCACTGGCGCGAATCTTCCAAGACGACCACGGGACGGAAACGCTGATCATTTGCCCAAAGAACCTTGTGCGGATGTGGGAAGACTACATGCACGAGTACCGCATGACAGGGAAGATCGTCCCGCTTAGCACGGCGATGCGAGACCTTCCCGACCTGCCGCGCTACCGCGTTGTCCTGATTGACGAGAGCCACAACCTACGAAACCGGGAGGGCAAGCGGTACAAAGTAATTCAGGAGTACATCCAAAAGAACACAAGCAAGTGCATCCTTCTCTCTGCCACGCCGTACAACAAAACCTATATCGACCTCTCCTCGCAATTGCAATTGTTCGTCGCCGGGGACGAAGACCTCGGAATCCGACCGGAGCGGTACATCAAAGAAATCGGCGAGACTGAGTTCATTCGACGGCATCAGGCTCCAGTTCGATCTCTTGCTGCATTTGAAAAGAGCCAGTACCCCGACGATTGGCGTGATTTGATGAGATTGTTCCTAGTCCGCCGAACCCGTGGCTTCATCAAGGAAAACTATACGACGCTCGATGAGGCGACAGGGCGTAGGTACCTGACTTTCGACACGGGTGAGCGCTTCTACTTTCCTGATCGCATCCCCAAAACGGCAAAGTTTGACTTCAACGAAAAAGACCCGAATGATCCGTATGCGCGTCTGTATTCGAATGAAGTAGTGAATGCAGTCAACGGTCTGACTCTGCCTCGATATGGACTCGGCAACTACATCGCACCCTCGCCTCATCATCCGCCGACCGAACCTGAATCCAAGGAATTAGCGAAGCTCTCTCGCGCTGGCAAGCGCTTGATGGGCTTCTGTCGAACGAACTTGTTCAAAAGGCTGGAGAGTGGCGGGCCGGCTTTCATTCAATCTCTGGAGCGCCACGCACTGAGAAATTTCGTTTATCTCTATGCAATCGAAAATGGGAAGCCGCTGCCCATCGGCACGCAGGGAGCCGAACTCCTCGACGCGAAGGTCGGAGACCAAGACCTTGATGATCTCCTAACCGACACGGAAGATGACGCTGAAAACAAAGAGAAAGCAAATGGAAATGCGGCTGCCTTCCTACGCGAGGAGGCTGATTTCCGACTCCGTGCAAAAGACGTTTACGACCGATACTCGACGGAGATGAAGAAGAGGTTCAAGTGGCTCAGCCCCACACTGTTCGTGGACGCCCTGCGTCAAGACTTGCTGAATGACACGCATGCTCTGTTGAAAGTGATAAACAAGTGCGGTGTTTGGGACGCTGCAAAGGACGCCAAGCTAAATGCGCTTGCGAGGCTGCTCACAAAAAAGTACGCCGATGAGAAGGTTCTGGTATTCACGCAATTTGCGGACACAGCGGTCTATCTTGCAGACCAGCTAAAAAAGCGCGGTATCGACCGCCTAGAATCGGTGACTGGCGACGACGAGAATCCCACGGGGATCGCGTGGCTCTTTAGCCCGGAAAGCAACAAGAAGCGGGGGGTGGTAAAGCCAGAACACGAGTTGCGGGTCTTGATCGCGACCGATGTCCTTAGCGAAGGTCAGAACCTCCAAGATTGCCACGTTATCGTGAATTACGACCTACCGTGGGCGATCATTCGTCTCATCCAACGTGCCGGGCGCGTAGACCGCATCGGGCAAAAATCGGACACGATTTACTGCATCTCTTTCATGCCTGCTGATGGTGTTGAACGGATCATAAATCTCCGTCGCCGTGTCCGACAGAGACTCCGTGAAAATGCGGAGGTCGTCGGCAGCGATGAGTCGTTTTTCGAGGACGACACGAACAACCAGCCTGTAATCGACCTGTATAACGAAAAGTCTGGCATTTTGGAAGAATCGGATACGGAAGTCGATCTGGCTTCCTATGCCTATCAGATTTGGAAGAATGCGATAGACAGCGATCCGAAGCTCCAGAAATTGGTTGCTGATCTGCCCAATGTGGTTTATTCGACCAAGCCTCACAAAGTGACCGCTGACCGTCCCACAGGCGTGCTGGTTTATATGAGAACGGCAGACGGCAATGACTCTCTCGCATGGATCGACGCCGAGGGCAACAGCGTTACCCAGTCGCAGCTTGCGATCCTTAAGGCATCAGAGTGTGTAGCCGATACGCCACCCCTTCCACGTCAGGAAAAGCACCATGAATTAGTGGAGGCGGGCGTCAAGCACATGGTCAAGGAGGAGAAGTCTATCGGCGGTCAGCTTGGCAGACCGTCCGGTGCCCGGTTCCGAGCATACGAACGCCTCAAAACCTATTTGACCCACATACAGGGCACGCTCTTCGCGACTCAGGAGTTGACGAAGGCGATTGACGACATCTATCGGTATCCGCTGCAACAAGTCGCTGTTGACACGCTGAACCGACAGTTGCGCACAGGCACAACCGACCAGCAGCTTGCCGACCTCGTTGTCGCACTGCGTGGAGAGGGTCGCCTGTGCCGGATCGAAGAGGAAGTCGAAACACAAGAACCGCAGATCATTTGCTCGCTCGGACTCTCGTCCCAAGGGAGTAAGCAATAGAAATGACTGCCCCGTATGCAAACCTCCAGAAGCGACTCAAGAATTTCGATTTCAAGGGTCTATTCACGCAGGAGTTGATGTGGAACCACTTCCAAACGAGGGATTTGGAGGTGAAAGTGGACGGTTCAACTTACACGCTCACTCCTGTGGCGCAGCGCGGCATGGCGGTCTACGAATGTGTACCGCTAACGGATGCGGATTTCCCGAAGTACGCCACTCGCCGCAAAATCGACACACAAGTCTCGAAGACCGCACGCGAACACGTCATCATCTTCCACGACCGCGCCAAGACCGTTCAGGTCTGGCAATGGGTAAAGCGCGAGGCAGGAAAGCCGTCCGCTTGCCGCGAGCAACTTTTCTACAAGGGTCAGGCTGGCGATGCCCTCATACAGAAGATTCAATCCATTGCATTCAGTTTGGAGGACGAGCCTAACGTCGCAGAGACGGTTGAAAAGGTCGGCGCAGCGTTTGATGTAGAGAAAGTCACAAAGAGATTCTACGAACTATTCAAGAAAGAGCACGACAGCTTCCTAAAGTTCGTCGATGGAATCCCAGACCAAGAACTCAAGAGGTGGTATGTCTCGGTGATGCTCAACCGTCTCATGTTCATCTACTTCATCCAAAAGAAGGGGTTCCTCGGCGGCGAACTGCAATACCTTCGAAATAAACTGACGGAAAGCAAGAGGCAAGGCAAGGACAAGTTCTATCGACAATTTCTCTGCCCCCTATTCTTTGAGGGCTTCGCCAAGCGCCCGGAACAGAGAACTGCTGGTACCAACCGCCTACTGGGACAAGTGCCGTATCTGAACGGTGGTCTTTTCCTGAGGCACCAGATCGAAGAACTTCACGGCAAGAGCATTGACCTGCCCGACAAGGCATTCGACCGAATCTTCGACTTCTTTGAACAGTATGATTGGCACCTTGATGACCGCCCGACGCGGACGGGGCGCGAGATCAATCCTGACGTGCTTGGCTATGTCTTCGAGAAATACATTAACCAAAAGGAGATGGGAGCGTACTACTCGAAGGAGGACATCACTGGATTTATTGGCGACCACACGATCATACCTGCCCTGTTTGACATGGCTCACAAATCCTGCAAGATCGCGTTCGAAGGCGAATGCTCGATCTGGCGACTGCTTCAAGCCGACCCGGATCGTTACATCCATGCGCCGGTGCTGAAGGGAACGGACAAAGAACTTCCGAAATCGATTGCGGCGGGTCTGAAGGATGTACATAAACGAGCAGACTGGAATAGGGTTGCCGACTCAGAATACGGGCTGCTCACTGAGACGTGGCGCGAAGTGGTCGCCCGACGCGATCTATGTGAAGAGACTCGCAAGAAACTGGCATCAGGTGGGATACGTTCGACGAACGATCTGATCACATACAACCTCGACATTCGCCGCTTCGCAGAGGAAGTTATCGCAAACTGCGAAGGAACGGAATTACTCCGAGCCTTTTATAAAGCCATTCGCAGCATATCGGTTCTTGATCCGGCATGTGGCTCCGGCGCATTCCTCTTCGCTGCCCTGAATATTCTCGAACGTCTCTACGACACCTGCCTCGTAAGGATGCAGGCGTTTGTCGATGATCTTGATCGTTCTGGCGAAAAACACAACCCGGACAAACTCAAAGACTTCAGGCAGACGCTGGAAGAAATGAATGACAAGCAACGGCACCCCAGTCCGCGTTACTTCATCTTGAAGTCGATCATCCTGAATAATCTTTATGGAGTGGACATCATGGAAGAGGCGACCGAAATCTGTAAATTACGCCTCTTTTTGAAGCTCGTTTCACAGGTCGATGACTACTCCAAAATTGAACCCCTACCCGACATAGACTTCAACATCCAAGCGGGCAACACTCTAGTTGGATTTGCTTCGGAAGATGACCTGCTCAGAGTGCTCGGCGGGAAACTAGATTTCGACAACACGATTGACGATGTAAAAGAGAGGGCACAACTAGCGGAACTCGCCTACGAACGGTTCCGGGACATGCAAGTTGCTGAAGGAATGTCATCATCGGACTTTTCGGTTGCGAAAGCGGAGTTGGTGAGTCGCCTTCGGGGACTTCGTGAGCAACTTGACGGCTACCTCGCCGGGGAGTATGGGCTGAAACGCAACGACCGAAAGACCGAGGAGAGTTGGCGGCGGAGCCACGTGCCGTTTCATTGGCTAGTCGCGTTCTACGGCATTATGAGAAGGGGCGGGTTCGATGTCGTCATCGGAAATCCTCCGTATGTTGAGTACACCAAGGTTAAGGCGACCTACAAGGTAAAGAATTACCAGACTGAGGATTGTTCGAATCTATATGCGTTTCTCTGCGAACGATCTGTCGCATTGCTGAGAGAATCAGGACGTCTAGGGATGATCGTACCGATGAGTGCAATATCGACCGACCGAATGCTGCCTCTTAGAAACATGCTCGAAGCGAGCAATGCAGCCATTTACATCAGTAGCTATTCGGGTGACGCACATCCAGCAATTCTCTTCAGTGGCGTGAAAATGCGTCTTTCAATAATCATCACCGAAAAAAGAGTGAAGACCTCCGATTCCGTCCCAAACATGTTTTCGACCGGATTTATAAGATGGTACTCAGAAGCGCGACCGACGCTCTTCGAAACGGTTCACTTTGCCAACACACCCATCGAGTTGAAGGCACATGGTCTTATTCCAAAAGCTGGGGACAAACGTCTGGTCAGCATCATCACAAAGATCAAGAAACAGCCAACGACGTTCGGTCAATGGGTCTTGCCAGACTCTCAGCACTGCATTTATGCCCACCGGATAGTCGCTCATTTTGTTAAGTGCTTTGATTTTGTGCCTTTCTTCAAGAATGATCGCGACGGACAAAAAAAGTCTGAAGATTACAAGGTCTTTGCGTTTGGAGATAAAACTACCGCCCTAGTCGCGAGTGCGGTGTTAAACAGCAATTTGTTCTATCTGTATTACCTTTCATATTCCGACGCATATCACTGCGGGAGGGAGCTAATTCTGAATTTCCCTTGTGATCTAGAGAAGATTAGAACAGCATCTGGTGATGCGGCGATTCGCGCCAACAAAGCTCTGATGTCCGATTTGAGAAAGAATGCCCAACGACGCCGGATCGAGTATCACGGCACCGGGTGGATCGAGTACGACGAGTTTTATCCTAAGAGATCGAAGGCGTACATCGATGAAATCGACCGCATTTTATGCCCCTTGTATGATCTCTCGGAGGAAGAAGTGGATTACATACTTAACTTTGATGTGAAGTTCCGCTTGGGGCAAGAACAAGAGGATGAAGAAAGCGAATCACAATCCGCCGTCGAAACGAACTGAAATTTCTTCGACTGCTGCTCAAATCCTCGGCGACCGAGAGTTGCTCAGCCGACGAAAATTAGCTCTTGTGTGCTCCAAGAAATGTCCCGGCGACGTGATTCTGAAGACCTATGACTTTGCCCGACTTGTGCGCGGCTCTGGTCTTGCCATTGTCAGCGGTTTCCATTCCCCCATCGAAAAAGATTGTCTTCCCATCCTGCTCCGGGGTTCAGACCCCATCATGATCGTTCAGGCGCATAGACTGAGCACCTCCCGCCTTCCAATGAACTGGCAGAAGGCAATCGATGCCGGACGACTGCTGCTGGTCTCTCCGTTTCAAGAGAAAGATAAGCGAGTGACGACAGAACTCGCGACCGAACGCAACCGTTTCGTCGCAGCAATCTCGGACGAAGTCTTGATCCCCTATGCCGCGCCGGGCGGTAAGACTGAAGCGCTCTTTCGAAACCTGATCGCCTCAGGGAGGCGGGTCTACACGTTCGAAAGCCCTGCCAACGCTGCAATGATTTCGGCGGGAGCCGTCGCAATTGCTCCCGACTTCTTTAGCAATCGTTCAGCCTCGTCCGTGCCCGCGTGAGCCAATGGCAACCATCAAACAACTCATCGAACAAGCAGGCGGCACCGCGAAGGAGTCTGTGGAAACCGCCAAGACTCGCTACTTGGAGCAGGTTCGCGGCGTCCTTCGCGATCTCACCCGTCTCAAATTTTCGGATAGGCAAGGTGTCGAATCACAGCACACCTCTGTTCCGATCCGAGTTGTGGCGGGTCTGCCCCAACCACTTGAATCAATGGCAAGTGAAGAACTACCCAGCGGCGAACGCTGGGGAATTGAAACCATTGGGTTGTGGGCGCAAGACATTAAATCGTTGCATGGAGTAGCAGAGCGTTTGAAACCCCTCATTGCTACTTTGGGTCAGGTGCCGGAATGGAAAGACCGCGCAAATGACTATACGCACAAATTGCATGGAGCCACGATGTTGGCGGAAGACCTTGGGGAGTATGCGGCAAAAGCAGAGTTGCTGAAGCGCATCACCCAAATCAATCAGGACATTCTTGGCGTTTACATGCCGACTGCTCGCCTGATTCCTGATAAGGGACAGATTGAACTTTACTGGGTCGTCATCGGTGCTGTAGCTCGCCTTCTGGGTGTGGACGCTGAGGCTTTGACGGTGGTTGTCATGGCTCACGAGCTTGCGCACGCTTATACACATCTGGGACTAGATTCCAATAGCAACAGGTGGGAGGACGGGTTCTGGGAATGTAATCGCGGAATTCTTGAGGGTCTGGCGCAATACTACACGCACATGACCGCAACTGCGCTCAAGGAAGAACGTGGATACGACCGCGTCTGGGATGCCTATGATCAGCTAACACAATTGCAGAAAACCAACGGCACGAAGATATACGTCAACCATCTCGACTGGGTGAAGACCATTTCACCCGAAGTGATGAGGCAGGGATTGCTTGATCTGCGCCGGGGGCACATCCCACCACACTTCGGGAACTTCGAAGATTTTCTCAAGATGTCGGCGGATCGTTATCCTCTCAATTCCAAACCTGCCGGACGGAGAAGGCAGGTCTAGTGATCTCCGAATTCACAGAGTTTTCTTACGGATTTGCTGTCACGCACGAACTCATCTTGCAGAACTCAGGAAATGTTGTTGCTGCACCCGAATTTCCTTCCCTCATCCGCGAAGGGCAGGCTGGCGGCGGTTACGACGTCAGGCTCAATTTCGGGACTTTCGTTTTTCTCCAGTTCAAACTCAGTGAGTTCATGTACGGAAGGCGAGCGCGTTATCGCACTCTGATTGGGCTGCCGTACTACAAGTTCTGGATCACTCCCCGATGGCAGTCTCAGCAACACCGAATGCTGGTTGACCTTGGAAACGCAGGTCAGCAGGTGTATTACGCGGCTCCGATATTCCACCTACAAACTGACTTCAACACGGAATTTCAAGGCAACACGGTGGTGAACCGCTCGGCGTTTATCAATCCTGTTGAGATCGGCTATCTTGCCGATGATGACGAGCATTGCATTGTCTTTAACAACACCGAGGCTTATTTCTGCTCGCAGCCACAAAAGGTGAGGCTTCACACGGGAGGGAGCTTGAAGGAGTTTATCGCTGCTCAAATGCAAGTGTTGAATCCAACTTCGACGCTAGAACTAGCCTCGATGCTGAACAGGATCATCGGCTCCAGCGAGGAGCGGGTGCCATCATTTACCGAGCGTTCGGTTCCGGGAGCACTGGAATATATTTCCTTCGCGGCACACGTATACCTGCACTCGGAGGTGTTTTTCGTACCTACAACAACGGGGCGGTGAATCAGCAGGACTTCACGAGGCGCAAGGTCTCCAGCAATCTGAGCAGCGCGAGAGTATCCTGACCGCAGTAATTGAGAAGAGCCTTTCTGATCCTTACTCGTTCATCAAAATCGAAGTCGCCGCGTAGGAGCGATTCCCAAGCAAGTCCAGCATCTTGCCCGTTTGATACTCGCATGCCCTCGTAGGTCAAATTCGGCACGAGTGCGGGCAGCACAGATTTCAGACTGTATGATCCGGCGAAGCGAGGATGGTAAACGCAGTTCCGAATAACGGGGAGCAAATCAAACAGCCGGGACTCGATACCCTCGATGTGCTCCGCGTACTCCGGCAGCAATGCTGAGAGTTCTTTCAGCCTGCCCTGCTCGAACTGTTGGTTGTACACAATTACGCTCCCACTTTCTCCTAGTGCCCCGCAGAGCGAGATCGTGAACTCGCGGCGCGGATCGTTCGCATCCGGTGCAAGGAACTCGAAATGCTCCGGTGCTGCACCCGGCTCCCTCTGCACATGTATGCTCCACTGGAACGGCAGGTGATCGTAGGGTCGCATGCCCGCGAAACGAGGGATCGCCCAATTCACCGTTTCAAAGTCCATAAGATACAGAGGGTACTTCAGCCCACTCAACACGTTGCCGAGTTCGGCACTGAACCACGGCTCGCCCGTCTGCACGCAAGTAGCCGCACGCCGCTGAATCTCGCTCAACTCGAAATCGTGAGGTATGTCGCAGATGGACTCGACGCCCATTTCTTCGAGTTCCTCTTCCGCGCTTGCATGGAGCCTTGGAAGGTATCCGATATGGTCATCAGGCAGCGGCGGATTGCAGCGGTCGAAGAAGTCGCACGTAACAGGCGACATACAGTGCTTGCCCGGTGCGATGTTCGGCGCTGTAAGCATGGCGAGCACAGTCAACTCCGAGCGCAATTGGAACGTGAGCTTGGGTTGTAACCGCTGCACTCGCCGGGTCAGATTACGAATGCGGAAGAATCGTCGCGGGTCGATCTCGCCGCCCGAATAGATGTAATTCCTGTTAATGTGCCCCAAGCATGCGGTCGCCAGATCGACTCCGCAGCGCGTAACTACTCGATATTGGATACCAATGTCATCTTCGTGCTGTTCCTTGACGGCTGTGGTGGATTTCACTTCGATCAAGCGCCAGAGACCATCTCGACGGCGATGCAGAATGTCCACTTTCACGAGCACGTTCTGGTGCTCGAACACACCCTCGAAGATCGCCGGGATTTCGCGATTCGCGACTAACTCGCGAGTTGCGCGAATCGCATGATCCAGTCCACGCGAACAATCAACCTCGACCCCACCCGGAAACAACTTTCGAGCAAGCATGCCCACATCGTGTCCCTGCTGCATGATCGCCTCTGTCGCACCGTCCGGCTCCGCTGCGAGTTCTGGTGAGTCAACTTGGAGGTACAGGCGCTTGAGGCACTGCACGCCCGCGACAAACTTGGATTTGGATAGTCTCATTGTGCTGACCGCAGCGCCTCCTCTTGCATCTGCTTGACGATTTCTCTGAATTCGCGCATCGCGATCACGAGCGCCGTCGTGGCAGCATCCTCTTGCCAGTTCGCGTCGATCTGAAACGTCTCGTAGTCATTCGTGACTCCGTCGCCCCTGTGAAGCTCGGCTTCATGCACGCTAAATGTTACGCCGACGTTCCGAGAGACCACGTCGCCCTTACTATCAACGCTAAGGCTCGTGAGCAGGTAGGTGTCAAACATTTCCATGAATTCCTCCGATTCAGCTTCGCTGCCGCTTATCTCATCGCGAACTCAGGACTCGCCGTTTCCACTTGAGAGCATCCTTCCGTCCGCGCCGAAGCTCTGATGCCCACTGACGATCTCCGAACTCGTACCGCACCTTGCGAATCCACGCTTCCTGCTCCGGGTCGTTTTCCTTCTCGTCTAGCGCGGCATCATGGCACGGTGAGCACAGCCCGATGTCATCAAGATTCGCTGTACCCACGGTCTCGCGGCACCATCCGCACGTTTGTCGCTCGGCGCATGCTTTGTTGATCAGCCGCCAGCCGAGCAGCAGGATGACGGGCAGGAATCCCGCGAGTCCCATGCCCAGAAACCACGAGCGCCAGTTGGCGGCGTTAGCAACGGTGTTTTCCGTGTAGTGCGGTATGGGGAAGAGATAAAACAAGAACAAAGCCTCCGCTCCCAGCGATCCGATGAATCCGATGAACATCAGACCGAAACCCTTAAAGTGGTTGGCTTCGAAGATTCGACCTTCCTTGTGGGCGCGATAAACATCTGGAAGAACGCCGACCATCATCAGCCAGAATGCGCTCGCTAACGGAGCCAGTGCCACATATCCCAGCGCGAGCATCGAGAAGTCGCTGTTGGGGTCAAGGGAAATGCACAAGAATGGAACGACCGAGAAGAGCAATGGCGCGGCGAGCAAGAACAGCAGAGCGAGCACGCACCGGAACAGAAACCGAATCGGCGCTGTCAAAAGGTGCAGGTCGTTGGCGATTTGGGTGTTGGCATCCATGCAGTCCTCCGAGTCCTTCTACGCGCTGACTATCTTGCGAACACCGCCATCCCGTTCGGACTGCACCGCGATCCTCGTGCTCGCAGCGGTCTCGCATAGATCGCGCAGCCGCTCCCGATAACGCACGACCAGCCCCGACACCGACTGGATTGCCTTCGCCGCCTTGCCTAGTTCCTTCTCGATCCGGTCGATCTCTGGAAACGTGCGGCGCAGTTCCTCGGCAAGAACCGCGTTCCTCTCCAGCAGGTCGAAGCCTTGCACTCGTAGCCGCTCGAATACAGGTCGCAGGACGTCTAGGTCTCTTTGAAGCCACTGGCGTGTGGTTCGGAGCAGCCAGATTCCGTCCTTCTGGCTCCAGCGCGATGCGCGGTCGGCTTGACGAAGCTGGCTCTCCTCGCGGGCGACCAGCGCAGCAACGCCGATGGAGCGCTCTCGTGCATCCCGAACGATCTTGTCGATGTCGCCCTCGGCGATTACCGATTTGTCCTTATTGTCTATGAGGATTTTCGGCTCGGTGGGTTCGCCGTTCGGAGCGCGATACGCAAGAATGAAATCTCCATTGCGCGGGAGCTTGTCACTGATCCAGACCCCAGCCCAAGTCCGCGCTTCCTCTTCGAAAGTCATTTCCTCGCGCTTGCCGATCCGGGCGACCTTCGACATCTCGCCTTCCAATAGCTGGTTCTTCTCCCGAAGCTGTCCGATCTCCCGCAATGAATCCTCAACTCGACGGGTAAGGCTGTCCTTTTCGGACAACGCTAGGCGTAGTTCGCCGTTGAGGCTTTCTCTTATCTCGGCGGTGCGCTTCGCCAGTTCTGTCTCGAAGCGCGACCATGCGTTCTGGTGCTCTCGGTCGTGCCTATTCTGGAGCAGGCGAAAAGCCTCCTCGGCGGAAAGCTGGGCAACACGGGCGAAATCCTTAACACCGAGACGGTCGAGAATCTCAGCGCGGCTGAGTTCGCCTTCGCCACAACATAGTGGACACTCCATAGTTTCGGAAGCCGATTGAGATCGCATAGTGACCAGTCCTCGCGTGATGCTATTCGAGCAAACGGGGGAGTTGAAATTCTGAGGGGAGGTTCGGGGGCTGCGGTTCTATTTCTTGCGCCTGATCAAAAGACCCGGATCGCTCGTGTTGGTCGAGACCAGATTTCCGCGCCCATCGCGTGTCGTGCCGAAGAGGTCGCTGGTGCGCCCGTTGATTTCGTCTTGCGCATCGCGCACTACGTCAGATGTGCCTCCGCTAAAACCGCTGGTGACCGAACCGATAATTCGGCGTTTGCCGTCTCTGACATATTCTTTAATGAGTGCCATCGTTTTCTCCTTCTGTGTGCCTCGGTTGAACTCGTCCGCATGACCTCACGCTTTCGCTCTGTCGAGATATTCTTGGAGCGCCTGCCGCAGGATGTCCTGATTCGTGCGCCGCTCAGTAGCCCCCAGCGTGCAAAGGCGGACGTAAGTGCTCTGGTCAACCTTGAGCGTCAAGGCGACAGGCGTCTCGTTAGCCGTTATAGCCCCTGCCGTCTCCGACCTGCGCCTTGGGGTCTTCTTCTTCAAAGTTCCGTTCCTATCTCGACAACCATTGTACACGTATTTACGTAACTGCGTACCACACCGTAGTGCGTTGGGGTGGCTCCCCCGTGCCATACGCATATACGTATCTACGTATTACAATGAAACCATGGAGGAAACCAACAGATGAAACGAGCCGCATTCTACGTCCGCGTTTCCACGGTAGAGCAGCACCCTGAGACCCAGCTAAGAGAACTCCGCGAATACGCGCAGCGTCGCGGGCTAAGCGTCCCGCAGGAGCAGGAGTACGTTGACCACGGGATCGGCGGCACGAAGGCACGCCGCCCGGCTCTCGACCGCATGCTGGAAGACGCCCGGAGGCGACGCTTTGATGTGCTAATCGTTTGGTCGTGTGACCGCCTTGCACGCTCAACGAAGCACTTCCTTCAGTGTCTCGATGAACTCGACTCGTGCGACGTCCAGTTTGTGTCCCTGCGCGAGGCGTTCGACACGTCGGGGGCGCTGGGACGAGCATTTCTCGGCATCGTCGCAGTGCTCGGCGAGATGGAACGGGCACTTCTTATAGAGCGAGTACGCAGTGGCATGGCGAGAGCACGTAGTGAAGGTCGCCAGATCGGACGCGCCCGGCTCGACGTCAACCGCCAGCAGGTCATCCAAGATCGCCGCTCAGGCATGTCGCTGACGCAGGTCGCCAATAAACACCGCATCTCGCGGGCGTCCGTTTGCCGCTTAATGAAAGAGGGAACCTCGACCTCGGACACTTCAGTTTCCGCGCTTGCTGGGAGCATGCCGGAGGAAGCCAGCGCGGCGGGCGCTGCTCAATGAATCGCGAGGAGAGCTGATGGAGGACTCTATGTTCGACGAGCAGTTCGTGACGACCGTAGAGGAGATCAAGGAAGCCCGTGAGGCGCTGGTCAAACTGGGGTTGGAGATAGCCCGGCGCGGGATGGACGCCGAGTTCAATGAGGCACAGATCGTCTATGCCAACGCAAATGCCCGTATGGAGCTTGCGCCTCCGGGCGACGACGAAGCCAACAAGGCAGCCGAGGCGGCGAACCGTCGCCTGCTTGTTCTGTTCAGGAAGGGCTGGACGAAGGACGAGGGGCTGCTGTTCTACTGCTACCAAGAGTACAAGAAGCGCCTCTGCTACCATCACTTGACGGAAGGCTAATCGTGCCCGATAAACAACAGCAGATCGAGATGATTGGCAAAGTCTTTGTCGTGACTTGTGGTATGCGGCGCTGCCTGATCTGCGATGGCGTGTTCACCCCGACACAGGCTGCGAATCATGCGACGACCTTTTGCTATCCACAGGAGACGTCATGCTGCTCTGGCGATCCCACTCATCGAGTGTCTGGAAAAACTGTATAAGCGAAGAAGTGTCAGCCTTCGCTTAGATCAACTGCGGTCGGTTTCGGTTCTTTGATCTTGATTTTGAGGTTGAACTCTTGCTGCTCAAGTTTCATAGAAACTCCTGTTCTATTCCTTTAGCCCACGAGTTGCGCTGTTCATCTAGTTGATCCCAGACTGTGTCCATATTCTTGACAGATTCAGCCGAAGCATACGTTTGCTCCAGCCCTTTAAACATTCCGAGAGGGCGCATTGGAGCAACTTGTCGGGCAATCCCAATGAACAGAATGAAATCGGTGATCGCTCGCTCCACTCGCACGAAAGCACGCTGAACCTGATCCACGTCAGATAGCTTTATACCGGAAAACGCGAGGGAACCGCGAGAGTCCGCGCTCGCGGCGTGTGCAAAGAACTTGTTGCCCAACTGTACGATTTTTTGTGCCGAACTGTTTACGAGCAAATTCTTCAACTTTTGAAAGACCTTCTCTTGGATTAGGTCTGTTCTTTGACGCGCCGTTGGTAGCACGCCAGACAAGCGGTCGAACATTTCATGCCGCACTCGTGAACCCAAGAAACTTCGCAGACCCGGTGCTTCAATTCCCCAGATTTGTACCTCCACACCTTGCGGCTGCGATTGCCATGCTTCCGAATCGTAAGGAAGCCCATCATGGCACACGTAGTTTTCACGGGTAATAAGGTGACGATGGTCGCTTATGTCATCAAGCAAACGCCGCAGTGAGAACACATCGTTGCTCTTGTCCAGCAACCTGCGAATGGCTAATACCTGAGTGGCAACATAGCCTTGATCCAAGAAATGAGCCAGCAATCCACTCTGGGCTGCGAATTCCGCCCCACCATCCGTGGTCTGGCGTGCTGAGCCGAGAACGCGATACGCCGAGTCCAAGAACATCATCGAGAAAAGCTGCTGCTGGATTGTGTTCGGTTCGCCTTTCCGCAACTCATACCACGAGAGCCACTCGTAGCGTTTGACGCGACACTGTTTGAGTGCTTCACGATCAACGACATCACACTGCTCGATTGGTGTCTTGTATCGAAATTCAGGGCTTTCCGGCTCCGAAACCTTGATAGTTTGAGAAGTCAAATGGGAGACCTCGTGCCGCAGAAGTGTTGGAACCAAACCCCTACTTTCGCTTGAGCACAAGCGGAAGTCAACGAGAGGTCGCCCGTCCCAGCCCCGCCGGAGGCGTCGGTGGAAACCCAACAGAATCAACGCTGGTCAAAAAGGGTACATTCTTCCGTGGCTGCAAATTCTTGATTCAACACGGCGAGAGGCTTCGCTTATTCTCTAGCCCACGGGTATACCTTCTGAGGCTAGGATGATGACGACTGTAGATGGTCTGCTGACCGAGACGCGGTGACGAGCAACCCGTGGAATCTTTGTCCTTCCAGCCGTCAAGCATTCTCGGTTGGTATGATCCTTTCGTGCCAACGCCAAAGCTGCTCCTCCTGATCGCAGTCTTCTTCGCCACGAGTTTGATTAGCGTGGTGACCGGGAGCACATCTCTAATCACAGTTCCCGTCATGATCCAGTTTGGGATCGAACCCCATGTGGCGGTCGCGACAAACATGCTGGCGCTAGTGTTCATGAGCATCGGTGGTTCGCTGCCATTCGCCCAGAAAGGCGTCCTCTCTCGTGATCGCTTGCCGGGTCTAATAGCCGTCACAATCATCGGCTCCGCTTTGGGTGCGTTCGTCCTGTTAGCAATCCCGAAAGGAACGTTGGAACTTGTCATTGCAATCGCGATGATCGGAGTAGCGATATTCACCCTGATTCGGCGCGATGTCGGAGCAGCGGTTCATTCTGTATCGCGAAAGAGGGAAACGATTGGCTACGCAGTGACTTTTCTCTTAGCCATCTACGGAGGTTTTTTCAGCGGAGGCTACGTCACACTCTTGACCGTTGCCTTCGTTTTGTTCTTCGGCATGACCTTCTTGCAGTCCGTAGCCACTACGAAGGTCGTTAATGTTTTTTCTTCTGCGGCGGCTGTGCTGATCTTCGCATGGCGTGGCGCTGTGGACTTCAAGCTCGGCGCAATTCTAGGAATCACCATGTTTCTTGGTGCCATGATCGGCGGGCACACTACGCTGAAGATTAACCCCGTGTGGCTTCGGCGTGTTTTCATCGCGGTCGTTATCGGACTAGCCCTGAAGATGCTTTTCAGTTTTGTGCGGTCTTAGGGCAAGAATGCACTTGACTCTGGAACCTGTTCCGGGGTTTATGCTCAAAGCCGAAGGTGAAGACCGTGCAATCGGGTGAACTGTCACGTCTCGCTGGAATAAGCTCTGACACTCTGCGGCACTACGAACGTCTAGGTGTTCTGCCAAAACCGCCCCGCACGAACGGCGGTTATCGAGACTACCCTGCAAACTCCCTTGAGCGCGTTCAATTGGTTCAGAGTGCGTTGAAGGTGGGCTTTTCACTTCCTGAGTTGGCGACCATCTTGAGAATGCGTGATCGTGGAGAGGTTCCGTGCCAACGGGTTCGAGCCATCGCGGGACACAAACTCGAAGAGGTCAAGCAACAGATCAATGACCTGTTGGTTATACGAGATCAACTTGAACGGATTCTCAAAGACTGGGATGCTCGACTGACTCGCACGGGAAACGGAAAACCAGCACGGCTGCTTGAGAGTCTGCCGCATGACGTGATTGGCAGTAACGCAAGCCGATTGACGGCGAAACACATAAGGAGAGGTCGGCTATGAAGACAAAAGCAATTCTTGTGATTCTGGTACTCGGTTCCGCGATTCAGGCTCAGCAGGCGAACACTCAAACGCCCGAACAGCAGCACTGTGCAATGATGAAACGGGGAGATGCTGGAATGGGATTCTCCCACGAAAAGACAACGCACCATTTCGTTTTGCTCAAAGATGGCGGCGTAATTCAAGTCAGCGTAAACGATCCAAAGGACGATGCAAGTCGAGACCAAATTCGCATGCACCTATCGCACATAGCGAAGATGTTTTCCGAAGGTAACTTCAACACCCCGATGTTCATCCATGACACCACACCACCCGGCGTACCAACGATGGAGAAACTTCACAGCGAAATTCGCTATCAATACGATCAGACCGACACGGGTGCCAAAATTATGATTGCAACGGCGAATCTGAAGGCATTGCAGGCGGTTCATGAGTTCCTGCGCTTCCAGATTGATGAGCACCGGACGGGAGACTCCACAGAGGTTTCAGACATCGGGAAGAAGTAGAGCTTAGCAACAGCCGCAGTGTTTTCCCCGCATGGCTTCTCGACCCTCCCAAACGATGAGAGGGAGAACGGCTAAAGCCGCAATCGGGTCTGCCCACTGTACGTGCCAGATCGCGTTGATCGCCAGTCCCGCCAAGGCAATCAGCGACAGGTAAGCACACAGCGCCGACTGCGCGGCGTCCGCCCTCAAAGCTGCGCTGCCTGTGGCTCCTGACAGCCGCCGCTTTTCTTGCGCGAGCCACGGCATGATGACGGCTGCTGCAACCAGAATGACTATTCCCAGAACTGTTGGCTTGGGTTCGATATAGCCCAGCAGGCTCACGACCGAAGTGACAGCAACGAAGGCAGCCAGCGCGAACAACAAGGCTCCCGCGACACGGGCAGCCAGCTTCTCCACGTCCTCGTGTGTAGCACTTGCACGAAACCTCCACAGCACCACGAGCGCCGAGAAAAGTTCGATGGCGCTGTCACCACCGAAGGCGAGCAGAGCCGGACTACTCGCCCGCCAAGCTGCGAAGAGGGATACCGCAGCCTCCACACTCATCCATGCGATTGTGACAGTTTGCACCCGCTGGATTCGCCGGATGGTGTCTGGAGAAGCAATTTGTAGCACCGAAGCCATTCACGACATTATGGCACCGCGCTCGGATGGTTTGTGCTCTGGGTCGCGGTTACCCGTGGCAGGTGGTTGCGGGCGGATCGACTTGGAAATCGCGCACTCACGGTCTTTAGGGATGCAGCTTCCGTTTGACCGTTGCAGTGCTTATGTTGGATATTGAGACGGAATGGACGTTGAACGCATTATTGACGACATCGAGCAGCTACAGGAAATGTTCGAAGCGCCGGACATTAGACCACTCAGCGCAAGCGACATCT
>Ga0181530_10001160_pt1 | contig 33426 bp, 69 predicted proteins | sample PEATcosm2014_Bin_42_FD_119769 | JGI IMG/M metagenome (GOLD analysis project Ga0181530, IMG submission 119769) | Peatland microbial communities from MTU Mesocosm Facility, Houghton, MI, USA - PEATcosm2014_Bin10_60_metaG | ecosystem: Environmental > Terrestrial > Soil > Wetlands > Peat | place...
TCTGAGGAACTGTTCCTCAGGGAATCCACCTTGTGCTGTGAAGTTCTGGTTGGCGGAGCCAGTGCCAGTAGGAAACTGTCCGATACGAACGTTGTCTCCCCACACACCAGTAAAAATATACTCACCAGCGTTGTTCTTATACATCGTAAAGATGTTCTTGATGAAATCAAGCTGCGCTTTGTCGGTGAACACCACGCTTCCGCTTGGATTCATGATGCACTGTCTTACTTTGCTTAGGAAGTCTTGGAACCACGCGTGCTCGTTCGAGCCCATCTGCGTCACGCTTTTGCTTCCCGGCCACTTCTCTTCGTTCAACTGCTGGAGCATCCATTGGAGCCACTGCAGTTCGTACTTCGTGAACTGTACTGTCAGATACGTCGTCATCTTTCCTCTTGGCTTCTCTGATTTCAACCTCGGTGAGGGGCGGCTTAATGCACGCCCAACAGTAGGATCTCCATTTACTTACTACATGCTTAGCGTAGACCCCGTTGGGTCCACCACATTCGTAACACTTCTCTGCTTTCTCATGCCACTCTGCTCCAGGTTCGGGAGCAGGTGGACGAAAGATTACTTCTTCCGCAGTGACTTCAGGAATGATAGCAGAGTTTTCCATCCATCACCTAGTTCTTCCTGCCAGGACTTTGGCTTGATCCCATCGGGAGGATACAACCATTTCTTGATGCAGTCAGGACATTCGTGTCGCATGTGGAGGTGCGTAATATATTCCGCACCACACTTACACTTATCAAGCATCTCCAATGGACCATTCAGGCTTCGAACATCAACAAAGCCCCGCGGAGGGAATGCCTGATGCCATTCATCACTCCGATGACCTGAACAGATCTTGCAGATGTCAGGTTCTTGCTCGGTATCTTCAAAACAATGTGGGTCCATACTTCACCATAACCTCGAGGCTGGTGAATCCATTGAAGGATCAACAGTCAAGAAGTCCTTTACTTTTCCAACGAATCCACTCTGCAGCCCCTGCATTGTATCGCAGTGATCATACTGCAGCGTAGCTCCCACAGGAGAAACAACGTTGCCATAAACGTCCACGGTGTAAACTATAACACCGTGTGTAATCATGAAGGAAGAATCTCCATGACCTGAGCTGAACTTCTGAGTACCGCTGGCAAAGCTAGAAATAACTGTTCTCATTTCTTTTGCGTCCACTTGAACCAAGTATAAGCCGTTGGGCTTAATGCCCAAGTGTACTTGCTCGCCAGAGAGTTATCAGTTACTTTACCAATAGTACTAAAAGCCACGTCCGAAAGCAAAAACCTAATAGATACCACATCATTAGGTGTGACATGATACTTGCCATACCAGCCAGACTGAATGCGATCCAATATGATTGGTGCTACTTCAGGGATACTGGCAAACGTCACTAAAGTATCGGGTCTCGGAGGCCAGGCAGGATCTTCTGCTGGTTTGGTCCAGGATAGCCATTCCTTGACGCGAGGGCTTTCCAAGGTGTAAGGTAGTCTAAATATATAATAGCGTGATGTTTCAGTCTCGAGACGTGTCTCTGCCATGCGCAGAAACGTACCCATCTCGCTGTTCGGTAGGGGGATAGCCACCTCGGAACGCGGCGTCGTATCACCTAAGACCTCCACTGAAGATATCAACATGATCTTAGCGCTCATGATCGAGCTATAACGAGTAAGCTCTTTGATCAGCTGGCCGAATGTTGCTTCATTCGACGGCTCGGCCGGCGGATCCAGAATGATCACATCAGGAGCCTGATGATTCAAGGCTACCTTGAACTCAGGGAACTTAATGTACTTCAGATTCACACCCATCGATGCTACTTCTGGCTGGGGCTTCAGCTTCTTAGCCTCGGCCTCAAGGGCCAAGGGAAGCAAGCTAGTCCCACACTCTATGATTAGTATCCTCATTTGGACCTCGATGATACATACTCAACGCGCCACCACTCATGCCAAGAACCACTGTAGACTTCTGCGCTGAAGATCCACTCCAACCAGTATGTATAACCATCCGTGGCTGTATGTGGAAAGAAAGCAAAGACCTTCCTGTTTCTTTTCGTCCCGTGCGGAGTCTCGGGAGGAGGTTCAGGTAGCTTCCATCTCATATCGCACGATCCTCTATCGCTTCGCCAAGATTGTTCCACCAGTTAATGGCGATTTCGACATGCTCAGTGCGTTCAAAAGACTTCGTCTCAGTCTCGAAGGCCACCACGCTCTTCTTAGCCTGAGTCTTTGCAGTATACTCATTCGCGGCGTGACCACTGGCTGTATCCTTGAAGACCTTATAGCCTTTCTTAAGCTTGGAGAACATGATACGTCCAAGCTCTTCATTTGCTGTATCATAGACGACATCTTCAAGCTTGGTCTGCTCTTGAGGATTGCCATCCTTGAAGTGTTCTATTCTGCCCCAGCGGCAATGGACATAGTAGTTATCCTTCTTGCTGCTGATGCCATCCTTACGGATGCTGATCTCGTAGTATTTATTATGGTGGGCCGCTGGATCAATACACTGAAGGACCACTTGACTGTCGATTGATGACATTCAAAACCCTCTCTATCCTATTGTAAATCGGGGAAATGGTCAGCCAAAACCAAAAATCAGTCGCGGGGCTTCTTGCCTTTTTGCTTCGCACGTTGCTTCATAAGCTTAGCCTTCTTCAGCTGAGCTTCGAAGAACTCACGGCGCCTATCAACAGACCAGATCTGATTGATGACCTTGGCATGCTCGGAAGTAGTGTACTTCAGGCCGAGGGCATCTATAAACCTACCCGCTACCCTCATAATCGTGCTAATAGCCGCGCTGTGCTCCGAATGGTACAGATTGTTATAAGTGTCCAGGTAGAGGTCGTTCGTGTCTCTAATAGTCTGCTGGAGGGTCTTAACGACCCTTTCCTGGCTTAGCTTAACCGACTTCATGACCGCCTGATGCGCATGATATCTTTGAGGTCAGTAGCCAGGTTCTCTTCAGCCCAGTACCAGTCCTGAGGTTTGCGACCTGGAATGTGACTGCGCTTGGACATTTTGTTGACCAAACGACGCACGCGGCGACGTAAAGTCTTTAGTTCCATATACATCCTAACTCTCTTCGTCATCTAAGTCGACTCCTTCTTTGATTTTAAGCGTAGATACTTGATCAGCTTGGTCGATGTCGTCCCTTTCGCCAAGATATATCGGTTGGTACAAGGCACCGTGGACGTGCCTGTAAAGATACTTGACCTCCACAAGGGTCCCAACTTTAGGGACAGGGAAGTTCGGTAGAATAGTAACCTTTCCCACTTCCACCGTAATAGGGCCATCGAGACACGCGATATAGACACTGCGCTTTCCTTTCTCGTTTACGCCCGTGACGATGCATGTGCAAGTCTGTGTGAACTTGTACTTGATTTGCGGGCCTTTGCTGGCCGGCCGACCGGGCACGTATAGCGAGGTAAGATCTTTGAGTACAACGCCTTCGGCGCCTTTTTCCCTGAGGGACTGAAGGAGCAGGCGTTTCTTAGCCTCAGTGAAGGCGGCTGGGACAACTTGAATAGCCGCATTAGCTTCCTCGAGTAGCTCAGATAGAATATCGTATCGCTCCTCATAAGGCAGCTGAGTAGTGTCTTTGGATGCGCCCTTCTTGCCGGCGGCCAATATATCGAAGGCATAATAGGTTTCTCCTACCATCTCCCCATCGATTACGTAATCTCCCTGTAGAGCTTGCGCTGCTTGTTGAATGCTCTCAGCGAAACCGACATAAAGGCCCTTACGATTGATGGCTTCGATAACGGTTCCACTCCTCTTAAGAATGATCCGTTTCCCATCTTTCTTCTCTTGGAGACAATATGTCTTATTCTTGAGGTAATACTCCAGTAGTGCATCATCGATCGGGTTCAAGAGCTGAGGCAAATAGCCTGAGATCTTATCCTCCTTGTCACTACCCACATAAGGCGCCTGACCAGCGCCCTCAGAATACCCCTTGAGTTTCTTCTCGTGCACTTGCTTATCGAATATGGCGTTCGCCTTGTCCAGATCCACCGGGCTAGGAGTTTTGTCTGAACTCGTGAGCGAACTACCGCGTCGCCCATATTCGATGCGAACAACGTATCCCGTTCCTTTGGGGACAAGATGAACATGATACTCTTTGTCAGACGTCCCCTCTTTGTAAAATAAGGCGACATGCTTCTCATCAGACACCGAACTTTTCCTCCGCTTCTGTGAGGGCAGTGTGTCCAACCACTCCGAAGATATCTCCTGACTCATGTTCAATCATGCGCCCATCAAACAAGAAGACAGGCTGTCCATTGATAATGAACCGAGGTTGATTGTAGTCCTCACGCAAACATGAGGATGTGACATTCGTCACAACTATGTCTCCAGGAAAAACATCGAGAGGAAGCTTGATACCGTCTCTCCATTCACCTGGACCAATCTTAAGTACAACAAAACGCATGCGTTCCTCGCGCGCGTAGGCAGCTTCATCCATGCCGAAGCTTTGGGATTCGGTCTTCTTGATGATCATCGTTTCCAAATCCCAAGGGATACAAACGACATAGTTCCCACGGGCGCGAAAGTCCTTCAATGCCTCTACAGCTGCTTTGATGTGCTCTTTCAAGAGATCCTCTCGATCCTATAGATATGTACCTCAGGCATAGGTCCATCGTCTGAGGCTAGACATCCAGTAGGTGTTAGTGAATGTTCCATTGCAGACTTCGTCTTGCGGGCATTACGGATAGTGTTTTCCTTGGTGCCTGACACGTCGTCTTCAACAGAATCAGTGATCAAATAAAATCGTTCTTTCATGTACTGCTCCTTTCACCAGTGTCCATCAATCCTATGTCTCAGGTAGCACAAGCGGGCATGCTCTGTAGTACATTTCAGCCACGCTGTTTTGAAGATGAAGCGAATGGTTGACAGCCTACCGAACAAAATCCTTACGTCTCTTGTGCTCATTTTATTGGCTTCCACCTTATCTTATAACGATACACGTCTCCGTGTGGTTCCCAAAGCTTACACAGCTTAAATATACAGCGGGTGCAAAATAGGTTGGTAAGCAAAGACTTACCAACACGTGCTATCTGCCTAGAACGTGCTATCTGCCTAGAAGCGGATCGACATAGACCATCCGCCCAAATGGCGGATCCTGTTCGACGCATGTAGCCCACATTACTGGGAAGGGAGGGGCTTGACTTGGAAATGTCCCAGCCATATCGGTGAGGTAGACACAGCAATCTATGTCATACTTCTCGAGCTCTTTAAGAGCGGGCCTGAAATCAGTCCCTCCTCCTCCCTTACATTCATAGTGTGCATCAATGACATCTTGAAAGTACTGGATGCTCTGGACCGCGGCATCAGCACAAATAACAATGACATGACACCCAGTCTGCTCCATAATGGCGTTGGTCTCCGCGATGAAGATCTTCAACAGAGCATCATCGATCGAGCCCGACGTATCAATACAGATACCAGCCTTCTTTACTCCAAGCTCTCTTTGAAGTCCTGGTTCATAATACCCAAGACGACCCTTTGACGCGAGTAGTCGTCGTGAAGGTCGTCCCCAGTCAACACAAGTGGTAGGCATAACGTGTGAGATCATAAAGTCTCTGAAATGCTTTTCCCACGGCGTAGTAGTATCTGGGAGGTCTTTGAGTACCTCGCGAAGAAAAGAGCCCGGCTCAGAACCAAAAGCCGCACGCTTAAGTCGTTCTTTCCAAACGCGTGTTTGGACCTCATCCATATGTGGATCAGTCGTTGAATCTGGGCTTGGCGGGACAAGGTCATCGCTCAACTCCTTGGCATGTTGGTTAATAAAATCACGGACTGCCTTATCAACCCGCTTTTCGACGTAGTTGTAAAGCATTTCAAATGTCCACTGAGGAGCAGGGATTTTCTTAAGATCTTCCTGACTAACAAGGTTTTCAGCGGTGATAACGTAAGGATGGACCACAGACAAGGGTCCAATCTTCTTCTGTTGCATGATCGCGCGTATGACAATAGCATCGGCGCAAGCATTCGCGATGTCGGGGCTATACTTATCTCCCTTAGCCATCCGTATTTGCTTGGCACGTAATGGGTGTCGGAGTACAATGTGGAGGAGCTCGTGCAAGATGATCGCATATTGCCGTGGCTCATCGACGGTGAAGAATGCATCACAGAAGTATATAATGGAGCCTTCTGTATATGCGTAGGCATGCTGATCGTTCCTTCCAAGGGCTGTTGGGATCCAAAGGATCAACCCAGCTACACCGGAGTCTCGAGTAACAAGTCTCCGGATAAGTAGCGTGATTCGTTCCTTCTTCTCCTCTGGGCTCAGCCCAGATGGCTTAGGTTCTGACGATTTCTTTGGCTCTCGGGGCATAGTTAAGATATCCCGCCGTGCGAACAACTTCCTCAATGATTCCAAGTTTCACCGCCTTCGAAAGAATCATTTCATTTGCCAGCGTTTCGATCTCAGCCACAGGCTGATCAGTATGCTTATGGCGGACCGCATCAAAGATGAACATAGCCTTACTGATTTGATCTGGCCGCGTAACGTAGGCAGCCATGCTGTAAGCAAGACCATACAAGCAAGCAATCTTATTCGGGATATGCTTGACCGCCAGGTCAGCTCTCTGGTGGCTTAGCAAGTCTTCCATACTGGGAAGCTCACCAATCTCTTCAGTGGTATGAATGAACTCTACTGCCGCAGCTTCACCCACTATACCATTGATAAGAATGGAGTTAGACGTCTTGTCTTCTACCTCATGCATGACTTCGGAGACGCGCGCCCAGCTACGAGGAGACGGAGCAATCAACTGATTGGTCTTTGCTACACCGCCGACACAAGTAAGATACTTAGGCTTCACTCGTATGAAGGCCAGCACTGTAACGTGGATGTTATGATCCACGGCCCAGTTACTCCAGTCAATAGGATCTGCCACCACGTGGATGTGAACGAAGCGATCCGACAGAGCAGATCCCATCTTATAACTGATGGCACCATCCTCAGGACTGTTGCCGGCGCCCAGGACCATCCACTGCGGAGGAAGTGTATACTTACCAATCTTACGATCGAGGACTAGCTGGTATGCTGTTACTTGCATCCGCGGTTCCGCCGCAGTCAGCTCGTCCAAAAAGATAACTCCGGGTACATCCTGGATTGGAAAGAACTCAGGTCGGAATGACTTAGTGATGCCAGCAGCCTCATCAATCCACTGTAGACCTCGGAGGTCTGGTCCATCCAACTGAGTCAGTCGGATGTCTTCCAACTGCATACCTCTGCCTTTCGCCCAATCCCACACGGACATTGACTTACCTACACCAGGCTCGCCCCACAAGAAGGCGGCGTACTTCAACTTGTACAAATAGTCAAGCAGCTTGGGTAGCTTGCCTGGCGTACAAGCGATGGTGTTAATCATTGCTTCTCCTATCTCTGGGATGTTGAAACTCACGCCATCTCTGGGTGAACTGCCAAAAGAAAAACCAAGAGGGAGATCGCATACCGTGAACTCCCATCTTTCGTCCAACAAGTTTCGGACCGAACTTACTACGCATCTTTCGCATCAAATCTGGAATCTCCCACATAGAAAGTTCCAAAAAAGTCTTTTAGTCAGAAAAAGTCGATGCGGGGCCTTTGACGTTTTCGGCTCGCGTGTTGGCGTTTGCAGTTTCTCATATCTGATCCACGCACGATACATAGTGCTCCAAATGCGATATTTCTTGAGGTGGCCTTCTTGCTTGACAGTCCACTTCTTCAAAATCTCAGAGTTGTCCGTCCACTCCATCCGATTTCTCAAGGGTCTCCTCGACGATATAAGCCAAACCGATGATTTGGCGCCGGATGTTCTTATCGTCCACAAACACGAGTTCGTGATAAATCGGGTCATTCTTGAAAAGGTACGTTACGTTGTGTACCTCGGAAATCGCACTTATCGGATTTCCCGAATAAGTGCCCGGTAGTGGATTCGGGTAAAACACACGAATCTTCATCGTACCGGGAATAACCTCTCGGTCGCCTAACATGCTATTTTCCTCTTTTCGTGATTTTCAGCTAGGAAGGGATTCTTTGCTTCCATCGTAAAAACCGGCTTCTGACGAAAGCTTGGCCCAGGTAATGGCCAGCTGCTCATAGTATTTGCGCGTAAGAAGCAAAATACGACCGAAATCCTCTTTTGTGCAAATAATGCGCACAGGAATCATGCGCTCTTTCAGCGTTTCACCCTCATTCACCCAATAACCAATCGTAGGGTGCATAATGGTCAATCCGCCGGATATCTTCTTGACCTTTTCGTCCCAAACGCGATGGTGCCGAGTACAAATCGGCCGGCCATCAGGACGAACAGTAGGTACCAGCAACTCCCAGAGGTATTTCATCGATTTGGTACCCAACCCCATTCCACCATCCTCTGTCCGGTGGTTTTCTCTGGTTCTTTGAACTGGCTAGCCAAATCAGGTACAGGAGTACCTCGATTGTAGCTACGTTCTTTCTTTTCTTTCATTTGCCGAGTTATTTCGCATCTGGCGCGCAGAATAGCGAGAACAGGGCAATCAGAGGTCGACAAATCAATCATTTGTACCGCTTTCCTTGGTAACAACCAAAAAAGATGTACTTACTGTGGAAAAGACGATAGCTCTAGCGCCAGGGATAGCGGCTAAGCCACTGCACCCTGAAACTGAGCTGCATATCTCTCATCCGCTGTAGAGCCATATTTGGAGCTCCCGGCTGGACTCGAACCAGCTACGACGGTTTTGCAGACCGTTAGCTATCCACTTCGCCTTCAGGAGCTTTGTTTCCTATCCACTTCGAGATGTACCAATCGCTTCGAGCGCGCGTCCAACTGTAGAAGTACTTCACTTCTACATAGACTTTCTCAAGCCAGTAGGTATAACCGTCTTCAGCCTTCTTTGGCAGCCAGGCGAATACCTTACAATAGTAGGAAGAACCTACAGGCACTTCCTGCTTAACTGGCGTCTTCCACTTCATGGCTCATCTCAGGTACATCGTGTCCGCGAACATCTCCGCCATTTGCATCAGTCGTTTGGTCTTGATCGCTGCGTACCGGTGCTTCAGGAACTGCGACGATCGATACAGTAAGAGGATCCACTTCGGATGGGCCTTCCGAAAGTTGAGGTATCCCTCTAGATCTGTTTTGGGCAAGGGACTCCCGAAGAATCTGAGCATGGACTTTTATCCTCTTCTGTGGATCCACAATACGATCATGGAGGACGATGCCATCCATGTGAGCTACTTCGTGCTGAACAGCCTTAGCAAGGAGCGCTTCTTCAGTATTGGGATCTTCATTACCAAATACGGCAGTTCTCTCTTGCCATTGGCCATCACGATACCTCACTGTAACGTACGTGTACCGCGATATCGGAACCCACAACCCGGGAAAGCTAAGACACCCTTCACCTTCTCCGCGTATGGGGTCGTCCTGTGAGATAATCTCAGGATTGTACAATATCGGGAAATCTTTGAAGCGAGGGTTAGGGATAGCGAATCTCCGTGGGTCCCCCACTTGTATCCCAGAAAGGTAGACACCGTTTAGCTCCTCCACCATGCGTGTAAGTTCCCTGACATAAAGTTCAGGGAGCGGCCCAGTCAACGGGCGGGATTTCGTTTTCAGGCGGGAAAGATTCCACGCCAGCAGTTTCGGCATTCTGATCTCCTAATCCGAAGTGATTCCGATCAAGAACAAAGCTATGACACAAATAATGGCGGCCAGCAGAAGTCCAACGACTATACCAGCCAGGAAACATATAAAAGGTGTCATCACCATTCCTTTCTAAAAGAAAGGGGAGCCTCTCGACTCCCCTAATCTTCTTTGAAGTTTTCTCGTCCCTTAGAACGGGATATCTTCGTCCGTGCTCGCACCGGCCGGAGCCGTAGCGGGAGCGGAGCTGGAGTTAGCCGCAGGAGCGTCACCAGCCGGCTTTGGGCTCAGGCTGATCAGACTCGTGGCCGTGATTTGGGCGTACGTCTTCTTTTCCTTACCTTCTCCAACGATGTTGTAGGAGATACGGCCTTCGACGTACACCTTATCACCCTTGTGGAGATACTTCTGGGCAAACTCGCCCAGTTCCTTCCACGCGGTGACTTGATGCCACTCGGTCTTCTGCTTGTCACCGGTGCCGTACGACGTGGCAACGGAGAACGAAGACAGGGTGTTAGTTCCAGCAGTTTTGCTCTCTGGATCGCGACCAACACGACCGATAAGCATCACTTTGTTCAAATCAAACGACATACTACCTCCTTGCTCATTCGATAGAATGAGGGGCACTACATTCGGGGCTTAGATATTTCCCCGAAACTTATTGGTGGGCTCTCCTGGATTCGAACCAGGGATCTGCCCGTTATGAGCGGGCTGCTTTAGGCCAGGCTGAGCTAAGAGCCCTCTTCAGCATCATCGTGGTGCATGAACTCTCTATTGGCTGGCGCCAGAGCGCATAGTCTCTTCATTTCGGCTTTGACTTCGGTTAAGGACAAAGGTCTATATTGCCACGAATCCACGCCAATATCGAAACTCGGGGCGCCAGCGACAGGTGGCAGTCCACCGTGGGAATGTCCATACAGCATCCCGGCGCCATGGTGAGAGTGTTCCCAAACGCGCATTGCATAATGGCATAAGACTATCCTATAATCCTCGCCAGGGGCGCGGTACAAGTAGCACTGAGGCAGTACCTTAAAGTATCGAACAAGGACTTTTTCCTTATCGTGATTGCCAGGGACAACGAAGATATTCTTGCAGGCGACTCTTTGCACAAAGTCTTGAATGCACTTCTCCTTATTCGCAATGTCACCCAAGATAAATAATCTGTCGCTTGTCTGAACTCGCTCGTTGATGTTGTCAATGATCACCGTCCCCATATGATCAACGTCCTTGAAAGGACGATTGCAGTACTTAATGATGTTGAAATGACCCAAGTGTGGGTCAGCTGTGAACCAGTCCATTTATCGTCCTAAGGTGCATATAAGGATTATACCAAGGATTATGATGACTGTCAAGATGATTGCGCCATGGTATTTCTCATGGAACTCTTTGAATGACATCAAGCGCCCCCTTTCATAATCACATTCCAGAAGTATATCGCGCCAAAGAAGTAGTGCCTCCAACCATCATACTAGCACCACCGCTGAAATATACAGGGTTTTCCTTGTCGTGACATACTTCCTCCAATATTGGTGGGCCACCCCGGATTCGAACCGGGAATCCCCTGCTTAAGAGGCAGGTGCTTTAACCAGTTGAGCTAGTGGCCCTAATACCTACTGTGTTATGGCGCCAGGTGGCAGCCAAATGAATATCGCGGATAGAGGTCCATCACCAGAGTTGTTGTACTGATAATAGAAATGGTACTTCTGTACGTCGTCCCAGGTCTTATATTGATGATCAACCGGATCATCAAGGCACAGGAACTTCTTTGGTTTCTTGATGTTGGACATCCAAGAACTCCTCTCTTACCTTCTTCAGCTCCGCCAGGAGTATCATTCGATCGTGAGGAATATGCAGAGACCTCTGCTCTATCTCTCCACGAACTGCCTCACAGGCAGTTAGGACCTCCTGTTTCGACTTGCCTTTGAGCTCTCGCCGTAGCGCGCGAAACAAGATGATGCCCCACATAACGTGGTTCCGATAAGTCCTACCTGCCTGATCAGCTTCGTTTTTGACTATGATGAAAGTTGCAGGAGGCATAAAGCCTCGTCTTAGTTGCCGAAACCGTCAATCTTGGATTCAGGCTGAATGATCGGTGTTGAATCACCAGTTGCGTCAGGGACGTGTTCTGGTTCTGGTTCAGGTGCTGGCTCTTCCACAGGACCTGTGGTGCCAGTGATACCGCAAGCGGCGCATGTCACGCCGGCGGGAACTTCAGCCGTCTCGGGATCAGGCGTCAGGGCAGGCTCAGCTTCCGTAGTCGCTGGTTCTGCTGGCTGACCGCCAGTCTGTGTTTGCTCATGCGCTTGGCGAGCCGCGCGAAGCAGCATAGCCAACCGTAGAAGCGGAAGTGGGTCGACGAACGTGTCTTCGCCCAACCCTTCATGCTCATCTTCTTCGTATGGATTGAAGTCTGGATCTTCGTCCAGCTCTTCATTGTCGTCCTGATTCAGGATCGTTTCGGTGTCTGCCTCGACGTTGGCTGTCTTAGCTTCCGTTAAAGCAGTCAGGGCCCTGAGGTACTTGTTCACATTGCCGAGAACCGAGAGCACTGCCAGAAGCAGAATGACTCCAAGAATCAGCAAGAAAGCAGTCAACATGGGATTGTTTATCCTCTCCTTGTTTTGGTGCGGAAAGTAGGACTCGAACCTACACGGGTTTTGGTATACTAATCAGAACCAGAGAGGTCCGCATGCCTAAATACCGCAATGATACTAAAGCAGTTATTGCAAATGCCGTAAGGCGATCTAAATCAATAGCCCAAGTTATTAGAACACTTGGGTTGATTCCCGCTGGCGGCAACTACAATACCGTCAACAAGCTCATTATTCGGTTTGATCTCGATACATCCCACTTTACGGGATCCGTCTGGAATCGAGGTATCTACAAACCTACTGGAACTCAGAAATCTAGGACCTATTTAAAGGCCGGGCTAATCCGAAATCGTGGACATCAATGCCAAGGTTGTAAACGCCGCAAATGGCAAGGAAAACCCATTCCTCTGGAACTCGAGCATTCTGATGGGAATACTCAGAATAATGCCGATGGAAATCTTAAACTACTCTGTCCCAACTGCCATAGTTTTACTCCTACTTACCGTAGGAAAAAGAGTAGTCTTGGTGTGGGAGGTGAGATTCGAACTCACAAAGGGATTTCTCCCGCTGGATTTTAAGTCCAGAGCCTCCGTCCAGTCGGGCTGCTCCCACAGCTATCGAGCTTCCGCGGCTACCATTTACGCCATTCCCGCTCAGATACTACCAATATTTGCGAGCGAAGTGAATGGCTGCCCATATCAATCCGCCCCAAATGAGTACATTGATAAGAATAACTCCAAGCCAAACTACTATGAAAGCTCCAACAGCTTGTTTGGCTTGTCTTTCTCTTACCATATTACCTGCATAGTCCTTACCGAACATAAGGACCTCCTTTCGGAACTGGTGGTCGAGGAAGGATTCGAACCTTCGACCTGGCGGTTATCAACCGCCTGCTCTACCAACTGAGCTACTCGGCCTAATCTTCTGCCTGACAGGCACAACGCTTATGCTGTTCGCACAGAGGTGTCTTACAATGAGGGCAAGTAGTGACTGCTAACTTCCAGTCCTTCTTCTTGCTGTGCGGCCGGCCCTTACAGACCTTACACCATTTGATTTCAGGCATTACTCAGCCCTAATCCATTCAGCAATGTCGTGTGCATTCAGAGGCTTACACGATGCTCTGATAACTTCTTCAGGACAATCTAGCCTGCCGAGAGCATTGACAATCTCTGCTGCTTTGCGGCGGGCTTTCTTCACCTTCATCTCATGTTCTGCCACAGAAGCCAGCGCATACTCATAAGATGATTTCTTATTAGCCAGATCTTTCTTCGCATCAACCAGATCTTTCTCTTCTGCCTCAACGCTATAATAGCCATTGCGAAGAGACTTCTCAAGAGCAGTCAGAAGAGCCTCTACTCCTCCTGGAGGATCATATCGCGGCTGCTGACTAGCCACTACTTAATCCTCTCACACATATTCAAAGAGGGTAGGTGTAACCACATAGAGGATTCAAGCCAACCTCGAGGCCGAACGAAAGCCCAATCATTACCCTCAGTCACCTTAATGACAGTCCCTTCATGAATAGGACCAAAGTCGTCGGTCTTTACGTATGGCGAACAAAACCGCCATATGATACGGTCTCCGCGCTTCAAATCTGTGACCATAACTCTCCAATCTGTCTTGGTGGATCTATAAAAGGGCTCCTGTACCTCTTGCGAGGTGACGGCCATCCGTCTAAGCAGAAGCTTTCCTCTGTAGCTTTCTGAACTCCAGAATGGCGTGGCAGTTAGCGCATAAAACATCGCACTTTGCCATTTCTTTCTGGACCATAGGCCAAGAGTAGTTTCTGCTTTCGGACAATCTAAACTTTTTGAGCTTAGGATTCCGATGATGGAACTCTAAGGCAGCGAAGTGTTTGTGATACTTACACCTCTTACAACCTCTCCTTAGTTTCTCGGCTCTAACCCTTCTCTGGATTTCAGCTCGATATTCCCTATCACGTTTCCTATTTGACTCACGCGTACTATCTCGGAAAGCCTTACTCTTCAGGTATTTAATGCCCGCTGGGCTCTTTCTCCAACGTCTCTGATTTCTTGCTTTCCGAGTTTTGTACGTATTCATTAGATTGTCCAATGCACCCTACCCGACGGGTTACAACGACGAGCAGTCTTACCGTCCTATTTGGGTTTGCACCTGAGAGGGATTAGGTTAGTGACCTCCCGTACCTCGTAGCCTTTCGACCCCCGACTTTCATCGGTCTCATTGCTCTGCGGTGGCCCTATTTTCCTCGAGCTTGCGCCCGCGGCCGTCCGACCCACCAATCTCTTAAACCCTCAGAATCCTGATCCTAGGATTCCGCATCACCAACTCCACAAGGGCGAAAGCCATAGGCTCGTCATTGGGAATCGGCATCTCATTCTTGATCGTGATCGTCTCCTGGATCTTAGTCTCAGGATCCGTCTTGTGTGCTTCGTAGCACATGATAAAGTTCATGTGTCCATTCAAAAGCTCTTGCTCGAGCTGTTCGAAACTTTCCATTAGAACTGGTGCTGGTGTCGGCACACTCATAACTCCGCCAACACCTACGTTGATTTGTTGCTTATCCAAATGCTTCCTCTTTCCATTTCCTGATTTGCGCTTCGATGCGCTTACCGCCATACTTGCCCCAGAAGCGCCAGCTAATAGCTAGCCTCAACCAATGTCCTTTGTAGAACCTGGATATGGTCTTAATCGGAGCTAAGGAGGCATCCATCTGCCGATCCTTCGAAACATGACGTACTTATCAAAGAACCTCCAGGTGCAGCGCAGGTAGCCCCAGATATTTGGATCCAGTCGATAGAAGTCCGCGCGGAGCATTGCGCACTTCATGAACCGATAAGGACGATTCCAGGTTTCTTTCGACACACTACCTTCTTACGGCGGACAGATTGGATCGTTACCTTGACCCACTCGCCTATCTCCCACGGACCTCTTAAGTACTGTCTCTCGAGGTAGTTCTCCGCCCCGTCATTACCGAGACGGACCTTAAGGACTTTCTTCATTGGAACAACTGATACGGAAATCCGAACTTGATCAGGTAGTAAATAACATACAACCACCCGAGCAAAGCATGAACAATGACCCAGCCAATGCTGTGCCACTTCAACCACGAAAGGATGGCGGCACAGATGGTTCCAATGCCAATGCCACCGCTGTAGTGATTGTGAACTTCACGATTATCTGACATAACTCTCCTTGAAATGAAAAACCCTCCAAGCCAATGACGGCTGGAGGGTCTTTCGGGGGTTGATAAGCTGAAGATGCGAGATCTTCAGCCTAACACGGTCCACCAGTCGGTCATCACGGGCCGACACGTACGAAAAGTCGGCTTACATCTTAGCCAGCGATACTGGCTGAGGAGTCAGATCTTCGTCCTTCTTTGGATCAGACTTCGGGACGGTTACCTTTGCGCCTTCCAGCCAGAAAACTAATATATTTGCCAGGTCATTCTTATCCGTTGAGCCTAACACGCTACAGAATGCTATGTTCGTATCGGAGTCATCAGTCATGTGTGCTTCGGTTCCAATGGTTCCGTAGAACACATAATGAATCTCTGTACTCACTCCTAATAGCCCAACGAACCTATCCTTCATCGTGAACATATTCAAGTCTGCTTTGACATCCTTGTCGTCGGCATCCTTGAAAATACCAATGGAGTGATAACGCTTAGCGCCTCCATCAAGGTCCTCCGTCTTATCGACGGTGAATATCACCAGGTTCTTCTGCTTGACATACTGATCAGGACCTGGAGAAATGGTATCAATCCAGAAGGTAGTAACACCGTCTTCTGTATTCATTATAGCATGTGCAAACGCAAAATAATGCGGTTTACACATAGAAATGTTGTACTCCAAACGCGTTTGGCTTTGCGCCGGCGGAGCCGGAGCTTGAGCAAACACGGGAGCTATAAGAAGAGTCAGTGCTAACCCTAAGAAAGGAAGGAGTTTCATGATACCCTTAAACGAACCTAAGTCTCTAGCTGACTAGTATAGAACTAGCCGCTTTCTCGATGTATTCTTTCTGTCGATAGATCATATCGAAGTTTTGCATTTCACCCCGGATCTTCATCAAAAGCTTCCCGAGGTTATTGAGCTTTGGCTTCAAAGAGCACATGTTACATCTGCAAATACCGAAGAAGTTGTCGTGCCACATGTTACCTTCTTCGATTTCCATCTCGCCGCTGGCGAGCAAAAGACCTAAAGGCTTACGGTGTAAGAACTTCTCCCGCACGAGAATCTCTAGAACCGCTAGCTTTACCTTCTCCCAGTCAGCTCGGCACTCTACTTCATGCCCCATCCTCTTGGCTTCAGAGGGTGTCACATGCATGAACTTCCGTCTGATGTTAGGATCTAAGGACTTAGCAGCTTGGAACGCATTCTCCACGTGATCGTAGATTAGCATTCCATACTGCACTGGCGGGCCCTCAAAGTTGGAGTATTCTCTCCAAGGACCCTGGAACTCAGTGATCTTATTCACTGTTATACTCACGCGTGCCTACCAGATGTGGCTCAACGTAGCCCTTCTTTGCTAGGGCGGCGTTAAGTGCCGTCATTTGTTCAGCATGCACAACCTTCATGCGATCGCGAAACTTGAGAAGCTGATCAACAGTCAGACTCTCAAAGATGTCAGTGATTGCAGCTTTCACTTTGTCTACATCCATAACTCCTCCTAAAAGCTCTTTCTTAGCGTGGGATAATCTTCACGCCGACAAGCTCGAATACGATTACGAAGCTGTATGCGACAGACTCTCCTGCCAGGCCACAATAACTCCTGGAAAATACACCACCATTTCATATTGTCTTCTTCAGCAAGCATCCTATATAAGTCCAACACCAGCTGAACTCACGAAGGGTGCGATTGCCTATTCTTATACAGACCTTAAAGCCGTGAGCTTTATCTAACTGAACCCGCCGCCACCACTTCATTAAGGTGTCCTAAGAATATTGAGTCCCAGCAGAGTTCTCGGACGAGCTGAACGAGAATAAAGCCTGATGCGAGATCCATTGCGGAACACAAATCTAAACCACCACTTCATTTTCCGTCCCATCCTGGCACATCGATGTTACCTCCGCGCGTTTCTTGGAGTATTTCAGCCATAACGGGACTCTCGAGTCCCGCAGCAATACGCTTGACCCGTCGATCGTATAGAACCACATTGAGGGCCGCCGACAGGTTGAGACAATGCGCAGAAGGAATGAAGATGAAGCGATGGCAATGCATTCGAAATACTTGAGTGACTGACCCGTCTTCGGGTCCGAAGACGTAAAGAGCTTTCTCTGGGTGATCGAATGATGCAAGGTTCTCAGCGTGTGGCACAAGCTCAACGCAGACTGGGATCGCGTCAGGAAAAAGATCAAATGGGCGTTCGTTCGTCTCCCAGTAGACATCTTTGTACCCCTTCATTCGCTCTTCGCGGGGAAGACGATCCATGGTAGTTGGATCTACACGCTTCCCCGTCCAGAGCATCGTAGTAATACCAAAGCAGCTGCAAGCACGAATAGCAGATGCTACGTTATGAGCATACTTAGGGTTGCTTAGAACAACCCCAGGCAGAGTGAATACAGGCTTACGAACGGGAACTACAGCCATAAATCTCTCTTCTTTCGTGGTACATGACAGAGTGACCAGACTAGCCAGTTACTCTTCTTAGTACCCAGGAACTGGTATCCTTTGGCCAAGATATGCTCTATCTTGAGTAAATACAGGGGTGTTGGGATCGGCTTCCCAACCCTGTTCAGTTTTAATAATCGCTCGACCATGTTTGAGCGTTGGCTTGAGGTCATTCCAGTTCGTTCCTTTCTGGAAGATCATCTCCTGTAGCATATCACAGTTCTTGCCATTCAGTTCCTTTGGCGAGTACATTGACTGAGCTACAGATTGAATACTGTTTCGTGTTGCATCTTGCTGGCGCCACACGAAGTAGTTCATTGCTTCTTCACGGTCGGGTATAACGAACGCCCGAGCATCAAACGTAGCCGTTGGATGAAGCCCAAGTTCGCGTGCCCTCTCGTTAAAAGCCATCGTAGCGATACTGGCCGCGACAGATACAATCTTCTGTAAGTTGTTGTCATACCAAGCCGCCGTATCTTTGGTAGCAAAGTCCGTCAGAATCAACGATATTTCGTCGGACTGTACGTACCCAAGATTCGTCCCTTGTACACTCTCGCACATCGTGATAGCCGCCCAATCCATGCACTGGATGAGCAAGCTATCAAAAGGACGGCTGAGCTTTCGAGTATAGGAATGGAAGGCTTTCCCGTCGGCACGGATGATGGTATAAGTGCGTCTCGGCAATAAGCAAAGAGACCTATTCTCATATTGCTCCTTCATCCGGATTCCAATACCGTCGCTCATACGTAGACTTGTACCCATTCTACCTGTATACGCCGGCCCGGCCAAGAGTGGAGGTAATGATACACAGCCGATCGACAGCAACATCTGAGCAGCAGCTGAGTCAATCTTCTTCCACTGCAAATCTCCAGTGCCGTACTTAACATAGTAGCTACCTTCTAGCTTACTGTTAAGCCGCCACTGCACGATTGGACTATATTCCGTTGTTGGTGTCCGCATCTCTTATGTAAACATCCTTTCCTTGGATCTTTGGTTCGAGAAGACCCCAAAGGGGCTTCTTATAATCCTTTCCGTCAAGCATGGCAAAGAAGGTGGACTGATACTTCGAGTCCTCCGCCTGAAAAGCCAGAGCATAGTGTTTCCGAATAAGCCGCGCGTCAGGGGACTTTTCCAACCGCAGTCCCGCAAGTGCCTTGACTGATGCGCGCCCAAACGCAGTAATCGCCTCACTCTCGTACTTAGCATAGAGATCCTGGAATGTCTTGATCCATCCTTGGCACCAAGTCACAAACTGCTTATTCTGAAGGGCTGGAACCCAAAGAGCTTCCTGATCGAATCCCTGGGAGAGATGTTCCCATATCCCCTTGGGATTCAGTCCTGTAATCACTTTGTGGAGCCGGACGTAATCCTCAGTCTTGATCTTGAGTCGCAAAGGAATGGAAGTGGCTTTATTCCAATACTGTAGTACAAAGCCTTCCATATTCTTGCCCTGTTCGGACTTACATTCTTCAAGTGATTTGGTATATTCGAGGGGAACTCGAAGTCCATTTTTGCTCGCCCACTGTACCACTTCCTCAGGCGGTAACTCAGCACCAGTATCGATGTTGACGAGGCCCAGAAGAACAAGGCCTTGGTAGTCATAGTTCACCACGATCCTATTCTCATTGTAGATGATCTCGAAGAGAGGCGTATAGCCTTTTGGCCAACTGGCCGAATCAGCAATAGGCCAGTTCCCAAACTTATCCCTATACCACTTAGTAGCCCAGACGGCTTGGTCTGAGGCAAACGACCCGCGGGTAGCAATGTATGCTTCATTACGCCACCCGTGATGGAATAGGATTCCCAGAGACCCATCAAGCTTTTCTAGGACCCGCGGCTTCCAGGAAGGAAGGTTAGCCTCGAGAGTCTCTGGGCGGAAGCCCGTGTTGAGATTAAAGAACTTACGGAACGGACGGGCGATGACCTCCTGATGATTCAGGAGCCATATATGCCAATCACTGGTGGCAGTATCCTGCCGACACACCAAGCCGCGACACTGCTCTGTTACATCATCCCAGACATTGTCATGCTGGGCCACATGAGTGTAGTTATACACCCACAGCTCAGGAAACTGAGGATGCTGCGTCCTGGAGATCACACCTTTGATTATGTGCTCCCACAATGCCTCAGTGCTGAATAAATCAGGCAGTTTCAAAAGGAACTCCTTCCTCTCGCCCACCTTCGTGGGACTAGTGTTATATTGTGGTGCACTTGAATGGTCAAATCACCATTAGCATCGGGGCGCCACGACTTCCAACGATACCACCACTTCATATCGATCCTTTGTAGTTCTCAGGAAATGACTTCCTGAGCTTTCGAATGTACTTGCGGCGCCAAATGCGCAGACATCGTCCCTTCCAATCGCCACCGCGACCAAGGAACCACCAACTCATACAATCCTCTTGTAGATCTTACTAGCTACAAGTTTCATGCCCCATCTCTTGACAACCCAACCCCATTGGCGTCTCTTACGCCTAGGGACAATGTGGAGAGCTTTCCCTATCGGATCCCGAACTCTCATCCACCATTTTATCATGGCTTGGGTATGTCTAGCGTGATAGACGCTGCGTAGTTCTTAGTAAGCTCGCGATGGTATTCATCCATCTCGTGCTTCTTCCTTTGCGTCCGCAGTTCCTTCCAGGCGTCATCAAGACCGATCTGGTAGTAATAAGTCAGCCAGTGCAAATACTCTGACCTTACAGGGCCATACGGCAGAGCTTCTGCCCATTTTCGGATGCTATCAATATCAGTCTGATCCTTCCTAAGTCTTGGTTCCCAATAACTTAGGTCGTAGTTGCGACTTAACCAGATGATAAGATCATTGACATGGTCAAGCTTGGCATTCAATACGTGATACACAGCGTAGTTGATAGCCTCTCGATTGACCTCAGGCTCTTTCGTAACCTCGAGCTCTTTGGTCTTAGCCTTCCTGAAAGGATTCCACATCAGAAGGATCTCCTCCAATAACGTATGTTGTAATACTTACGCCAGCGGCGGTTAAACAGCTTTATCCCGCCGTTTATGTGTCTCAGCCACCACTTCATGGTGTCGGAACCAAGTCTCTTCCTCGTTTTCGATTATTCTGTCCACAAATGAACGCCATTGTGTTGGAAAATAGCGTTTTATAATCGAGAGGCCAATCATGGCTCTCCCTAACCTGAAGATCTGACTTGAGCGTCTTAGCAATCTGATCACATGCCCACCATATTCCTTTGTCGAACGCGGCTCGTTCAGAAACCGAAAACGTGCCGACCGAGCTTGTTGTTCCAGTCGGCGAACATTGCTTCGACGGCGGGCTCAAAGAATGGCAACGTTCGTCCATTAAGGACGTCGGAGATGTCATAGTTTGCATCATTTAGTTGTTTCTTCTGTTCCTCAGTCAAGAGGTACTCTTTGATCCTACGTATCTGAATGTGCTCGTCACTACCATCTTCGAGCACATCAGCCAGGTCCTGACCTTCTGGTCCTTTCATTTGTCCTTCTCCAGGAACTTCACGGACTTGAGCTTCATGATCACACGACCCATACGGTTATCATAACGCTCTTGAACTGGCTTAATGATAATCCCTTCGCGGATATGGCCAGCATGATCAACCGTAGATGGTCCTTCTGCCAGCGCGCGCATCTTAGTGGAATCATACGGACCCAAATAGATTGTGGGAACCCAATGGATTTCGTCGGTGATTCCAGGTGAGATAAAATCTTCACCATCCATCAAGACCTGACGCCACGTTAGAGCAATCAGCTCTGTGTGGCTTAGGAACCTGCGGGCAGCTGTGTCAAAGACATCGAAAGCAAATAAACGATATTTGCCATCCTTCTGTCCATACATATACGGCTTCTGAGTAGGAACCAGTTCACCGTAAAGGACGTATCCTGGATAGCGATGGCAGAACTCTTCAATCCAGGGATTCTGTCTAAGACAAGCCCACCAAGCAGAACCAGGAAGATCCTTCTTCCACTGGTGATGGCTGCCACAATACATACGGCCGCCATTACCATCATGCATGGTATTTGAATCTACCAGCATGTAAACGAAACGGCTATTAGCCCCATGGATCTTCTCAGTGATCCAGACTTCTTCGCCCTCTATCAGGGCTCCACGGAACTTCTGCCAGGCGTCTACGTCGTAGTCCGGGATATCCAGGCTCGTATGTTCTTGGGCATCCACCTGACGCCGCCAAAAAGCCACCTTCGATAGTAAGAAGCGTAGCCATCCACGTAGAGACTTCGGATAACGTCTCTTCTTTTCGCTCTTTCCAGGGGCAGCTTCGGTATCGCCGCCCAGCGACGTCGTATCCGGTGGATCGTAGTGGGTAATACCAAGGACTTTCGCAACGTCGTCTCCTTCTTTAAAGAAGCACTCGCCAGTCTGATCGATGAACTCCTTTGTCTGTGGAATGGGAATCAACAGACCTTCGGAGATTACTCCACGAAGAGTCTTAGCTTTTATTCGACGGTACTTCTGGGGTACTTCAGAGACCGTCGCATCGCCAGCAGGAATCGAATCGGGAACGTAGCCCTTACCTTCCCACACAAAGCGGAACGTCTCGATTTGGGGTACGATACTATCCGGAGGGATGTATATCCCGAGTTCACCGTCCCTAAAATCCCCCTTACCCACACATACGGAGTAGCCACCGACTTCTGCGACCTCCAATCTGTCTGCATTCGGGTGTACTTTAGGATACACCTTTACTACCTCGCACTGATGTGTGCTCTTTACCACGGGAGCGTCAAAGCCCCCTTCCCAACCATCCATCACTGTTTCTCCTTGTAAGCTAGATAGTCTTGCAAAGCTTTGATGAGTTTCTTCACCTGCGCATCTGTTAGAAAGAAACAGGCTGAAGACACGCCTATTCTTACACAACAGGAATCTTTAATCCAACCGTAGCGGTCCTTAGCCTTTCCTACGGAGACGTTAACTATTGATTTCTCCATTGCGTGGACAACGCGATAAAACTTATCCATCAATCCTCCCGAAGATCGCTTCGAACTCATGGTCCCTAAGATGGAACCAAAAGTGTTCACCATTCACGAAGTACATGACTGCTTTATGGCCTGACTTCGGCCGGCAAGGAGTCATGTCTCCAGGACACCAGCCTACCGCGGCAGCTTGGAACTTATCTGCGTTAGCAATGAGGCTATAGGTTCGGCACTGCACGCCAAACACATCGAGGGGCGTACCGATTCGCCACTTGAGCCAGTCAAAGTAACTAGATTCGATTCGCTCGAGCAAGGGTTCAACTCCCTGAACTTATTGTTATAAGCGACGCAGACGTCGAGGCAGTTTTTCGAACAGATAGGATCGTGGTAGACATCATGAGTCTCAGACCACTCCCTACGTTCCTCGCGCATGCCAGGGCCGACCTTGCCAATAGGCTGGCCGCCCTCACGCAAATAGATAATACACGGATAGTGCATTTCACCCAAAACAGCCATGTCATCTAGAACCAGGCCGCATCGATGAGAATCAGTGATGCTCAATCCTCTTACTGGCTGGCCAGCCTGAAAGTTGCCAACCCTATACTTCAGGATTGGATACTTAGCCAGTAGATCAGGATCCACATGAATGCTCTTCAGGCGATCACCGTTCTGTGCCGCAGGGATGATACGGATGTCGTGGACACCCAAAGTGTCAGCAAACTTGACAATGTCATTGATCTTGTCGGCGTTCTGCTCCGTAAGTACAACACCTACAGTGGTATAGGCCCGCTGGGCAAGGAAGAAGATATTATCCACTACCTGCTCCCAGGAGCCTTTGATTCCACCGGCCATCCTATCTCCATCCTCTGCACAGCATGCGTCCAGGGAGACGGAGAAGTCATTGACACCGTTCAAGATCAAATGCTGGTAATATTCTGGCTTTGCCGAGCCATTCGTGGAGACAGCAATGTATGCGGCGCCAAGCCGCTGGGCAAAGCGGCAGAGTTTGGCCAGATAAGGCCATAGTGTAGGCTCACCGCCAGAGAAGCGGACAGCCTCCAACATGCCATCAGCCCATGATCTAAGGATATCCTTGGCTTTGTAGTAGTCCAGATCTGGACCACCAATATGCCGGCAGTAAGGACATCTGAAGTTACAACGACCAGTAACGATCAACTCACACCGCTTCAGCGGTGAAGTAGTTGATGCAGACGCAGCTCGAGCATCAGATAGGGTATAAAACCCTATCTCTCTTAGATCTTTGATCATTGAGGGATAACCGTCTTGATTTCCTGAGCGCCACAGACTTCGCAGTCGCGATGCCAATATTCAGTTATATGGGCGTAGTGCCCTGCTGGTGTCCAGATATATGCTGTATACTCTTTACGATCGAAGACCCACTTCTCCCAAGTATGCAGCCAGTGCCACTTCTTGAGTAGCTTAGTGATCCACATAATGTCCCTTTCAGGTTGTGAAGTATAGGTAATACAGGACTGCGTCCAGCATCAGCAAACACAAGTCAGTGATGCAGAGCAAGAGGATAACGAACAGTCTGAATCTAAGCATTAGGATGTGTCTCCTCGTAATCTACCAATGGTAGCGTGCCAGAGAGAATAGCATTGCCGCACGTAATGCGACCCAGATCTTCTTCAGCCGAGGCGATAAAGGTGAGAACCTCATAACCAGCCTTTCTCAGAGCTTCCTCGTGCTGCACATAAGGATAGAAGTCAGTGTAATCGCCCTCTGTCTTGATTCCATGGGCGAGAGCTGTCTCTGTCTTATGCATTGGCGTAAGCTTAATCACATAAAGGGCTGGGTCAAAGTAGCACAGCAGAATCTTTGGGTCGATCTGATAATCGGCTACAGCAAAGTTCAGAGTGATCTTTCTCCCGAAGGGAATGATTCCATCCATCACATGCGCGATCTCGGCGAGACTACACGCATTACAGCGGAACATATCCAAGCGCTCCAACTCATTGGTAGAGTTCACGCTTATCTGAAGACCAGCATTACCGTTGTACAAACGGTTCTTGATACGCATCCAAGTGTGGATGAAAGTCTTCAGCCATTCATTCCTCTTAGGCATCATAGTAGACACCACAGGATGAATGTTGTAGTCATCATTCATGTGCGTATGAAGCCACTTGGCACAGTCAAGCACATTGGGATTCCAGGTTGGTTCTCCCATGCGCGCGAAGTGGACATTCAAGCGCTTGGTCTTCGTGATCTCTGGATGGAGATGTACAGCTTCCAAGATCTGGCCGGTAAGGTCAAAGAACGTTGCGTTCCTGCCCGGGCCAACCTCTGGGACGTCACAGAACTTACATCCCATGGAGCAGCCATACTGGGTGGATATTGTCACCACCCACTTCTCCGTTAATGGCATAAGAGCCTGATGCTTGACAGCTTTATGCTGATTCAAGTTCACGTCTTTGCCATAATCGCCGAGGGAGAGGAACTCCAAGAGTCCCTTTTCTCCCTCGACCACGCAAATGTGGCCTGTAGGCACGGTCAAGATGCGTGTAATCTTCATGTTACGTTGCTTCTACTGGAGGAACTCCAGGAGCCGTTCCGCTATCCATGATTGCTTCGGCCGCCTGAGGCACAGGCACTTGAGTCGATTCCTCTTGCCGATCAGCTTCCGCATCGGCATTCAGAGTCTGCTCTTCAACTGAGTCCAAGCCTTGTTCGGCTGGATTCAAGCCTGGCTCGCTATGCAAAGTGCCGAGCATCAACTTCTTGGCTTCATCCCGATCAACGCCCAGGACTTTGCCTGCCGCAGCGTAGACATCATAACCAACCGTCGACGGTTCTCCGAACTGTCCTTTCGGATCCGCAACGATCATATTCAACTTGGCATTCTTCTCTCGGAGCTCTCCGATAGTAGTATCCAATGTAGCAATCGTAGCGCGGAACTTCAGTTCTTCATCTGCTGAGCGCTGAATCTGATTCTGTACCTCTGCTTCAGCCGCCTCGGCGCGCTTCAACAGAGCCGCACAAGCCGGCCCCAGTTGAGCAACTGCTGCTTTCTCAGTATCATACGCGCGGAACAAAGCGTCGATGAAGTCAAAGCGATTGACAGCAATGACTCCAAGAGCAGGATCCCGCTGCTTACGCAGCTCATGAATCTTCTTCTCGTCGGTATCGAAGGGATCATCCTTCTTTACCCCTTGCAACTGCTGTATTGCTCGGGCGTCTTTGTGTCCCATTACTTTCCCTTTCTCGGCATTTCATTGTTCTCCGCCATCTCTTCGCCGCGGCGAATGCCACGGTATTCGATGGCCAAGAAACCACGACCATTGAAATAGGCGCGAGCTGTGACAGTGCCATAGCTTGCGTCTATACTTGCTTCAGCTTGCGTGCAGCCATTCTTCACGACTGCATTGATGGGCCCGATGGCAAGCGTGGTCAGATCAAGAGCTGGAAACTCCTTGAATGCCCACTTGCCTTTCTGGCGCCTTTCGAACGCACTCATTGTCCCTCCAAAGGTATAACTCTGTTAGCCTAGGCTACATACTCAGCATCTGGAGCGTTCCAGTATGGGAACGTATTCCAGAATGCCACCATCTTGAAATGCTGCGCAAGATCCTTCTCGTATCTCTTGCCGCCGCGGATTGCTACGGCTGTGATCTTCGGAAAGGGTGGCTTCGCCATCAATATTCCATTAGCTGTTATGCTCATAAGCTGCGATCCTTAAGGGCTCGGCGCGTCCACAACCGAGGCCAAATGACCACGCGGTGTAGCTGCTTAAAGTATCTCCACCACTTCATTGTTCGTCCTCGGGCACTTCTTCTGGCGCGCCCTTATTGTAATCAAGATGATTTGGATGCGTCAGTACTTCAGGGCTGCCCTTCGATAAACCTAATAAGATCAATGTCCTAGCGTCTGGGACGTGCCTTGCTTGCCAATGATGCTCACGAGCAATACTGCTACACGCATCGCGAGTTTTTGCATCGAAATGGCCGGTGATGTCCGCTTCGGATAGGTAACCTTCTCGACCAAGGCATGTTGAATCTCCAGTGTTCTCTTCTGATCAGGAACCTTTTGGCCTTTGATGACGCGCGGGCCGCCAAACAAAGGAAATGCAAGCAGCAAGAACAACACAGCTAATCGCATACTCCTCCTTGGTTTGGGGTAGGTGATTGGATTTGAACCAACGTTGCCGGGGCCACAACCCAGAGTCCTAGACCAGGCTAGACGACACCTACCACAGTTAAACTTTGGCTTTGCTATTCGCGATCTCGCGCATTGAGGGAATGTGAAACCCCTCTGGGTCCAATGTAAGACCGAAGCGAGTATCAATCATTACGTCCTCTTGTATCACTTCAATGTTGAGTTCGGGAACTTGCTCCTTAAGCAACGTAATCAGAAGAACTGGGGCATAAGTAAAGCCAAAGGCTTCTCCCTGGTTCTTCAATAAGCAATGAGTGCCATCAGGTCTTCGATGGTAAATCATCCAGAGAGTCTTCTTGATCTGAGGCATTACTACTCCTGCTTAGTCTTACGCGCGGCCTTGGCAGCTTCTGCAGCATCACCTGAGCAAGTATAGCAGAGATACACAAGGAGAATGCCGCAGACAATGAGACCAGCGCCAGCAATATAATCAACGTAGTTCATGGTTACACTCGCAGTGGCATACAGGTTGTTGATGCACCTGGTGATTATACCTGTAGAAGCCAAAGCCCCAAACTCCAAGTACCATGCCAATCAGAATCCACAAAGAACCTATCTCCTTGATTCCGGACCAGATCTTTTTCATCATCGAATGAGAACCCTCACTATTTCTATGATGCTCTTACCAAATGAGCGAGCGATCGTGGCAAGTATAAACAAGATTGCCACAACCGCTCCTATAAACATACAGAACAAGCCTTCAAGAACGCGGTACCACATTATCCGCAGTCCTGGGTCCATTCTTGGTCTTGACAATACGCTTCAGCCAAGTATTGCCTGTGACCCACATAGGACCCTTCCAGTGCATCCAGCGGGATCTTTGAAACATCAGAACTCTACTCCCTCTCCGACATCGTAGCACTTGATGCCGTTCTTCTGCCACATGCGGATGATTCGAGGACGATCGTCCACAGCGAATAGGATCTGATCCTTGTTGATCCACTTCAGGATCTTGTCCAGGATCTCTTGTTTGATGATGTCATCATCCCGAAAGTCTCCTCCTGGGCGCATGAAAAGACGATGGTAGTTGATGCCATACATACGAAGCCAGTCAACTGTAGCATCGCTCGCTCTGTCTGCCGGCCGGCCGGAAACGACAAGGACTATCAGCCCATCTGCATAGCAGGCATTACACCAGTCAATAACGACCCCAACAGGAGTATCACCCAGGATACTCACATAGTTGTAGTACAGATCGTAATCCTTGTGCTCGCCTTCGATGTACTGCCGGCGGACAGTCTGATCTGCCATGGTACCATCCATGTCAAAGATCACGACTTTCTGTTCAGGATCGAGTTTAGGAATAAGCCCGTAAGTCAGGGCCATATTCTCTATAACTCCACGTCCCACGTGAGCGCGGCCAGTTCTCTGTACATCCCTTTCGATGCACACCTCGATCGGAACGTCGAAGCTTTTCTCCACCAGAGGAACTCCGAGCTCGTTGGCCAGATTCTTCCACTTCGCCACGGTACCCGGATTGAGGTTGGTGTCATCGATAACGATGTCATATCCATGATGGATAGCAGCTCTGATAGCCTGTGCCTCGAGGTCGGTGACAACCGACTCCTTACGCCCCTTCCAACGGGAGAAGAGCATATTCCGAAGATCATCTCGGTTAACCCTCATCAGATTACCGTCGGTCTTCATGAGCTCACGGGTTTCCGTAGTCTTCCCGCAGCCAGGCAGGCCTATGTTAACGATAATCTTACACTTTCTCTTTGGCTTCTCTTTTCCGAGAGGCCAAGGTATAAACTGATTGCTGACAAGTTCGTCGGTCATTCTTTCTTCTTCTTGCTGTTGATGCCAAACATGGTCTCAACAGCAGCTACTTGCTCCTTGGGGTTCGTCCCAAGGGCAGAAATCTTGGTCTTCGATAGAGGACCAGAATGCTTGTACTCATCCTGAGGCGTTGGCTGGCCTACGCAGTGATGATCAGCATGATGCTGCTTCGCAATCTTAGCAGCTTCGTTTCGCGCCCCAGTATGGCTGGTAGCGTCAAAGAACTCTGTGTCCCAGTCCGCCCTGCCTTTGTAGTACAGCCGAACTTCATACTTAGCCATCGTTGTCCTCTTGTTGGCGGCCCTCATTGTAGTTCCGCTTACGTATACGATACCACACAATACAGACAATGCCAATCACTACAGATAGAAAGACACTGCCCATAAGATTTCCTATATAGTCCACGGTCGGCTGGCCGGGCTTCTTAGGATCGAGGGCTTCACTCAGCAAAGATATGTTATAGCCACCTGCAAACATGCTGAAGAGCGCGAGCATGGCCAGAGCCGTCTGCTGAACTGCCCAATGTAAATCTTGGATAAAGAGTTTGCTTTCCTTTTTCATGCGTGGACGAATCCCCATCTCTTCAGCTGACGCTGAGTAGTAAAATGGCCGATTCTCATATAGAGAATCTTAGCCCAAAGTCCATGTCTTTGATCTTTCTCCAGCCCAAAATCATCAGATCCCCAGACACAGACACGATATAAGCCATCTGTGAGACGCATGAAGCTAACTCTCACAGCTTGATATGGCAATGGATTGCCATATTGAAGTGGTCTGTATGAGGGGATCCAATCCTCTCTTGTACGTATCCACTTTGTTTTCTTATCCATAAATGCTATAGCAGGGCCCGGTTCCGGGAATAGGCCCTGCCATAGCTGTCCTTGTTGTTACGCCGGCACCAGAGTAGCCTGCAAGCCTTCGATCAGCTTGCGGATCTCCTTGATGTCGTTCTTCAGTCGATCGATCTGAGCTTGGAAACTGCTCGATTCGATTCCGCCGTAGACTCGTTGCGCCTCGGCGATGTCATGGGCCGAGAAATCACCCTTGGCAAAGATGGTGATCTCATCGAAAATGAGATTCACAAGCACGTAACTCATCGGGTCGTCCTTATCAAAAGGAGCGTCCTCCTGAATCTCGCGCCTGTTCTTCCCAGGTGTCACTGTCTTGATGCAAAACTCTTCGTGCCCACTGTCAAGTAGGTCGAAGAAATGCTCGCGACAGAGCACCTTCATCTGCTTTTCAGCCATACTGCTCCTTCCATGGTGCGGAGTATTGGAATGACTCTCGTCACCCCAAGATCAATCTCTTTATATCGAACAACGGCTCCGTCACTTCATTGCCGGGCAGCTCTTCTACATCTCCCATGTTGACGTAGTCCAACCAATACCGGGCAGCTCTCACTGTCTCATCCCAGCTGAGCAGCCACCGGACATAAGCATAGCCATCCGGTCGTACTTCTGATACGACGCCAATACACCCGTCTTCACGACGGCGTACAAAGCTTCCTTTTACTAGGTTCCCCACTCCAAGATCTCCTGGGCTATTTCATGGGCCGACCAGTGTGGATCCAGGCAATACACGGTAGCGTTGTATTTGCCATGCCACTCACTAAGGACATGAGAAAGCATATCATATCCAAAATCTGACATCTTGCTGTACTCATTCCAGTTGGCGAAGAAGCCTTTGGGACGGACAGTTAAGACGACATCGTGATTATTGCTGACGTCGCGGACAACAAGACGGAAGAGATACTTCTCCCGCTGAATAAGAGAATCCAAATGCTTTACGCTATATACCTGAACTTCAGGTGTTCCTGGTTTGTAGTCCAGAGCCACTGTCACCTCCGATCATAATGCTCGGCAGGGCAGTCATTCCACAACTGCTTGATAAGCACATTCTGCTTGACAATGATGGTAGCCTGATAAACGACTGCCACTACCAGGAAAGTGTTAACAAGCAGCACTAGGAAGAGAACTATCTCTTCTACACGCCTGGGTGCTTTCATTAGAATCCTTTCCTAGGATGTGCTCTCGACTCATCTCGACACCATCCTCGAGTAGGACAATATGAGCCTCAAATCCCGGCCAGGAGCGAAGGATAGCACCAATGTGCTTAATCTCCTTCACTATAGAGTCTTCATCGAAGTCTTTCCCCTTCGATATCAGACGGAACGTTCTACCATTAATGGTAACCCAATCCGCATGGAGTGAGTGTGAACGAGGCTGACCATTCATGCCGCTAGGCATTGCTATGTAGAAGCTGAACACTTAAGCACCAAGTCCTTCAAGTAGTTGTAGGACAATATCTTGCCCCACTTCTTCTTAAGTCCAATGACAGTCAACTCACCAAGAAACTTAATGCAGCGCTGCTCAACATGCAAATACTGTTCATGAGCAGCATGCACCATCTCGGCACGAACCTCAGGTGGTTCCGGTTCGCGGCGGCTCCAAGTATAACGGTCACTATCGCCAACCCTGATTTTCCACCTGGCTCTATGAATCTGATAACAGCGCTTGTAGATGACATACCACTTCATTGCATTTACAAGCTCAGCCTCTGCCTCAGACCGTGGTGCATCTATAGGCAGGAAATGTAGGAGGGCGCGGACTAGACTCTCCATGCCCTCCTGAGAGTTAGCCCGCCGCTCCGCTTCTTGTCGTAGCGTATCGGCTAGCATAAAGCTACTGCTTTGCCAGCTCGTGCAGCTTCTGGAAGTTGCTGGTTGCAAACGCTGCTTCCAGCGCGTTCTGCATCCGAGCAATAGCTTCGCGAACTTTCTTGATCTCTTCGAGCTGTTCCTTCGTGAAGACAGGATCGCTCGCGACATCGCCACTAAGGGCAAACTTCACTTCGCCCTTGGATTCGAGCTTACGCAGCTCTTTTTCCTTCTCGCCGATCTTGTTGAGAACGGCGATAGTGGCAGACGTCCGCGCGTCGATTTCTTCCTGCGCAAGTTGAGTGACAACCAGGTCGCGGATTTGCGGATCTGAGTCAACCAGCCTGGCAGCGATATCTTCGCGCAGTTTATTGCTGGGTGTTGGATCCATTGGATCCCCTTTCTTTGATCAAATAAAAGGAAGGTGGTTGGACATAGCACGTGGTAGACAGTGCTATCTCCGAACCACCCTCCAACCGCATCCGGCTTACGCCGGGATTTCTTGGTCGTTGTTCAGGACCGCGAGCTGCTGTGCCTCCGAGAGGCCACCGACGCAGGCCATCCACTCACGGTATTCCATGGCAGCACCCATCGCGGCCGCGTAATACACGGACACATCGGAGTGATCCTGGAGATATTCCTTCCCGAACTTGATCGCTTTGCCGATCTGCTGGCGCCGGCCAGTGGAAGGCAGAACGAGCTCGGTATTGAACATCTTGTTGATGAAGGAACCGAGACGGCTCCGACGATCCTTTCGCTTCGGATCCTTCGGATTGGCCACCTCATGCTCCGTGGCGTACTTCGCATACAGCGCCAGTTTTCCTTCCAAGGTCTGAGGGCCGAGAGCAAACTTCTTGATCTCTTCCAACTGATCCTGTGGAATGAACTCCGCGACCGTGGCGCCGCGGTACTGTCTGTTGTTCTGACTCATGGTCTGATTCTCCTAATCGAGATAGATACAGGAAGCTAGAGCATAAACGGCAGGTGTCTGTGCCCTAGCTTGCCTGCTTCCTGCAACCACCTAACCCAGAGTAGTCCGCTCACGCGGCCATTCACTGGATTCTGTAGTACTGTTGCCGATCTCATTCATAGGCACGCTTTGGTCCGTGTGATTGTGCGCGGTCTGTGAGATCTGCACCAATGTCTTGTTGTAATGAAGACGCGCGGAGTTATCGAGCAACTTGCACTCCAAACACAGCGCGCCGCGATTGTAAATACCTCTCTCGCCTGAGTTACACAACCAACACCAGTTCTCCCTGCGACAGTTCATGTACACAGGGCACAACTTCCTGGCGTAGGAACGGAGAAGCATTACTTGCTGTTTGAAGGTTGGCTTTTTCTGCTCGACGGCAGCTGAAACAACTCGACCCATATGGTCAATCGTTGCTTCTTTGCCGACGACTAACTCAGGATTCAAGTGGTTCATCAGCCCGTCCCTTCATAATGTCCTCAGCCGTCACAGGCAGATGAGAAGGAAGGTCTTTCAGCCTGGCGGTAAGATCGAGAGCTTCGTTATTCAGCTCCCGCGGGACCCATTGAAAACGTACCACGATGTCGAACTCTTCCTTCAACACGTGTACGAGGTTGACTGCCTCAAGAAACAGAGGTCTAAGTCCTTCTTCCTTAACAGCATATTCGCCAGTCATCTGGTTAATCACCAGCTGGGAGTCACCAATGATGATAACCTCTGACAGCCAGTGACGTATACCAGGAGCGATTGACCGTATATGCTTAAGGATGAACAACATGCTAGTGTACTCAGCCTGATTGTTAGTCTCGGCTTTGTACGCTATGTCGTGTCGCACGTTGGTATCTACATCACGCCAGGAAGTCAGCCAGAGACTGCCTATCTCCTTGTTCTGTATGGCTTTCCGGGTGAATACAGATGAGTACCTGTTGGCATCGAAAAAAAAGTAGATATTACACCTCCACATCTTCCCAAAGAGGTTCCAAATCAATGGGAGGTTTCGGATGAATAGCTTGTAAGGTCCTTTGTGAGTACTTCGCTCTGTATCTCTTCCATACTGGCAAGGTATCATCCCACTTAGATGGTGGCAGTTGTCCAGAAAGAAACGTCTTTATATTTCTTCTGGGGAGGCAATAAGAAATCAGCATAA
>Ga0181530_10001163_pt1 | contig 33356 bp, 32 predicted proteins | sample PEATcosm2014_Bin_42_FD_119769 | JGI IMG/M metagenome (GOLD analysis project Ga0181530, IMG submission 119769) | Peatland microbial communities from MTU Mesocosm Facility, Houghton, MI, USA - PEATcosm2014_Bin10_60_metaG | ecosystem: Environmental > Terrestrial > Soil > Wetlands > Peat | place...
CCTCGACTTTGGACCCACCTTGGTTGATAAACTTCACCACCCGTTCCCGCAAATCCAGTGCATAGGCTTTCATGCCCAAAAGCCTATCAGACTATGTGCCAATGTCAATATGAAATGCTATAGGGAACCGATTTGCTGCGCGTGCGAAGAAATAATTTGCGGATTTGCGGCGGAAGGCGAGCAGGCTGAAAGCGCCGACCCCAGCCAACGTCCAAGTGGATAGTTCGGGGATGGGCAGGCGGCCGTCGAGTTGCACCAGCAGGCTTTGGTCGGCGATTCCTGGAGTGAAGCTGCTGAAGGATTGCCCATTCCACGTCGCGAGCCTGGCGACGTTAATGAGATTGCCTGCCGCTCCCGATTGCTGCATGGGGCTGGCGTCGGCAAAGCCGACGTCGATTGCGCAATAGCTGTTCGGAGCCGCTAAGTTCATCATGCAAAGCCAATAGGTTCCCGATCCAAGGCTGATGCTGGAATCCGCCGGCGCAGACACGGCGGCCAGGTGATTAACGCCGAATTCCCAGGCCGGGATGTTGTTGGGGTTCATCGTGAACGTGCCGAAGAGGGTGTCCCCGGGAATGTTGCCGGCGGCATCACTCCGAATTTGGACGACCGGCACCGAGGGCAGGCCCGGATACTGGTTGCCGACATACACCTCGGCGGCGGTCACGTTCCAAGTCCCGCTGGCTATCGTAAATTGCTGTGCCCAGCCATAGTTGGGCGGAAGATTACCGATGACGTCGAACGGGTTTTGCAAATCGCCTGCGATGATGGTGGATTGAGCGTAAGTGTTGACGGCAATCAGCATTACCGCTCCCGCAAAGATTGCTCTGTTAAATAAATGATATGCAACACGAAAGATGGATTGACGCCTCATTTTCATAGGGTTTCATAGCTTCAAGTTTTTCCGACTGATTATTTGCGATAATACGCCGACCTCCATTCCTGTCCATTCAAAGTTATTCACATCCCAACGAGCATGGACGCGACGCGGGGAGAGGAAATTGACGGCGCTTTCGTTTGCGTGAACGGGTCGTGAACGGGTCGGTTCCTGGTTTTGTAGTATTTCCCTAACCCCGATCCACTTCCCCGCGCTAATTCGTTACGCGATAGCGGCCAGCGGCGGCCGGAAATCCACCGGCAGCAACTTTGGTTGCGGCTTTTCAACTTTCCGCTTTCCGCTTTCCACATTTTCCGCGCGCTCCCATTCCTTTTCCCAATCATCCAGCGACGGCACGGTGACTTCCGCCTACGCCAAGGGCGTGTTGCCCAAATCATTTTGGAGCCGGCGGAGCGCGGCTGTCTCAGCCGCAGCACGTTCGACAACCCCAAAACCCTTGGAATTTCGTGCGTTCATTTGGCAATCCTGGCTGCTGCGTGTGGGACACCCGCGCTCCGTTCCATTTCGGCAACACACCCAAGACTACGGCGGGACGAGTCGGCACGTTTCGAGCAGGCATGATGCACCGCCCTGGAATTGTGACCCAACGCCTGCCGCTCGCGGGCGCGCGTGATTTTGCCTTTCACATGCAAAACCAGGGCAGTGCCGTAATCTGGTCATGCAGTTGCAACGGGCGCGGGCAACGGCAAATCACGTAGCCGTGTTTCGACTCTTTCTTCTTTTCCCGCAGAAATGTCAACAGATGCCGCGCATCGTTCAGGGTCGGATGCTCCGTCCACTTTACTTCGATGGGCGTCAGGCCGCCGCCGTGCCCGACAATGAAGTCCACTTCCGCGCCATCGCGCGAGCGTTGATGATACAGCTTTCCCTCGCCGAGATATTGCAGCCGCTGCCACAACTCGATGCCCACCCACTGTTCCAAGACCGGGCCGGGATTCGCCTTCACCGTCTCGATTGACGGAATCAATCCTGCTGCCGCGTGCCGCACACCCTGGTCGAAAAATATAAATTTCGGCGTCGAGAGCAGGTTCTTGCGCGGGCTTTTGGAGTAGGCCGGCACCCGGATGCCCACGAACATGTCTTCCAACAGTTGATAATAGCCCTTCACGGTCGGTTGCGAGATGCCCGCTTCCTGCGAGATGTTTGAGTAGTTCAGCATCTGCCCCGACTCAACGGCTGCCAGTTGCAGGAAGCGCACGAACGCGCCCCAATCTTTGACCAGCGCCTCGCGCCGGATTTCCTCCTCCAGATGCACAAACTCGTAAGCCTTCAACAACCCTGGCCGATCCTGTTTGTCTGCCGTCACGATGCCAGGCAGCGCGCCATACGCCAGCCGCGTCAGCAAATCCCACTCCGGAAAAGGATGCTGCCCGGACTTTCCGTCGCGCCACGGAAATGGCAGCGGCGATGGCGCATGCGGAATTTTACCTTCTTTCGCCGGATGTTCGGCCAGCGTCAGCGGATACAGGTGATGCACCAGGCTGCGGCCCGGCAGCAGGTTCGCCCCGGTCAATCGCAGCTTTCTGGCCGAGCTGCCGCACAGCACAAACCGCCACCGCGTTTTGTCGGCGTCGTAAAGCGATTGCACCGCGTCAAAGATGGAGGGCGCGGATTGCGCCTCGTCCACGAAAACGAACTGCCCTTTTTTATCCGCCGACAGGCTGCGACAGGCTTGCGCAAACTCACCGGGATTGCCCAAATGGCGCGATCGCTCCTGCGGATCGGCCAGGTTGAACCGCAGGGCATCTTCGGGAATCAGACGGTTGAGCAACGTGGATTTTCCCGTCTGTCGCGCCCCGAACAGCAGGTGGACATAGGGACGGTTCAGCTTGGACTGGAGTTCACTGGTGAACCAACGGTCATACATGCGCTTAATATATATCGCCTTTTTATAAAGTCAACTTTAGATTTATCGCCATTACAAACGGGTCCTCACTTTTGACGCCATTGACGCTAATTCGATTGCGCGATGCCAGCCAACGGTGACCGGAAATCCACCGGCAGCAGCTTTGGTTTCACATTTCAACTTTCCGCTTTCCGCTTTCCACATTTTCCGCGCGCTCCCATTCCTTTCACGCTTCAGAGTGTCCGATACCCGCACAATCCCGCAAAGGCGGGATTGAACTCCAACCGATGATGTCGCTCCTGACGGAGCTTGAAAATCCATTGATTCGGTTTTCTACAAATATGCCAGCCCGACGGGCTTTCAAATACTTTGCGGGTCTCAGCGTTCTCCGCGCCTCTGCGTTCCTCCCAACTTTTCCTTCACGCGGTATTTAGAATTATTCCAAGTATTGACAAGCTCCGGGGACGGATTTAGTTTGTCCATGATATGAGCCGGGTCGAGAAGAAAAGATTGAGCGTCGATCTGAACCAGCGCCTGACCACGGGCGGGTTCCGGTTCACGCCGCAGCGCGAGCACGTCTATAACGTGCTGCTGGAGAAGCGCGATCATCCAACGGCGGCGGAGGTCTTCCTCCGCGCCAAACACGGGATGCCCGACATTTCCATGGCCACGGTCTATAACTGCCTCGATGCCCTGGTCAAATGCGACCTGGCGCGCCAGGTGCAGATCGACCGCGGCGCCACCCGGTTCTGTCCGAACATGCGCGAGCATGGCCATTTTTACTGCGATTCGTGCGACACGGTGTACGATGTGGATTTGCCGGAGAAGCCGAAACCCGCTATCATCCTTCCGCATGGATTCAAGGCCGAGTATTTTGAAGTCGCCATCCACGGCATCTGCCAGGATTGCGCCAAAAAGAGGAAATGACAATTGAACGATTCAACGGTTTAACCGTTTAACGATTTAACAATTTGTAAACATGAGCACCGCCACCGAGACCATCGAGGGCCTGGTCAAACAGGATTATAAATACGGTTTTTACACCGACGTGGAGACCGATTCCGCGCCGCCGGGCTTGAGCGAGGACACCATCCGGCTGATTTCGCGCCGGAAAAACGAGCCCGAGTGGCTGACCGACTGGCGGCTCAAGGCGTTTCGCCACTGGCAGACGATGCAGGAACCACTCTGGGCCAAGGTGCATCACGAAAAAATTAATTATCAGGACATCATTTATTACTCCGCGCCCGGGAAAAAGGGCGACGGGCCGAAAAGCCTCGAGGAGGTTGATCCGAAACTGCTGGAGACCTACGAGAAACTCGGCATCCCCCTGCGCGAACGCGAGCGGCTTGCCGGCGTGGCCGTGGACGCGGTGTTTGACAGCGTGTCGGTCGGCACCACGTTCAAGAAGCAGCTTGCCGAGAAGGGCATCATCTTCTGCTCGTTCAGTGAGGCCGTGCAGGAGCATTCCGACCTCGTCCGGAAATATCTCGGCATGGTCGTGCCCTACACCGATAATTTTTTTGCCACGCTGAATTCCGCTGTTTTCACCGACGGTTCGTTTTGTTACATCCCCAAGGGCGTGCGCTGTCCGATGGAGCTTTCGACGTATTTCCGCATCAACGCGGCCAACACCGGCCAGTTCGAGCGCACGCTCATCGTGGCTGACGAAGGCGCGCATGTCAGTTATCTCGAAGGCTGCACCGCGCCGATGCGCGATGAAAACCAGTTGCACGCGGCGGTCGTCGAACTCATTGCGCTCGACAACGCGGAAATCAAATACTCGACCGTGCAGAACTGGTATCCGGGCGACGAGCACGGCAAGGGCGGCATTTACAACTTTGTGACCAAGCGCGGCCTGTGCAAAGGGAAGAACTCGAAGATTTCCTGGACGCAGGTGGAGACCGGCTCGGCCATCACCTGGAAATATCCGAGCTGCATTTTGCAGGGCGACAACTCGACCGGTGAATTTTATTCCGTCGCCGTGACGAACAATTATCAGCAGGCCGACACCGGCACGAAGATGGTCCACATCGGCAAAAACACGCGCAGCACAATTGTGTCGAAGGGCATTTCCGCCGGGCACGGACAGAACAGCTACCGCGGCCTGGTCAAAATCCAGAAGAGCGCCATGAACGCGCGCAATTTCTCGCAGTGCGACTCGCTGCTCATCGGCAACAAGTGCGGGGCGCACACCTTCCCCTACATTGAGGCGAAAAATTCCTCCTCGCGGGTGGAGCACGAAGCCTCGACGTCGAAGATCGGCGAGGACCAGATTTTTTACTGCAACCAGCGCGGGCTGGCGACGCAGGACGCCGTGAACATGATCGTGAACGGCTTCTGCAAGGAAGTCTTCAAGGAGCTGCCGATGGAATTCGCCGTGGAAGCGCAAAAACTTTTGGGCGTGAGTTTGGAAGGCAGTGTGGGGTAGTCTTAACCACGGATAAACACGGATGGATACGGATGAAAGACCAGATTTGCGTCGTGGCGGCGAATCAAAACTCCTTTTGAAAGCCGAGACAGAGAAGATTATTGGTTTTGCCTTTGATGTTTTGAATGAGGTTGGCCATGGGTTGAACGAAAAAATCTATGAGAACTCGCTGACAGTTCTGTTCAAACTGAACAACATTGTGTTTGACCATCAGCGAAGATTTCCAGTTCACTTTCGCGGTGTTGAAGTCGGCGAGTTCGTTCCCGATCTCATTGCCTTTGGTTCGGTGATTGTGGATACGAAGGTCATTGATCGCATTACCGACCACGAGCGCGGCCAAATGCTGAATTATCTCCGCACCACAAAGTTGCGGGTCGGCTTGATTTTGAATTTCAAAAACGCCCGGCTGGAATTTGACCGTGTTGTCCTGTAATTTTTAATCCGTGTTTATCCGTGTCCATCCGTGGTAAAATAATTTTTTAGAAAATGAGCAAACCGATACTCGAAATCAAAAACCTCAGCGCGGGCGTTGAGGGCAAACAGATCCTCAAGGGCATCAGCCTGACGATTTCGCCCGGCGAAGTCCATGCCATCATGGGTCCCAACGGCAGCGGCAAAAGCACGCTGGCCGCCGTGCTGGCCGGCCGCGCCGGTTACGAGGTGAGCGGCGGCGAAGTGATTTTCGACGGCAAGAATCTGCTCGACCTCAATCCCGAGGAGCGCGCCCGCGAAGGCGTTTTTCTTGCGTTCCAGTATCCGGTCGAAATCCCCGGCGTCAACAGCACCTATTTTCTCAAGGCGGCGCTGAATGAAGTCCGCAAATCCAAGGGCCAGCCGGAACTGGACGCGATGGAATTCCTCAGCCTCGTCAAAGACAAAATCAAATTGCTGGAGTTGAACGAGGATTTGCTGCGGCGCTCGGTGAACGAGGGATTTTCCGGCGGCGAAAAGAAGCGCAACGAGATTTTCCAGATGGCCGTACTCGAACCCCGGCTCGCCATCCTCGATGAAACGGATTCCGGTCTCGACATTGACGCGCTGCGCATCGTCGCCGGCGGCGTCAACAAGCTTAAGCGGCCGGACAGCGCGCAACTCGTCATCACGCATTATCAGCGGCTGTTGAATTTCATCATTCCCGATTTTGTCCACGTGCTTTACGATGGCCGCATCGTGAAGTCCGGCGACAAACAGCTCGCGCTCGAACTCGAAGCGAAGGGCTACGATTGGATCACCAAGGCCGCGTAACCACGGACAACTTATGAATTTGGACGAAGCACAACGCCAGAAAGTCGCCGCATGGATTGCGGACGGCGCGAAACTTTCCGAGATTCAAACCCGGCTCATGTCGGAGTTTAACCTCAAGCTCACTTACATGGAGGTGCGTTTCCTGGTGGACGATTTGAAATTGACGCCGAAAGATCCGGAACCGCCCAAGGTGGTTGCACCGGTGGCCGAGGCGCCAAAACCCGCCGAAACGAAAAGCGCTCCGCCACCCGCCGGGCCGGCTGGCGCGACCGGCAATGTGTCCGTGACGGTGGATCAACTGGCACGTCCCGGCGCGATTGTCAGCGGCAAGGTCGCGTTCAGCGACGGCCAGCAGGCCGACTGGTATCTCGGCCAGACGGGGCGGCTGGGCGTCGTGACAAAGCAAACGGGTTACAAGCCGTCCGCCGCCGACGTGCAGCAATTTCAAGCGGCGTTGCAAAGCGAAATGGCGCGGATGGGATTTTGATGGAATGACGAATGCCTAAATCCGAATGACGAAAGAATGACGAATACTAAAGCCTGAATTCGGCATTGAGATTTTTGGACATTCTTTCGTCATTAGAATTTCGTCATTCGTCATTTTTCCCCGCCGCCAATTCTTGCCGCCCGCCCGGCGACTTGGCACATTGACTCGGCATGCGCGAACAATTCCGGGTCTGGATTGAAAGTTTTTACACCTTTGGCCTCGAAGTCATTTCTGGCGAACGCCACGATTTCAAGGCGAAGTTCACGCGCGCAGTCTTGTTTGGCAGTTCAAAGGTTTTCCAGGTCCTCGTCAAATTGCGCCACTGGCTTTACAACGTGCGCATCTTCCGCGACAAGACGCTGGGGGTCCAGGTCATCGCCATCGGCAACCTGACCGTCGGCGGCACGGGCAAAACGCCGGTCGTGGAAAAATTCGCCCGCGAATTGCGCGACGCCGGGCGCAACGTCGCGATTCTCTCACGCGGTTATCGTTCCAAACCACAGCCCTTTCACCAATGGCTGCTCAACAAGGTTTTGTTGCGCGAGGACCAGACCCCGCCGCGCGTGGTGTCCGACGGCAAATCGCTGTTGCTCGACTCGGAAATGGCCGGGGACGAACCCTACATGCTGGCGTCCAATCTCCGGGACGTTGTCGTACTCGTGGACAAGAACCGCGTGAAGAGCGGGCGTTATGCGATCGAAAAATTCAGCTGCGACACGCTGTTGCTCGACGACGGTTTTCAGTATTGGGATTTGCGGGGGCGACGGCATGACGTGGTGCTGGTGGACCGCCAGCAGCCGTTTGGCAACGAACATTTGCTCCCGCGCGGCACGTTGCGCGAGCCGCCGTCGCACCTCGCGCGGGCCCAGACGATTTTCATCACCAAAAGCGACGGACAGACCGCCGATCTCCGCCGGCGCATTGCCGAATTCAATTCCGACGCCGCCATCATCGAATGTGTGCATCATCCGCTTTTCCTCGAAGATGTGTTCACCGGGCAGCGGCGCAAATTGGATTTGCTGCAAGGGCACAAAGTCGCGTCGCTGAGCGGCATCGCACAACCGGAAAGTTTTGAGCAAAGCCTCGTCAAACTGGGCGCGGAACTGGTTTATTCCAAACGCTTTGCCGATCATCACCGCTTCACCCAGCAGGAAATCCTCAACGTCATCAACCGCGCCAAAAAACGCCAGGCCGTCACCATCATCACCACGCAAAAAGACGCCGTGCGTTTCCCCAAAATTGACCGGCGCGACCTGCCGATTTATTTCATGCGTGTCGAAATCCAAATCGTCAGCGGCGCCAACGACTTTCAGGACTGCGTCCGCAAAATCTGCTTTCGTTAAAAATGGATACGCTGATTTACTGGCCCGCCCGCGCGCTGGTCGCGTTGATTCAAGCGCTGCCGCTCCCCTTCGTAGCGCGCCTCGGCCGGGCGGGCGGCGGGCTGGCCTTCTGGCTCGACGCGCGGCACCGGCGCGTGGCGCTGAAAAACCTGACGATGTGTTTTGGCGGAGAAAAATCGCCGGAGGAAATCCGCGCGCTCGCCCGGGAAAATTTCCGGCGCATTGGCGAAAATTACGCCAGTGCCATCAAAACCGCCGCGATGAGTTATGAGGAATTGCGGCCGCACATCGAATTTGCCGGCACCAGATGCCTGCAACCGCCGCGGCGGATCGTTGTCGCCATCGGCCACTTCGGGAACTTTGAATTATATGCGCGGTTCCATCAATCTTCGCCCGGTTATCAATGCGCCACGACGTATCGGGCGCTGAAGCAGCCGGGATTCAACCGCTTGATGCAACAATTGCGCGAGCGTTCCGGCTGCCTGTACTTTGAGCGTCGCACTGACGGGCCCTTGTTGCGCGCGGCCATGAATCGGGCGGGAATCATTCTCGGATTGCTCGCCGATCAAAGCACGTCCGGCTTGCGCGGGCCGTTCCTCGGCCACGACTGTTCCACCACGCTCGCGCCTGCCGTGTTCGCCTTGCGTTATCAGTGCGAACTCTTCACTGGCATCTGTTACCGCGTCGCCCTGGCGAGATGGCGGATCGAACTCGGCGAAAAAATCCCCACGCGCGAAAACAACCATCCCCGTCCGTCCGGAGAAATCATGAGCGACGTCAATCGCGCCTTTGAAGCCGCCGTCCGCCGCGACCCGGCCAACTGGTTCTGGGTCCACCGCCGCTGGAAGGCGGATTCGTCCAAAGTCCAAAGTCCGGAGTCCAAAGTCGAAAACGCCGGCCTCGTCGGATGAATTCCCCAACTGCCATCTGCCAACTGCCATCTGCTCCGCGAATTCTGGTCCGCGGGACGAACTGGCTGGGCGACGCGGTCATGACCACGCCCGCGCTGCTGCGCCTGCGCGAAAAATTTCCCGCCGCGCACATCGCCCTGCTGACACCGGAAAAGCTTGGCGATTTGTGGACCCATCACCCGGCCATCAGCGAAACGATTCCATTGGCACCGGGCGAAAATGTGTTTTCAGTCGGCCGAAAATTGCGCGCCGGGAATTTTGATCTCGCGCTCGTGCTGCCCAATTCGCCCCGCTCCGCGCTCGAAGTCTGGCTGGCCGGAATCCCGTGGCGCATCGGCTACGCGAGTCCCTGGCGGAATTGGTTCCTGACCAAGGCCGTGCCGGCGCGGGTGGAAGCTGTAAAAATGCGGAAACTGACAGTGGCAGAAATCCGCCGTAGGACAGGCGTCTCGCCTGTCTCTCATCAAATCAAAAACAATTTGGAGACAGGCAGGATGCCTGTCCTACAAACGGCTGCACACCAGATTCACGAGTATCTGCATTTGGCCGGCGCGCTGGGCGCCAACCCGGAACCGTTGCCGCCGCAGTTGGTTGTGACCCCTGATGAAGTTGAAACGACAAAGAAAAAATTCGGCCTGAATGAAATTGAGCGGCCAATCTTCGGCCTGAACCCCGGCGCGGAATACGGCCCGGCCAAGCGCTGGCCGGTGGAAAAATTCATTGCCGCCATCCGCGATATACAGCAAAGGACGAACTGCGTGTGGCTGATCTTCGGCGGCAAAGGCGACATCGCGTTGACCGGGCAAATTGCTGCCGCGTTTCACGCTTCACGCTTCACGTTTCACGATTTGTCGGGCAAAACTTCCCTCCGTGAGCTGATGGCGCTGCTAAAAATTTGCCGCGTGCTGCTCACGAACGACTCGGGTCCGATGCACGTGGCCGCCGCGCTGGGTACGCCGGTCGTCGTCCCGTTCGGCAGCACCTCGCCGGAATTGACCGGGCCGGGCCTGCCGGGCGACCCGCGGCTCCGGGTGTTGAAATCCGACGCGCCGTGCTCGCCGTGTTTTTTGCGCCAATGTCCGGTTGATTTCCGCTGCATGAACGGCATCAGCGTCGAACGTGTCGTCGAGGCCATTTTGCAAACCATCCGCTGATAAGTCGGGGCGCCGGCCTCCGGCACGGCGTTTTGAGGCCGGTTTCAGCATCGCGCCGTGCTGGAAGCCGGCGCTCCACAATCCCAATATCACGCCTTAATAATTTTTCTTGACGTCCGCCGCCAACTGTCATACTGTTTTATGACAGTAAAAGACGGCCATGATTTTTCAGATTGATTTCAAGTCCGGCAAGCCGGTCTATCTGCAACTGGTGGACCAGATCCGTTACGCGGCGGCCTCGGGCGCGTTGCGTTCCGGCGAACCGCTGCCGTCCATCCGCCCGCTGGCCGAGGAATTGCGCGTCAACCGCAACACCATCGCCAAAGCCTACGCCGAACTCGAAAGCCAAGGGGTCATCGAGACGATTCCCGGCAAGGGCTGCTTCCTGAAGAAAAGCGATTCCCCGTTCAACAAACAGGTCCGCCAGAAACTGCTGGCGGCGGAAATTGACGAGGCCGTGGTCATGGCGCATCACCTGCAGGTGGACCGCGAAAAGTTCCTGGCGCTGGTCAAGGAACGGCTCGATTACTTTGAACGCAAGGCAAAGGAAGGAGCAGACCAATGAACAACATAACGAACATTCAACATTCAACATTCAACATTCAACATCGAACATCCAATGGCGCATCGCCGGGCGGGATTCCTCGGATGTTGGGCGTTCGATGTTGAAGGTTGAATGTTTTCCCTGTTTCAATTCTATGAACACTGACACGCCCGTCATCGAAATCAAAAACCTCACCCGCCGTTACGGCAAGCTGGATGCCGTCAACGGCTTGAGCCTGACCGTCCGCGCCGGGCGCTGCTACGGCTTTTTTGGCCGCAACGGCGCGGGCAAGACCACCACCATCAAATGCCTGTTGAACCTGCTTCGCCCCAACTCCGGTACGGCGCGGGTATTCGGTCTCGACCCGCAGCGCAACGAAGTGGCCGTGAAATCGCGGCTGGCCTATGTGCCGGACATGGTGGCGTTTTATCCGTGGATGACGGTGCGCGGCACGCTGGAATATCTCGCCTCGTTCCGCAAACACTGGAACCGCGACATCGAAAACGACCTGCTCAAACGCTTTCAACTCGACCCGAACCAGAAGGCCAGCCATCTCTCGAAAGGCCAGAAGACACAGCTTGCGCTCATCGGCGCGATTTGTCCGGAACCGGAACTGCTGGTGCTGGACGAGCCGACCTCCGGGCTGGATCCCATTGTACGCCGCGAATTCATTGAGACCGTCATCGGCGCCTACCAATCCGGTGATCCGGGAAGCCGGACGGTGTTTGTTTCCACGCATCTCATCTCGGAATTCGAGGGGTTGATTGACGAATTCACCATCATCGAGCAAGGGTGCGAACTGCTGACGATGGAAGCGGACGCCGCGCGCGACCGTTTCCGCAAAATTCGCGCGCGGTTCGCCCAGCCGCCGGGGCAGCTTGATTTGCCCGGCGCGTTGAATGTGAAACAAAACGGGCGCGAGGTGGAAATTCTGGCCGACGGCAACAGCGAACAACTGTTGGAAAAACTTCGCGCGCTCCAGCCGGAGGATTTGCGCTGCGAATCGCTGTCGCTGGAGGAAATTTTCGTGGCCTCGGGCGTTTTGAAAAAGGCGAAGGCATGAAACTCCGCGCACAACAACAAAACGGAGCGCGGCTGTGTGCAAAGCGCCAGCCGCAGCATGCACAACATTTCCAAATGACACGATGTTTTGGAAGTGCTGCGGCTGGGTCTACGACCACAACCGCGCTCCATGATTTATGAACGCGCTCGTCAAAAAAGAAATCCGCCTGCTGCTGCCAAGCTGGATTGTGGCCATGTTGCTGGCGCTGGTTCAAGCGAGCACGAGCACGCGGCCCTATGATTTCTATGTCGCCTGCCTGCTTTTCTTCGGCTTAACAATCATGGCGCTGACGACATTTGGCCGTGAAAGCAGCCTCAACACGTTTTCGTTGCTGCTGGCCCAACCGGCGGAGCGGTTGCGGATCTGGCAGACAAAAATCACCGTTCTGGCCATCGCCTTTCTGATTGTCTTCGGCGTGTGGCTCCTGGCATTTGGCCTCGCCCTCAAGAATCCCAGCGTGGACGCCTCCAGCCGGGAAGATTCATACAATCTCTTCATCACCATCTGTCTGATTGCAACCGCGACATTCACGGGCGGGCTCTGGACGACGCTGCTGCTTCGCCAGGTCGCCGGCGCATTCTGGCTCACCCTGCTCGTGCCGGCGACCCTGTCCGGGTTCTCCGGTGCGTTTCTCGCCCCAAACCAGTCCAACAACCTGCTCATTGCCGTCCTGTGCGTCATCTTTGCGGTCTATTCGGTCGGGGGATTCCTGTTTGCGCGCTGGCTGTTTTTCCGCGCCCAAGACGTGGGCTGGTCGGGCGGAGTCATTGCGCTTCCGGAATGGAAATTTTTCGCGGCGCGCACGGAAAATGCCATTTCAACCCGAAAACCCATTTTTGCGCTGATCAAAAAAGAGTTTCAATTGCAGCAAGCCAGTTTGATGGGAGCCGTCGGATTGCTGGCGTTGCACATCGGTGTCATTTTTCTGCGAAAATACCACCATTTCGCCAAAGATTCTGCCGGTGAATTTCTCACGGCGATATTCTGGATGTTGTGGCTGGTCATGGCTCCTGTGATTGGCAGCATGGCCGTGGCTGAGGAACGCCGGCTGGGCGTCATGGAAGGACAATTATGCCTGCCGGTGTCGCGCCGGGTCCAGTTCGCCATCAAAGGATTTCTGACTTTGTTTCTCGGCACATTCTTGGGCGGCGTTATGCCGATGTTGTTGGAAGACATTGGCATTGGATTTGGAGCGCAGAATCCGGTTTTCATGCCGGAAGTTCATACATGGGAATTTGGCATTTTGTTATTTCAATTGGGCTTCGTGGCGTTCGTCGCGTGGCTGGTTTTGGTCAGTTTCTTCGCCTCGACGCTCGCCCGAAGTTTTCTCCAGGCTGTCGGCCTGGCTATCGCCACCTTTTTCGGTTGCTTGTTGTTGATTCCAATCTTCACCAACAACCGGATGATACTCTTTGACTCCATATCCGTGCACTCCATCCTGCCACTGGTAATCACGGTCCCGACGCTCATCGTCACCCTGCTTTGGCTGGCTTATCTGAACTTCAAGAATTTCCGCTCTGGCTGGCCGTTGTGGCGGCGCCAACTGCTCGGCTTTGCCGGGGCATTTGTATTCATCGTCGTGGCAACTACCGCGCTTTACAATCGCGTCTGGGAAATCTTTGAGCCGGCGGAACCGTCCCATGGTCCGGCGAAAATGTCTTTATCGAACCCGCCACTCCTGCAGCGTGATATTGAAGACAATCTTCTGGTGCGGTTGCCCAACGGCTTGGTCTGGTTTGATTTTTCAGATAATGTTTATTTTGGACAGTTTCCCTCCTCATGGGGCGAGTGGCGTTACATGATTAACCCGTTACCAAAAAGTACTGGACCGCAGTTGTTCATTGCCGGTTCAAATTGGGTATCCGCAATAGCCGGACGCGTTAACGATATTAGGACCTGGCAGGATCAAACAACCTATGCCTATATTGTTGGTCGTCCGGACACGGTCGGCATCCGGTCCGACGGCACACTCTGGGTTTCCGACAATTCAAACCCGAAAACCTGGACCGGGAACAAACTGGCACAGTTCGGTGATGAAACCAACTGGCTGCAAGTCGCCCGTTCATGGTCGAGTCCTTCCGTTTTGCTCCTAAAAAAGGACGGCACGCTGTGGCGCTGGGGAACCAACCATTTTAACGGGGACAAATTGCAACAACGATGGCCGGGACTGCGCGCTTTCTTACCGTATCAGATCGGAACTAATTCCGACTGGAAGAAAATTTCGACGGGCGATGGATATGGATTTCTTGCCCAGAGGTTCGATGGCACCGCCTGGACAGTCCAGGTAAAAAAAGGCGGAAATGACGAACTGATGCCCGTGCCACAATTTGATCACATCCCGCTGGAAAAGCTTTCCCGAGCGGGCGATCCGCTTGGGGCCTATGTTCGCACGAATGGGACCTTATGGCTGTGGGGTGAGATGGCCCGCCGTCAGGGTCATAATTTTGAAACGCGGCAAAGCGGCACGGAGACAAACTGGGTTTCAGTCGCAGTAATTTGGGATTTCAGGATGGTTGCGCTCAAGTCCGATGGCACCCTCTGGAAATGGAATAACCCCCTTGATTATACAGCGCCTCCGACCCGAATGGGGATTCACAACGATTGGGTTGCCATTGTCGGAACCGGGAATGGTATCGTGTCGCTGGCTGCGGATGGCAGTCTGTGGTACTGGCCGGACCGGAGTCTTTACGAATGGTCACAACTTTTGCTGAAACTTCCCAAACAGCCGCAATTTCTCGGCAATGTTTTCGGCAAGGCGGATTGAAGCGGTTGAACAACAAAAGAACGAAGCAGCCAAGAAGACGTTTCCCCAAAACCGCGTAGCCGCCGACATGAGTCGGCGCCATTGTCCCGGATACTTGGCGCGGACTGACGTCCGCGGCTACGACGGTTCAACGGTTTAACGGTTCCACGAATTACGCTTTTTGTCTGTACGCCTTCATGGTAAATTCGCCTTCGTGGAAACGGTTACTCAACTCACGAACCAACTCGTTGCGTCGTATGCGCGCGTGGGCGGCATTAATCATCTGGACGGCAAAAACCTGCCGTCCAAACGCGCCATTGCCGCCATCACGCAGGATTTGCTGCGGCTGCTGTTCCCCGGATATTTCGACGAGAAACTGATCCATTCCTCGGAAATCAAGGTGGTGACGGCGGAGTTGCTCGATTCGGTGCTCGGCGCGCTGGAGGATGAAATCCGCAAGAGCCTGGAATACAATCCTCCCGCCCATCTGCCGAAAAAGAACATCACGACGGCGGCGCACAGCCTGACGGTGGATTTTCTCGGCAGCCTGCCGCGCATCCGCGAAATGTTGCAGACGGACATGGAGGCCGCCTACGACGGCGACCCGGCGGCGAAGAGCAAGGAGGAAGTGCTGGTTTCCTATCCGTTCATCGAGGCGATTGCCGTGCAGCGGCTGGCGCACGAATTGTATTTGAAGGACGTCGCGCTCATCCCGCGCATCATGACCGAGTGGGCTCACAGCCGCACGGGCATGGACCTGCATCCGGGCGCGCAAATCGGGTCGCACTTTTTCGTGGACCATGGCACCGGCACGGTCATCGGCGAAACCGCGATTATCAGCGACCACGTGAAGATGTATCACGGCGTCACGCTCGGCGCGAAATCCACCGCCGGCGGACAGCAATTGAGCGGCAAGAAACGGCATCCGACCATCGAGGACCGCGTGACAATTTATCCGGGTGCGACGATCCTCGGCGGCGAGACCGTCATCGGCGCCGGCAGCACGATCGGGGGCAATGTGTTTCTCATGGACAGCGTCGCGCCGAAGTCACTGGTCATTTACGACAGCCCCGACATGCGCGTGCTGAACAAAAAAAACAAGAACGCCGTGGTGGATTTTCAGATTTGAAATGCAAACCCAAATGCCATCCGGATTAAACTGCACAGGAAAGGTTCATCACTGCTAGCAGATGGAGCTCATCATGCGAAATCAACGTCTGCAAGACTTGCTGGTGTTCGTGCTCCTGTTTGTTCCAGCGCTTCTTGTTGCTTGGTTTCATTACGCCTGCTTCCCGACTGTAGTTGATGGTTTTCGCCAGTGGGCTGCGCTTCCAGAAGGCATCGAGTTGCTCCGGCAATTCGGCTTTATCCTCTACCTTCCGCCGCTCGCGATGTTTGTCCTTTACCTCTTGTCATGGCGATTTGCCACGCTGCGTAGTCCAGTCATCATTTCTCTCTGCGGCGGGTTGATGGTCATGCTATGTCTCATTTACGCTGGTTTGCTTGTCACGCCTGCGTTGGCTCATGGGGTCTATTTGAAGTCACCGACAACCTCCCATGAGGTGCATCAGTAAACCGCTAAATGAAATTTTCATTTCTTTTGCTAGGAGTGCGTCTTTTCCCCGTTTTTTCGCCGCTGGCTGTAGTGCAAAAGCGCCTGCCCATGGTATGATTCCTTCAGCAAGATTTTGAAAGCACTCATCGAAACCAGAAAAACGCGGCCGGAACGGGTCTTCCTCATCGGCGTCGAACTCAAATCACGCAACCATTCGGACACGAGCGATTCACTCACCGAACTCGGCGAACTGGCTGCCACCGCTGGCGGCGAAATCATCGGCGAAGGCCTGCAAAAAGTGGTATCGCTCAATCCCGCCACGTTCATCGGCGCCGGCAAGGCCGGCGAATTTGCGGATTTCTGCCGGCGGCAGGACGTGGACACGGTGATATTCGACGACGACCTTTCGCCGGCGCAAAGCCGCAACCTGGAAAAAATCTTCAATTGCAAGGTTCTCGATCGCACGTCGCTGATTCTCGACATCTTCGCGCAGCGCGCCCGTACGCGCGAAGGCAAGCTGCAGATCGAACTGGCGCAGCTCCAGCATTTGCTGCCGCGGCTCACAAAATACTGGGGCCACCTGTCGCGGCAGACGGGCGGCATCGGCATGCGTGGTGGTGAAGGCGAAACGCAATTGGAAACCGACCGCCGCCGGGTGCAGGATCGCATCGCGAAAATTTCGCGCGAACTGGAAACGGTGCGGCAGCAGCGCGGGATACAGCGGAACGGTCGCCAGCGCAACAACTGGCCGCTGGCCTCCATCGTCGGTTACACGAACGCGGGCAAATCCACGTTGCTCAACGCGCTCACCGGCGCGGACGTTTTGGTGAAGGACATTTTGTTCGCCACGCTCGACCCGACGACGCGCCGGTTGAAATTGCCGACGAACCAGAATGTGTTGCTCACCGACACGGTCGGTTTCATCCGCAAGCTGCCGCACGGACTGGTGGAGGCGTTCAAGGCGACGCTGGAAGAAGTGGTGCGGGCCGATTTGCTGCTGCACGTCGTGGACATCAGCCATCCGCAGGCCGAGGAACAAATTGCCGCCGTGAACGCCGTGCTGGCCGAAATCGGCGCGGGCGAGAAAACGACGCTGATGGTTTTCAACAAAATGGACCGGCTGAACCTTGGTGGAACGGGCGTCTCGCCCGTAACCAACGGCCAAGATGCCCGTTCCACTGCCGGCGGCGCGGGCGCGTTGAACCGTTTGCAGGAACGGCATCAAAACGCCGTCACGATTTCGGCCACAACCGGTGAAGGGATTGCGTCATTGCTGGCGGAAATCGGAACGCAGTTGCGTCCCAAGCGCGAGTTTCTCGAATTGCGCGTGCCGCACGAGCAGGCGGCGGTGATTGCGCGCTTGCACCAGGTCGGCCAGGTCATTTCGCGCAGTTATCGCGGCCCGGCGGCCCGGTTCAAAGCCCGCATTCCGCCGCATTACCACGACGAATTCGCGCCTTACATCGTCACGAATGCGGAATGAAGAAGTAAGAATGCAGACACTGTTGAATTACGATCTCCCTCACCTGTTTCCTCTCCCCAAGGAGAGGGCATCCCAGCGCTAGTTTCCGATTGGCGGGAGGTTGTCCGGCCAACCCAGGCACACGGCATTCCAAAGACATGGCGAACGATTCTCCTTCTCCCCGGGGGAGACGGCCGGGATGAGGGCGAACGTTCAACGCGTCCGTTTTTTGTTTCTTCATTCTTCATTTCGCCTTCATCATTTTTTTATCCGCTGCTTGCCTGACCCTGCGGACAACGGTATAATTACGGCGAAAATAGGATATGTCACGAATCGGCCGCCAGTCACTCAACACCAGCACCGTCCTCTGCGTCATCATGGGCGGCGGCCAGGGCACGCGGCTGTTTCCGTTGACGAAGGACCGCTCCAAACCGGCAGTGCCGCTGGCCGGCAAATACCGGCTCGTGGACATCCCGATCTCGAACTGCATCAACTCCGGTTTCCGGCGGATTTACATTTTGACGCAGTTCAACTCCACCTCGCTGCACAGCCACATTTCGCGAACGTATAAATTCGACCAGTTCACGAGCGGGTTTGTGGAAATTCTCGCGGCGCAACGGACGCTCACCGACGCTTCCTGGTATGAAGGCACCGCCGACGCCGTGCGGAAAAATCTGATTCACTTTCTCAATCACGATTTCGATTACCTGATCATTTTGAGCGGCGACCAGTTATACCGGATGGATTTTCGTCCCATGGTCGCCCAACACGTCGAGACCGGCGCGGACATCACCGTCGCGACGATTCCGGTCGGGCGTCACGAAGCGCAATCGCTGGGCATTCTGCAAACCGGCGCGGACCACCGCATCACGCGATTTGTGGAAAAGCCAAAAGGCCCCGCGGTGCTTGATTCATTGCGGGTGGAACCGGATTGGTATCCGAAACTCGGCATTGTCGAGCCCGCTGCGCAGGGCGACTTGTTCCTCGCGTCCATGGGCATTTACGTTTTCAACCGCAATTTGATCCGCAGCCTGCTTAACAATCCACTGCCCGATTTCGGCAAGCATATCATTCCCCAGGCCATCAATGAGCGCCGCGTTTGCTCCCACGTATTTCAGGGTTATTGGGAGGACATCGGCACCATCCGTTCGTTTTTTGATGCGAACCTCGATCTCGTTTCCGAACTGCCCCGCTTCAATTTTTTTGACATGAATGCGCCGATTTTCAGCCATCCGCGCTTTCTGCCCGGCTCAAAAATCAACGGCGCGCAGATTGATCACGTGGTGATTTCCGACGGCTGCATCATCAACCACGCGCGCATCGCCAACAGCATCGTCGGCCTGCGCACGGTCGTCGGCGCGGGCACGGAACTGAACCGCGTCATCGGCCTGGGCAGCGATTATTACGAATCGCAGGAATCGGTGGACCGGCACGAACGCGAGGGCAAACCGCGCATCGGCATCGGCGCGAACTGCAAGATCGAGAACACCATCATTGACAAGAACGCGCGCATTGGAAACAACGTCGTCATCTCGCCCGCCGGCAAGCCCGAAAAGCTCGACCACGAACTCTACTACATCCGCGACGGCATCATCATCATTCCCAAAAACGCCATCATCCCGCACGGAACGGTGATTTGATTTGCTGTCATTTACTTTCCGCCCCGCCACTGCTAAAACTTCCGTGTGTTCAACGACGCCGCCATCTGGAAAAATCTCAACTCGCCGCGCCGGCTGTTTTTGATCGCCGGGCCGTGCGTGATTGAAAACGAAAAGCTGTGCCTGCAAGTCGCCGGCGCATTGAAGCAAATCTGCGCCCGACTGGGTATTTTCCTCGTCTTCAAAGCCAGCTTCGACAAGGCCAACCGCACGTCGGCCAAATCCTTTCGCGGGCCGGGCCTCGACGAAGGCCTGCGCGTGCTTGGCAGGGTCCGCGCCGAATTTGGCGTGCCGGTGCTGACGGATGTTCACACCGAAACACAAGCCGCCATCGCGGGCGAAGTCGTGGACATTTTGCAAATTCCCGCGTTTCTGTGCCGCCAGACGGATTTGATTGAAGCCGCCGCCACCACCGGCCGGATCATCAATTTGAAAAAGGGCCAGTTCCTGTCGCCGGATGAAATGGGCCAGGTGGTGGAGAAAGCCCGGCGTTCCGGCGCGGAAAAAATCCTGCTCACCGAACGCGGCACGACGTTCGGTTACAACAATCTCGTCGCCGACATGCGCTCGATTCCGATGATGAAACGGTTTGGGTGTCCTGTGGTTTTCGATGCGACGCATTCCGTGCAACTGCCCGGTGGCGGCGGCGACAAATCATCCGGCCAGCGCGAATTTGCGCCGGTGCTGGCGCGGTGTGCGCTGGCGGCGGGCGCCAACGGCCTGTTCATCGAAACGCATCCGCGGCCGGAACGCGCGCTCAGCGACGGGCCGAACATGATTCCGCTGGCGGAGATGCCCGCGCTGTTGCGGCAACTGTTGAAAGTCTTCCATGCCGTAAAAAGATGAACATCGAACATTCAACATTCAACATCCAACGCCCAACGCGTTCGCACGGTCACCGACATTGGATGTTCGGTATTGAATGTTGGTTGTTGGATGTTTCCAGTTTTTAAATTCCATGGCCCAACGGATTCCCAAATCTCTCACCTCCCGTCTCAACCGCATAAAAATCCTCCTGTGCGACGTGGACGGGGTGTTGACCGACGGATCTGTGTTCATCGGCGGGGCGCGGGAAATCAAGCGGTTCAACATCCGGGACGGCCTGGGCCTGGTATTTCTGCGCCGGGCCGGTTTCCAGGTCGGCTGGGTTTCGGCACGGCCGTCGCCGGTGACGGAAGCGCGCGCGGCCGAGCTGCAAATTGATTTTCTTATCCAGCAGGGCGACCGGACAGGCAAGACCGGCGCGGTCGAAAAACTTTTGCGCCGCGCGAAACTGGATTGGGACGCGGTCTGTTTTGTTGGCGATGACGTGGTGGATCTGGGGCCGCTGAAACGCGCGGGGTTCGCCGTTGCGGTGGGAGACGCCCGGCCCGAGGTGAAGGCGGCGGCGCATTTCGTCACGCGCGCGGCGGGCGGGCGCGGCGCGGTGCGCGAAGTCGCGGAAATGCTTTTAAAAGCGCAGGGCAAATGGGATGCAATCGTAGCGCATTACCAGGAATGACGGGTGACGTGTGACAAGTGACAGGAAAAAGACAACTGAGCGGTTCATGGCGATTTTCGTCACCCGTCACCCGTCACTCGCCACCTGGCTTCTGGCCGCGGGCGCGGGGTTGTGGTTCGCCGTCGCGCCCGGCGTTCGCGCGCAGCAAAACGGCATCGAGCACGCGAACAATTTCCTCTCCACCGAATACTACGGGCCGACGAATCAACAACAAATCAAATCCATTTTGTCCGGCGCCGAGGCATTGCCCCAGCCGGGCGGACTGCTCATCATCAAACAACTCAAGCTCGAAATGTTCAATCCGGATGGCAAGCTGGAATGGGTGGTGAATGCGCCGGAGTGCGTTTATGACACGTTCAAAGGCGTGGCGAATTCGCCGGGGCACTTGGAGGTGCGGTCGGGCGATGGAAAGTTCCACACCGAGGGCGACGGTTTTTTGTGGCGGCAAAGCGAGCAATTCCTCACCATCTCAAACAATGCGCATAGCGTGATTGAAAATGGGGCGTTAATGAATACCAAGCAATGAAATGTTTCAGTCTCATCGTGATGGCCGGGTTGTGCGGCTGGATGGTCCACGCGCAAACCAATGCAGTCGCGCAAAGTTCCCCGGCCAGTGCGACAACCAATTCGCCCGCCGTGCCGCCGCCGCCGCACGCACCGGCCCAGATTTATTCCGACAGCGCGGATTTCGATTTGAACGGACATCAGGCAGTTCATCGCGGCCACGTGCGCGTGGACGATCCGGAAATGAAGCTCACCTGCGCCCTGCTCGTCGCGGATGTGCCGCCGGCGGGCGGGCATCCGAATTGCATCGTTGCCGAGACGAATGTGGTGATTGATTTTACGGACACCAAGGGCCAGACCAATCACGCGACCGGTGACAAGGCGGTTTATATTTACAACGTGCAAAATGGCGTGACAAACGAAACGGTCACGCTCACGGGCAATCCGGTGATGGTAAACGCGCAGGGCACGCAGACGGGCGATGTGATCATCTGGGATCGCGCCAGCAACAAAATCCATTTCGACAATCCGCACATGATTTTCCGGCAAAACCTCAACGGTGCTTCAGCGGACACGAACCCGCCGGTGACGGTAATAAAAACAACCAATTTTCCGCCGGGAACAGTCGAAAACATTGACAAAATCATCATCAACAGTTCCCCCTAGTTTTGATCTTTGCATGGAAACGACCGCGCCATCATCGAACGGCCTGCTGCTCGCCACGGAAAAACTGGTGAAGGAGTATCACAGCCGCCGGGTGGTGAATGACGTGTCCATCTCCGTGGGCGCGGGTGAAATCGTCGGGCTGCTCGGTCCGAACGGCGCGGGCAAGACGACGACGTTCAACATGGTTGTCGGACTGGTGAAACCGGACGGGGGCGCGGTGAAATTTCAGGGCCGCGGCATCACGAACCTGTCGATGCACCGGCGCGCGCGGCTGGGCATCGGTTATTTGACGCAGGAGCCGTCGGTGTTCCGCAAACTCACGGTGGAGGAAAACATTCTGGCGATTCTCGAAATGTGCAAGCTGTCGCGCGACGAACGCGCCGTGCGCTTGAAGTATTTGCTCGAGGAACTGGCCTTGACGCCGCTGGCCAAAAACAAGGCCTACACGCTCAGCGGCGGCGAAAAACGGCGGCTGGAAATCACCCGCGCGCTGGTGACCAGCCCCCGATTGATGCTGCTGGACGAGCCGTTCAGCGGCATTGATCCGATTGCGGTCTATGAAGTGCAGAAGATTGTGCGCCGCTTGAAGGAGCGCGGGCTGGGCATTTTGGTCACCGACCACAATGTGCGCGAGACCTTGAAATTGATTGACCGCGGCTACATCATCCACAAAGGCCAGGTGCTCGTGGAGGGGGCGTCCGAATTTCTGGCGAACGACCCGAAGGCGCGCGAGATTTATCTGGGGCCGGAATTTAATTTGTGAACATGCAACGCCAGATCGTCACTGTTGAACGGTTTTACCAGGAACACGCCGCCGCGCTGCAAATGCGGCTGCTGGCGGGGGAACGCGGTCTGAAGCGCGTCATCCGCGAAGCGACGGTGAACCGGCCCGGCCTCGTGCTGGGCGGATTCACGCATTACTTCGCCTACAAACGCGTGCAGGTATTCGGCAACGCGGAGGTGTATTATTTGCGGTCGCTCACGTCCGCCGAACGGGCGAAACGTTACGCCCACTTTTTCGCCTTCAAGATTCCGTGCATCGTTTTCAGCCGCGGTTTCCGTCCGGACAAGGAATTTATGGCCGGCGCCGAGAAGGCGGGCGCGCCGGTTTTTCAATGCCCGACGATCACGATGAAATTCATCAATGCCGCAACGCTCGCGCTCGAGACCATGTTTGCGCCGCGCGGCTCCGAGATGGGCAGCATGGTGGACATTCTCGGCGTGGGCGTGCTGATTCGCGGGGAGAGCGGCATCGGCAAAAGCGAGGCGGTGCTGGCGCTCATCGAGCGCGGCTACAGCCTGGTTTCCGATGACGTGACGAGGGTCATCCTGGAGGATGGCCGCGAAGTCGTCGGCACCTGCGCCGAATTGACGCGCGACCACATGGAAATCCGCGGCATCGGCATCATCAACGTTGCCGCGATGTTCGGCGTCAAAAGCATTCGCAACAAAAAGCGCCTGGACCTCGTCGTCACGCTCAAGGTGTGGAACGAAGTTGAGGATGTGGACCGCATCGGCATGGAACAGGAATTTGTGAAAATTCTGGGCGTGGATATTCCGCACATCATCATTCCCGTCCGCCCCGGACGCGACCTGGCGCGGCTCACCGAAGTTGCCGCGTTTCAGACCAAGCTGAAAATGTCCGGTCACAACGCGGCGCAGGAATTGAACGACCGCCTCATTGCCCACATGAGCCAGGGCAAGCCGCCGCCGTCGGTGTAAAATTCAATGGCACTTCATCCCCACATCGTATAGTGTAGCATGAGCAAGCCGATGAGCGCAAAAAAGCTGGCGGACAGCGAGTTCTTCACCAAGGAACTCACGATCTCGAACAAGCTGGGCATCCATGCCCGGCCCGCCGCCATGTTCGTCAAGACCGCCAACCGGTTCGCGTGCGAAATTTTCGTCGAAAAGGACGGTGAAAAAATCAACGGCAAGAGTATCATGGGCTTGATGATGCTCGCCGCCGGGCCGGGCAGCAAACTGACCCTGCACGTTCGCGGCGCGGACGCCCAGGCCGCCATCCTCGAACTCGAAGCCCTCGTCAAACGGAAGTTTGATGAGGAATGAGAGGCAGATTTTCGGCTGGGTGGGCAAGACCGTGGATTGTTCCAGCGTAAGATTTTGGCTTCAAGTTCAACTTGATACTTTTGGTTTGAAATTTAACACTCCGCCATGCCAAGCATCCACGAATACGTTGATTGGGTGAAGCTGCTGCTTGAAGAGGCGGCCAAATATTTTGCGCTGTTGCTGTTTGCCGTTTTGGCCATCCGGTTCGGGCGGCGGGCGGTGAAAGTGAAGCGCGAAAAAAAGCCGGGGAATTTTTTGGGGGCCATCGTGGCTGGTGTGCTGGCGTGCTTCATAGGCTATTTTTCCGTCTGCCACAGCTTGAGCTTGATGTATTCGTATTTCGGAATGCGGGCATTTAATTCCTACAAGCTTGAGCCGGCGCTTTCCCTGTTTGAAACTTCTTTGCGCTGCTGGAAAAACGCAGACGCCCTCGGCCGAAAAGGTGCCTGCCTGCTTTGGACCGGCAGCGTTGACGAAGGCTTCCAGTCGCTGAACGAAGCCAGGGCAATGCGCAAAGGCAAGGGATCGCCCTTCGAAAATTTTTATGAAGGGTTGTATTATTTTTATCACGATGATGTGACCAATGCCGTTCCGCTGCTGGAGGCGGCATCGGCCAGCCCTGATTTTGCCTGGGGTGTAACCAAACTGTTTGCGGTGATTCAATTGGACTGGAGCCGGCCGCAAGAAGCGATGCGGCTAATGCAGCCTTTCCTGCAAGTCGAAGTTACGGAAGCGGATCAGGCGTATATTATCGCCTCCCTCAAACTGGCGGATGGGAAAAAGGTGGAAGCGCAGGCGCTAGTGGATAAATTTTTGTCGGACGACCCGCCGTCATTTTGGAGGGCCAGACTTGAAAAACTGCGGATAAGAATTCAAGGACAAACCCCATGATTAGGAATTTCATTCCGTTTGTCTTGCGGTGCCGGCTCGAGAACGTTATGGCCGTCGTCTTTACAATCTCGCTGGTTGTTTTTTTTCTGACCACCCGCCTGTTCCATACGTTTACATTTGGAATGCTTGACTTCGCGTTCCTTTTGCTTCCGGTGGGAATTCTGGGTGTCAAAAGCCTTTTCACACTGCTTGCCTCATCGGAGACCGACGAAAACGTGGATGCGATAAAATATCTGATGAGTTTTTTCAAACCGCTCTTGAAGATCGTGCGCGACTGGTTTCCGTTTATGCTTTTGTGCGCCTGCTATTATTCGCTCTACAGCAATTTGGTGACGCGGGTGAACCCTTATCGGGCGGATGCGTTCCTCGCAAAAATGGATGTGTTCATTCTGGGACGGCCGCCCTCATTCCTGCTGGAACCCCTCATCCGTCCCTGGCTTACCGATTTCTTATATCTGATTTATTTTTCCCATGTGATTTTTTTCCCGAGCATGGCGCTTTATTTCTATCTAAAAGAGGATGAAAAAACATTCCGCCGGCTGATGATGGGCTTTCTCACCATCATGCTGATGGGAATCACCAGTTATATCCTCGTTCCCGCCGTCGGTCCGGATGTATTTTTTGCCGGTCGGTATGCCCTGGATTTGGAAGGACATGCTCTCGTTCAAAGTGTGGACTACTTTTTCAGAACCGGGCATGTTTCCTTCGATTGCTTCCCGTCGCTCCACGTCGGGATTCCGCTGCTTTTGTCCTTTTACCTGCGCGACTATCACCGAAAGATGTTCATCCCTGTGCTTGTCTATGTCGCGTTCATGTGTTTTGCGACCATTTATCTGCGTTACCATTATTTCATAGATGTGATTGCCGCCTTTGCCTACGCTCCGGCAGCCTACTGGCTGAATGATTTCCTCTTGCGCCATTGGCCCGCTGAACGCGTTGCGCAACCTGCCTCGGAAATCGAAAAAGAACCTTCGTCCCTTTCCGGAAAAAGGCGATCTTAACGCAAAGCCAAACAAGAGAATAAGCGCAGGACCAGCTTTGACTTTGGACTTTTAACTTGGGACTTTGGACCTTAATTTACTTAAATGGCAGAGATGGACATCAAATACATCGCGCATCTCGCGCGTCTCACACTTTCGCCCGACGAGGAAAAAAAAATCGGGGCGCAACTCGGCGGCATCCTCGGCTACATCGAAAAATTGAAGGAACTCGACGTGAACGGGGTGGAGCCGACCGCCCACGCCGTGCCGCTGGTCAACGTCACACGCCCGGACGAGGTCCGCCCGTCGCTCCCACACGACGAAGCCCTGCGCAACGCGCCCGCGCAGGCCAACGGACTTTTCATGGTGCCCAAGATTGTGGAATAGGATTATGCACCGGGGAATTTTCAACGCGGCCATGCAGATGGCAAAACATCGAACGCTGAACATCGAACGCCGAACATCGAATTGTCCGTCCGCGCTGCGGGTTCAGCGTTCGATGTTCAATGTTCGATGTTCGATGTTCGCTTCTTCCGGTCAAAAAAAACGATGCTCAACCAATTGACCATCTCCGAACTGTCCGCCAAACTCGCAAAACGCGAAGTCTCCGCGCGCGAGGCCATGCAGTCGTGTCTCGACCAAATCGCGCGCGTGGACAAAAAAATCCACGCCTTTATCAGTTACAATGCCGATGACGCGCTGGCGCAGGCCGATGCGGCGGACCAGGAGCTGGCCAAAGGTGGCAGCACCGCAAGGTGCCTGCTGGGAATTCCGGTCGCGGTCAAGGATGTGCTCGCCGTCAAAAATCAGCCGCTCAATTGCGGTTCGAAAATCCTCGGCAAATTTGTTTCGCCCTACGACGCGACGGTGGTCGAAAAGTTAAAGGCGGCGGGCGCGATTGTCTTTGGCCGGCTGAACATGGACGAATTTGCCATGGGCAGCTCGACGGAAAATTCCGCGTTTGGCATCACGCGCAACCCGTGGGACACCACGCGCATTCCCGGCGGCTCGTCCGGCGGCTCGGCGGCGGCGGTTGCGGCCGGCGAAGCGATTGCCACGCTCGGCTCGGACACCGGCGGCTCGATTCGCCAGCCCGCCGCGTTGTGCGGTTGCGTGGGCCTGAAACCAACCTACGGCCGCGTGTCGCGCTACGGCCTCGTCGCCTTCGCCTCGTCCCTCGATCAGATCGGTCCGTTTACGAAAGACGTCCGCGACGCGGCGACAATGCTCGGCGTCATCAGCGGACACGATTTGCGCGATTCCACCAGCGTGCCGCAACCGGTGCCGGATTATGCCGCGAGCCTGACCGGCGACATCAAAGGGTTGAGGCTTGGCCTGCCGAAGGAGTACATGATTGGCGGGCTGGATCCCGAAGTGAAAGCCGCCGTGGACGCCGCCGTGAAGCAATTTCAAAAACTCGGCGCAGAAATTGTGGAAATTTCCCTGCCGCACACCGACTATGGCGTGTCGGTTTATTACATCATCGCCACGGCGGAGGCGTCGGCGAATCTGGCGCGGTTTGACGGCATTCGCTACGGGGCGCGGGTGGATGGCGCGGATCCGATTGAACTATACAGCCGGACGCGCGGCGCGGGTTTTGGCGCGGAGGTGAAACGGCGCATCATCCTCGGCACCTACGTTTTGAGCAGCGGCTATTACGACGCGTACTATTTGCGCGCACAAAAAGTCCGCACACTCATCCGCAACGACTTTTTGCAGGCATTTGAAAAAGTGGATGCCATCGTTACGCCGACCTCGCCGACCGCTGCGTTCAAGATCGGTGAAAAGTCCGATGACCCGTTGCAAATGTATTTGAGCGATATTTTCACGATTTCATGCAATCTGGCGGGCATCTGCGGCATCAGCCTTCCGTGCGGTTTCACCCAAAATCCGAAACTGCCCATCGGCCTGCAACTGCTCGGCAAGCCTTTTGGCGAGGAAACGCTTCTGAAAATCGCCCATGCTTATGAGCTAAACACCTTGTGGCACAGGGAAAGAGCAGCTACAGTAATCTGAGCCAGATCATCCGGTATGAAGCCAAGCCAGCGCGCCAGCAAAATTCTTTTTTTCATGGGTATGTGCATTCCGCTGCTGGCGCTGATTGTCATGAGCTGGCTTGTGCATCAGACGGGCGAACAATTCCGGGATTCATTTTTTCAAGTGGGGCATACCTACAAAGTCCTGAACCTGGTCCAGCAAACCCAGTTTCACCTTCAGGATGCGGAAACCGAACGGCGCGGCTACCTGTTGACCGGCGGCGATGACTATCTTAACTCATACGGCAGGGCCATGGCCACGGTCCGCAATGACATTGATCAATTGAAAAGTCTCGTCCAAGTCAGGGCCGGGCAACAAACCAACATCCTGGCATTGCAAAGCCTCATCACGGAACGGCTGAATATTAATCCTGACACGGTTGCCGGAAGCAAGGTCAATGCGCATGATGCGCTGGCCGTCGCGTTGACAGACGAGGGCAAAAAAACGATGGAGAAAATCGGCCGCATGTTGTTCCAAATGGGCCAGGAGGAGGAATACTCGCTTAATATCCATCAGCAGCGCGCGGAAGCCGACTCCATTTCCAGCCAGATCACATCGGTGGTGCTCATTGGGACCGTCGTCATGGTGCTGGTTTTAATTGTCATCATCCTGCGGCGGCTCGAAAAACTGCAACAGGTCGTCACCATCTGCGCCTGGACCGGCCAGGTAAAATACGAGGGCGAGTGGATTCGCCTGGATGAATACCTGCAACGCCGGTTCGGTCTTTCCGTTTCGCATGGTCTTTCCCGGGAGGCGGCGGAGAAAATGATTGCGGAAATCAAGGCATCCAACCGGCCGGGCGGCGAACGGCCGCCGAGCCGATCCGACGCCTTTTGAACCAAACATCGGGCTTGCCTTCCAAGTAACTTGATGGTTACTTAATGGAATACATGGCCAGACCGGTCAAACCGAACAGCGGAGTGGCGGGGCGGAATCCCGAACGCACGCGCGAGCGCATCCTGTCCGCCGCTTTGCAGGAGTTCGCGGCGAACGGTTTTGCCGGCGCGCGCGTGGATGCGATTGCCCGGCGGGCGGCCATCAACAAGCGGATGCTTTACCATTATTTCGGCAACAAGGAGCATTTGTTCCGCGAAGTGCTGCGCCGCAAAATCACCGAGCGGCAGGCGTCAGCCGAGGGCTTGTCGGGCGACCCGGCGGAGAGCCTGCCATTTTGGTTCAAGCTCTCGTGCAAGGACGCGGACTGGGTTCGCCTGCTGGAATGGGAGGCATTGCAGGACGCGGACAACCCGCTGATTGACGGAGCCGTCCGGCGGGCGCTGGCGATCCGGTCACTGGGGCGCATCCGCCAACAGCAGGCGTCCGGCCATTTGTCTGGCGCATTTGAGCCGCGCCACCTTTTGCTGGCGATGCGGTCACTGACGATGTTTCCGCTGGCGTTTCCGCAGTTGACGCGGCTCATCACGGGCCAGCCGGTTTCCGATCCGCATTTTCAGAAGAAGTACGCGGAGTTTCTGAAAAGATTCGCCGCCGCTTTCCGGCCCGCCAGCGGCCACCGCAACAAAACCAATTTCGAGAATTGAAAATGGCATGAAAAATTCAATCCTGATTCCAACGCTGGCGATGGTTGCGGCGATGCTGGTCAACGGCTGTTCGGGCGGTGCCAAAAAAGGCGCAGGCGGCGCGGGCGCGCCGGTACTCGTGGCGCAGGTGGTCGAAACTAACGTGCCGGTGCTGATCAATCCGCCGCCGGTCGGCCATGCGATGCCGTATTCGACAGTGACCATCCGCCCGCAAGTGGGCGGCGTCATCAGCCAGGTGCATTTTCAGGAAGGCCAGGAGGTCAAGAAGGACGACCTGCTGTTCACGATTGACCCGCGGCCAATGCAGGCGGCGCTGGCGCATGACCGAGCGCAGTTGGAAAATGCGGAAATCCAGTTCACCCGCGAGCAAAAATTATTCGATCAAAAATTAGTTTCGCAGGATGAATACGACACCAGCAAGTCTGCCCGGGATACGCTCGCGGCGACGGTGCAAACGGATGAATTGAATTTAAGCTTCACCGAAATTCGCGCTCCATTTGACGGCCGGACGGGCAGCCTGCAGTTTCACGAAGGCAACGTCGTCAAGGCGCCGGACGACACGCTGCTAACCATCAATCAGATTCATCCGATTTACGTCGTGTTCGCCGTGCCGGAGCAATACCTGCCGGAAATCAAAAGGGAAATGCGCGAAAAAACACTGAAAGTGATGGCGACTTTTCAAAACATGGACGTGCCGCCGCGGGGCGAGTTGACGTTTATTGACAACGCCGTTGACGCGACGACCGCCACGATCCAACTCAAGGCCACGTTTCCGAACGAAGACGGCACATTGTGGCCGGGGCAGTTTGTGCAGGTGGCGCTGACACTGTCGGATCTGACGAACGCCATCGTCGTGCCGTCGCAGGCGGTGCAGACGGGACAAAACGGCCAGTTTGTTTACATCGTGAAGCCGGATCAAACCGCCGAGGAGCGTCCGGTAACAACTGGCATTACGTATCAAGGCGAAACCGTGGTGCAAAGCGGATTGAAGGCCGGCGAAACCGTGGTGACCGACGGCCAGTTGCGTCTGGAGCCCGGCACCAAGGTCAACATCAAGAGCGCCCTTTCATCCACCAACGCAACCACAATGGGAAAATGAAGAAACATCCAACAACCAACATCCAACAACCAACATCCAATGATGCGGCATCCACGGTTTGGGTGTTCAATGATGGTAACAATGGAAACCGTAAATACGACTTGGAGGTGCGCCTGTTGGAGTTTGCCTCGGCGGTCATTGACCTGTCCGAGCAGTTGCCGGATTCCTGCGCGGGCAACCATGTTGCCGGACAAATTCTGCGTTCGGGCACATCGCCCTATCCGAATCACGGGGAAGCCGAAGATGCCGAGTCGCGCGAAGATTTCATTCACAAGCTCAAGGTCTGCCTCAAGGAACTGCGGGAAACCCGCCGCTGGGCGCGGCTCATCCAGCGCAAAGGCTGGGTGAAGGACGAAACGACCCTGCTTTTTATTTTGAGCGAAGCCGACGAACTCATCCGCATTTTCTATTCCAGCATTCAAACAGCGAGACGGAATTTATTGAACGAATGCCGTACCCGCGAGACCGGCTGAATAATTGGATGTTGAATGTTCGTTGTTGGATGTTGGATGTTTTGAATTTTTATTTGCCATGAACGTTCCCGAACTGTTCATCCGCCGCCCCGTGATGACCACGCTGGTCATGTCGGGCATTTTGCTGTTCGGCCTTGTCGGCTATCGCCTTCTGCCGGTGAGTGATCTGCCCAGCGTGGATTATCCGACCATCCAGGTCTCGGCCAGCCTGCCCGGAGCCAATCCGGATACCATGGCGTCATCCGTGGCCACCCCGTTGGAAAAACAGTTTTCGATCATTGCCGGCGTGGACTCCATGTCGTCGGTCAGCTCGCTCGGCAGTGTGCAAATCACCATCCAGTTCACGCTAGATCGCAACATTGACGCGGCGGCGCAGGACGTGCAGGCGGCCATTGCGCGGGCGGCGCGGCAACTGCCGCCCAACATGCCCTCGCCGCCCACCTATCAGAAGGTCAACCCCGCGGATGCACCGATTCTTTATCTGGCCTTGTCGTCCCCCACGCTGCCGCTTTCGACGGTGGACGATTATGCCGAGACGCTGCTGGCGCAGCGCATTTCGATGATCACCGGCGTCGCCCAGGTGTCGGTCTTTGGTTCGCAGCAATACGCCGTGCGTGTGCAGGTGGACCCGAACAAACTGGCGGCTTACGGCATCGGCATTGACGAAGTTGAAGCGGCGGTGGAACAGGGCAACGTGGACCAGCCGACCGGCACGCTTTACGGCCGGCATCAGGCGTTCACCGTGCAGGCCACGGGCCAGCTCCAGAAGGCGGCGGACTACCGGCCGCTCATCGTCGCCTATCGCAATGGCAACCCGGTGCGCCTGCAGGAACTGGGGCGCGTGATTGACAGCGTGCAAAACGACAAGGTGGCAAGCTGGTTTGACACCACGCGCGCCATCGTGCTGGCCATTCAACGCCAGCCCGGCGCGAACACGGTCGCCGTGGTGGACAACATCACCCGCTTGCTCCCGCAGTTCCGCAATCAAATCCCGGCGGCCGTGCATATTGACGTTCTTTTCGACCGTTCGCAGTCCATTCGCGATTCGGTCGCGGATGTCAAGCGCACGCTCTTCATCGCCGTCTGCCTCGTGATCCTGGTCATTTTCCTTTTTCTGCGGAACCTCTCGGCCACGCTCATTCCCAGCCTGGCGCTGCCGATGTCCATCATCGGCACGTTCGCGGCCATGGCGCTGCTCGGTTACAGTCTCGACAATCTTTCGCTCATGGCGCTCACGCTGTCGGTCGGGTTCGTTGTGGATGACGCCATCGTCATGCTCGAAAACATCGTGCGTCACATGGAAAACGGCGAGCCGCCGATGCAGGCCGCGCTGAACGGTTCCCGGGAAATCGGGTTTACCATCATTTCCATGACCCTGTCGCTGTCGGCGGTGTTCATTCCGGTGCTGTTCATGGGCGGCCTGCTGGGGCGGCTGCTGCACGAATTTGCCGTAACCATTGTTTGTGCGGTGCTGGTGTCCGGCTTTGTCTCGCTGACGCTGACGCCGATGATGTGCAGCCGGTTCATCCATTCGGAACACGGAAAAAAACATGGCCCGCTCTACAACGCCTTCGAGCGTTTCTTTGACGGAATGCGCGGCGCCTACGACCGCAGTTTGCAGACGGTGATGCGCCACCGGCTCGCGACGCTCAACGTGTCGCTGGCCGTGCTGGTGGCGACCCTGGTCCTGTTTGTCGTGATCCCCAAGGGATTTTTCCCCGACGACGACACCGGGCAGGTTTTCGGCATCACGGAGGCGGCGCAAGGCATTTCCTTCGACGCCATGCGCGAACACCAGATGGCCGTGGCGAGCATCGCCGCCGCCGACCCGAACGTGGCGGATTTCATGTCGTCCATCGGCTCGTCCGCCGGCCTCAACCAGGGCCGCATTTTCATGCGTTTGAAACCGCGTTCCGAACGCAAATTGAACGCGAACCAGATCATCCAGGAACTCCGCCCGAAATTCGCCCAGATCCCGGGCATCAACGTGTATCTGCAAAACCCGCCGCTCATCCGCGTCGGCGGCATGTTGACCAAGGCGCTGTATCAATTCAGTTTGCAGGACACCGACACGAAGGAGCTTTACCACTGGTCGCCGATTCTGATGAACAAAATTGCCGCGATAACCAACATCTTTCAGGACGTGACCAGTGACCTGCTCATCGCCAATCCGCAGGTGATGGTCGAAATTGACCGCGACAAGGCCTCCGCGCTCGGCGTCACGGCCGGCCAGATCGAAAACGCGCTCTACGACGCC
>Ga0181530_10001167_pt1 | contig 33259 bp, 26 predicted proteins | sample PEATcosm2014_Bin_42_FD_119769 | JGI IMG/M metagenome (GOLD analysis project Ga0181530, IMG submission 119769) | Peatland microbial communities from MTU Mesocosm Facility, Houghton, MI, USA - PEATcosm2014_Bin10_60_metaG | ecosystem: Environmental > Terrestrial > Soil > Wetlands > Peat | place...
CAGGTCATCCTGGCCGGAGACGGCGATAGCCGTCCCCTCTTTCGCGCTCTCCAGCCGCAATTCGCGCTTATGCTGCCGCTCATGCAGATAGCTCGCGGATGCCGTCGTCAGCAGCGAGCCAAATGTACTGTGCGGCGGCCCTCCGTTGAACGGATTGATCTGATCGACCGCCAGTGACAAACCCGGGTTGGGGCGCAGAAAGGCGGTGATCTCCTGGGCCTTGGATTCGTCAACGCTCAGCTTGCCCGCCAGCAGGGTGGGATTGTTCTGCTCAAATCGCAGACGGACCTGTTCCCAGGTAAAGCTCTGCTGCGCAGAGGCGCTGGCGGCCGCTCCGATCAACAGCCATGCGACCAAACTGAAATTGTGAAACCTGAACATCGTGCGCTCCGTGCGCATGGGGAAACGCGGAGTTCCCAAATGCGCGTGAATGCAAAAATCCGCAGGGACTTTCGGGCTGAAAACTGAGACTGACTGCGGGGTTACAGCGAAGTCGGAGGCTCGGAAGGAGGAGCGCGGCCTGCGGGCGCAGGGGCAGAGAGAATTCCGAGGGTTTGGGGCAAGAGCGGGAGAACCGCGCCGACCGGTTCAAAAGCGGGTGTTGGAGAAGCGGAACTGGTCAAAACAGAGGGCGAAAAATGAGTCAGCGCATGAAGCGTGCAACCACAATGTCCGGGATGGCAAAAGGCGCGCTTCGACTCTTCCGTCTCGGGCCGCATGGCGTGCAGATCGTCGGTGGCCGAGATTACGGGGAACAGCAGAACGAGTGCGCACCCCAGAGCGCAAACGAAGACGAGCGGGCGCCCCGCCAGACTTCCTGCCGAACTACCCGAACCGGTCGAAGCAGTCCGTTGCCGCCACAGCAGCCACGCGGGCAGCAGCAAAGAAAGCCAGCACAGATTAAGAAGAAGCTCCATACCAAACGCCCAGGTCATTTGGAGGAGACAACACGACCGGGCAGGACTGCCTCAAGAGGATCAGAATAATCAGGATAGCACACGGGCGGCAAGCGACCTGCGTACCCGGAGGGGCGGGCAAAAACCGCTACGGGCCTTGCACAACCTGCAAAGGCTGAGGCGTTTGGAGTTGCTGGCGAAGGATCGCTCTCCGGGTCGGGATTTCAGCGATGGCATCGGCGTGGATCACATAGCCGCCGTGAGGCAGCGTGTTGCCAAAGGGAATTTGAAAGTTGATCGTTCCGGCTTTCAGCGGGAAATGCTCGTAGCCGATAGCCGTCGCGCGCCCGTTTTCGGCGACGGCTACGATGATGACCGTCAGATCGAAGGTGTCCTTGGAACTATTGGAAACCTGGACGACGCCGTCAATCCGGTCATTGCGGACCTTTGGAAGTTGAAGCCATTCGAGCAACAGAGACGCGGTGACCACGGCCCGGAACTCTTTGTTAATGGTATGCGCGGGATGGCCGGAGTCTTCAACTTTTAAAGTGAACGCGAATTCCCCAGGCCTAGCGGGCCGTCCGGCCATGAGACCCTCCGGGCTGAGCGTGACTCCTTCGGGGAGATCGCCGTTGGCCACGCTCCACACGTAGGGCGGAACGCCGCCAGTGGCATGAAGAAGAATGTGGAACTCCACGCCCGCGTCCAGTGGGGGCAGAGCTTCGTCCACAACGGCGAGTGGGGGAGCCTGCGCCGCCAGCAGACTGCAGAAACAGATCAGGATCGCAATGAGCCGCATGATTTTGGCGAAATTCATCTTGGTTCGTTTGATTTTACGCTGGCCACAGCGTAAAAGAACTGCAATATGTCCAATCGTCTGTCGCACGTCGTGGTTGGCTTCTTGCGCGGCTGTTTCCTGGTCTGCGCGCTCGTCTGCTTAACGGCCGCGGATGCTCTGGCGCAGGCTCCAGCCTCGTCTTCATCCAAGCAGAAAACCACTAACGCCGATGAGGCCGCGGTCTTCGAACGAATCTTAAATCGCGTCCACTTTGAAAATGACGGAACCGAAGTGAGCGAGACCGAGGCCGTTGTTCGGATTCAGAGCCAGGCCGGCGTGGAAGAATTTGGCCAACTGGTTTTCGGATACTCATCGGCGACCGAGAAGTTGGAAGTCGAGTATGTCCGCGTGCGCAAGCCGGATGGACAAGTGGTAGTGACGCCGGAGTCGACGGCGCAGGATTTCGCTCCCGATGTGCTGAAAGAAGCTCCCATGTACAGCGACTATCGCCAGCGGCATATTTCCGTGACTGCTCTGCAGCCTGGGGACACGCTGGAATACCGCACCGTAACGCGCGTCCTGACACCCTTGGCCGCGGGAAACTTCTGGTACGAAGCCACATTTCCAAAGGGCGTGGTGGTCAACGAAGACCGGCTGGAGATTGACATCCCGAAGTCGCGCGAAGTGAAGCTCAAGACGCCGGCGCGCAAACCGGAGATTCAGGAGACGGGAGACCGCCGCATTTACACCTGGGTAGTGAAAAACATTCAGCCGGAACGCAACAAAGATAAAGACAAAGATGAGGACGACGAGGAGACCGGCCCCGATGTCCAGCTAACCACATTCACCGACTGGAAGCAGATCGCCGAATGGTATGCCAAGCTACAGGGCGGGCGCATGACGGTGGACGACAGCGTGCGCAAAAAAGCCGACGAGCTAACCAAGGGAGCGGCCACGCCCACCGAAAAGGCGCGCCGGCTCTACGATTTCGTGGCCCGGAATGTGCGTTATGTGAGTATCTCCCTCGGAGTCGGACGCTATCAGCCGCACTCGGCCTCGGACGTTCTGCAGAATGGTTACGGCGATTGCAAGGACAAACACACGTTATTCTCCGCCCTGCTGCGGGCGGAGGGAATTCAGAGTTATCCGGTGCTGATCGACAGCTCGCGCACTCTGGATGTGGACGTTCCCTCGCCGGCGCAGTTCGATCATGTGATCACGGCGGCTCGACTGGGGACGGGAACGGGGCTCACCTGGCTCGATACGACTCCTGAAGTGACGCCCTTTGGGCTGATTCTTTATCAGTTGCGAAATAAACAAGCAGTGCTGGCGTCGGAAGATAACGAGGGAGGTTTGCAGCGGACGCCGGCCGATTCGCCGGTCAAGACCTTCATGCACTTCACGCTCGACGGCAAGTTCAGCGAGTTCGGCGCGCTCGACGCGACCGTTGAAGTCACCGCCCAGGGGGACCGCGATTGGCCCCTGCGCGCCAGCTTCCGACGATTTTCGCAGGCGCAGTGGAAGGACTTTGTCCAAGCCCTCTCCGCGAGTTGGGGTTTGCCGGGCGACGTCGATGACGTTCAGCTCGATCCCATCGAGGACACGAGCAAGCCTTTTCATCTGAAGTATCGCCTGCGCCAGGACCAGTATTTTGTGGTGCCATCGGCCAGCGTGAATTTTCGTCCGATTCCGCCGCTTGGAATGCCGGCGATTCGCGCGTCGGAAAAGAGCACGGAGCCCTTGCCGATAGGCCCCGCGGGTGAAATGGACTACCGGGTGCGCTTGCAGTTTCCCTCCAACTACACGGTGCACACGCCGACCGCCGTGAAAATGTCGCGGGATTATGGCGACTATTCATCGGCGTATTCCGAGAACAAGGGAATTCTGGAAGGCGAGCGCAAGCTTATCGTAAAAACGAATGAAGTGGCGGCGGCGCGGCGTGCGGACTACGAATCGTTTCGCAACGCCACGCAAAGCGATCAAGACCAGCTCTTGTCGTGCACGATCGTAACGCCGTCGGGGCAAGGGGCGCTGACTGCGGCTTCGAAGATCGAAGGAACTCCCGCGGAATTGCATAAAGCGGGAGTGAAAGCGCTGCAGAGCAAGGACTATCGCACCGCCATTGACCTGCTGAAGCGAGCGCTGGACGCGGATGCCAGCCTGGTGAATCCAGGCGTGCCGAATTCGAGCATCAAAGACGGCTGGTATGATCTGGGCCTGGCCTACGCCGGAGCCAACAATCATGCGGAGGCGATCGCCGCGTTCCGCAAGCAGATCGAGATCGATCCGAATCACAAACACGCGAACGGCGACCTGGCGATGGAGCTGCAGCAAACCGGGAAGACCGACGAGGCAATCACGGCTTATCGCAAGCAACTGGAGATGGCTCCGTACGAAAAAACGACGCTCAAGAACCTCGGCCTGTTGCTGGCGCAGTTGGGACGCGATGCCGACGCGCGAACGCAACTGGAAGCGGCCGCCGCGATTCCTCCGGACGATCCGGAGACCAAGATGGCGCTGGCGCAGGTCTACGGCCGCTTAGGAGAGAACGCAAGAGCGCAAGAGTTGATGAAGGGACTGACGGGCACCGCGGGCGCCGATTCCGGCCAGGATATCTTCGCGTCAGCATTGAAGATGAAGAACGACGCTGATCCCACCGAAACCGAGAACGATGCGCAGCAGGTTCTCTACGACATTGGAGGACAGTTCGACTCGGGCGAGTTGGACCGGCTCGGACCGTCGGCATTTTCGTCAATGCGGCTGGTGGCGCTGGCCTGGGCGCGCATAGGATGGGCAAAATTTCAGCGAGGCGAAAATTTGGCAGCGATGCAGTTTCTGCAGTCGGCATGGCTTTTGAGCCAGTCGGGTACGGTTGCTAACCGGCTGGGGCAGGTGCTCGAAAAGCAAGGGCAGCCGGAGAAGGCGCGTCATATGTATGCGCTGGCTGCGGCGGCGGGCGGAAGCGTTGTGGGCGACTCGCGGTCACGGCTGGCGAAGCTGGCGAGCGATCCTGGCGTCGCAGAAAAAGAACTCGCACAGGCTCCAGCGGAGTTGGTGCAATCGCGCACGGTAAAGCTCGCGCCGATCGTAATTGGTAGCAAGCCAGTTTCGGCGCGGTTCAATCTCGTGTTCGACAGTTCGCCGCGTCCGGAGCGCGCCGAGTTCGTTGACGGCGACGAAAGCCTTCGTTCAGCGGGCGGGCAACTTCGGGAGAAGGACTTCCCCGTAAGATTTCCGGATGTGTCCTCGGTGAAAATTGTTCGCCGTGGGCTGTTGAGTTGCGGCGCCGCGGGGTGCAGCATTGAACTGCTGCCGATCGACAAGTGATGTCAATATCATCTCATCCTGAGCGCAGTGGAACGATTCGCAAAGCAAATCGCTCTGCGGAGTCGAAGACCCCCTAAACCCGTTGCTCGATCCGAGCGTGAAAGGGAGTCTCGCACCACGCCCCCGACGAGACTTTGTGTGCCGATAGCCCCTCGCCCCCCTCGACGCGTCCGCATCAACTCCGATAGTCTAGTAAGTCCTGTAAGGAGGTCCTGCCCATGCGGGAGGCCGTCGAACGACTATGGCCGGAAATAAAGTGGATCGGCGATGCCAAGCTGCGCGAGCAGGTGACCGAAGTCTGGATCAAAGCGTTTGAGCGCAGTCCGCTGAAGCCCGACGACCTGAATCAGATTCCGTTTACGCTGCTGGTTCCGAATTGCCCGATTACCTTCATCGAGCACAAACGCTGCGTAGTGCATATTGCGCGGGACAGTGCGAAAGCGATGATGGATTTCATGGGAAAGGCGCTGCCCATCGACGCCGATGTGGTGATAGCAGGCGCGATCCTGGCGGACGTCGGCAAATTGCTGGAATATGAAATCGGCCCGGACGGCAAGAGCCGGCAAAGTGAGCGCGGAGAAGCGTTGCGCCATCCATTTACTGGAGTTGCGCTGGCGATGGAATGCGGAGTGCCCGACGCAGTGTGCCACATCATCGCCGCCCACGCCGCCGAAGGCGATCTGGTGAAGCGTACGACCGAAGCGTTCATTGTGCATCACGCCGATTTCATGGCGTTTCTGCCGTTCAAGAATCCGAAGAATGTGAAAGTCAGATGAAGAATGGATTCGTGAATTGCTTGTCATCCTGTCAAGCGAAGGACCTGCTTTCACCCGTCCGCCAGAAAAGCAAGTCCTTCGCTTCGCAGGATGACAAATTCAATTGATTGGTTGAGGAGAAACGAGTGTCGACGAGCACGCAAGGTTCCAGCAAACAAACGATTACCGCGACCATGTCCCGCTGGGCGGCGGGGCTTGAATACAAACAGCTCTCCGAGGACGCGGTGTACCAGGCCAAGCGCTTCCTGCTCGATTCTGTAGGCTGCGCGCTGGGCGGATATCGGCAGCACGACGTGATCATCGCGCTCGAAGTCCTGAAAGAGATTGCCGGGCGCGGGCCGGCGACCGTGATCGGCACAGGCCAGAAGATGGATGCGGTTTCGGCGTCGCTGGCGAACGCGCTGATGATCCGCTGCATGGATTACAACGACATTTACTGGAAGCAGGATCCGTCGCATCCTTCCGATATTTTTCCGGCCGCGATGGCGTGTTGCGAGCGCGCCAGAAGCGATGGCAAAGAATTGATTGTCGGATTTGTACTCGGCCACGAGTTCGAAATGCGCTTGTGCGAGGCGGCCTTTCCCGGAATCCGCGAGCGCGGCTGGCATCATGCGACGCTGACGGCATTTGTCTCGCCGATCGTCGCGGGACGCGCGTTGCGTTTGAGTTGGGAACAGATTCAACATGCGATCGGAATTTCGGCTTCGCGGCATTGCACCATGGGCGCGGTGACGGCGGGCAAGCTGACGATGATGAAGAACACCGTCGATCCGCTGGCGACGCAGAGCGGCGTGTTGGCGGCGCTCCTGGCCGAGAAGGGCTACAGCGGCCCCGAGCACGTGATCGACGGCAAAGAAGGATTGGTGCAGTGCTTTGGCCCGGAGTGGAAGCAGAACCTGCTGACGGATGGACTCGGCGAGTCGTGGCGCATCACGCAGTGCGGGATGAAATTTTTCCCGACCGAAGCGCTGACGCACGCTCCAATTTCGGCCGTGCTTGACCTGGTCAAGGGCAACGACCTGCGTCCGGATCAAGTGGAGAGAATTCAGATCCGTTCGCTGGCGCGGGCGGCCGACATTCTTTCCGACCCGAGCAAGTACGATCCGCATACGAAAGAGACGGCGGATCATTCGCTGCCTTACGTGATTGCAGCGGCGCTGGTCGACCGGCAAGTGACGCCGGCGCAATTCGAGATGAAGAAGATCATGGACCCGACGATTCGAGCGCAACTCAAGAAAGTGGAAGTCGTGGCCGATCCCGAAATCGAGAAGGTTTTTCCCGCGCTGCAGCGGGTGATTGTGAACATCACGACTACCGACGGACAGAAATTCTCGAAGCAGCTCGATTATCCGAAGGGTGACCCGCGAAATCCGCTGAGCGATGCGGAGATCGAAGAAAAATTCCGCGCGCTGGCGGAGGGCGTGCTGTCAGCGAAGGCGCAGCAGAAGCTGATCGACGCAATTTGGAATCTGGAGAAATTCGGGCCGGTCGCGAAGCTGATGGCGCTGATGAAGTCGGATATGAAGAAGAAACCGAAAGCGAAGGCAGTCAAGAAGGTCAGCAAGAAGCGTCGCTAGCCAAGACCCACGTAGGGACGGACGCATTCGTCCGTCCAGCCGGGCGAAGCCCGGCTTCTGGCAGCGGATGTGGACCTGGCGAACTGCGCCCACCTTCATAGTCGAGGGCGGCCGTGACTACGTGTGCAGGAGTAACTCAATGGCGGATCTGAAACAGACGATTGCATCAGACCTAACGGCCCGTTACTCGAAGCTCGCAGGCATGGTTCGCGACTTGGCGGTGCCGTTGAGCGACGAGCAGTTTTGGGCCAAGCCTTTCGCCTTCGGCAACAGCTTTGGCCATCTCGTGCTGCATCTGACCGGTAACTTGAATTACTACATTGGGACGCAAATTGCCGGAACGGGCTATGTGCGGGATCGTCCGATGGAGTTTTCGGAAGTGACGCGGCCATCGAAAGCAGAAGTGTTGAAGAAATTCGATCAGACGATTGAGATGGCGATCGCCACGATCAGCAGTCAGTCGGTGGACGACTGGTCAAAGGAATACGCAGCCGTGGGTGCGGACGCCCAGGATCGATTTGGCATAGTTCTGACATGTGCGACGCATCTGCATCATCATGTTGGGCAGATGATGTATTTGGGATTTGAGTTGAAGCGGAGAGGCTGAGGTTCTAAATGGATCAGACCATCGTTGAAAAGATCGCGCAGAAACACATGACCGAAGGGCCGGCGCGGCCGCTGCGGGCGGGGGATTTCCTGACGATTCGTCCGCATCGCTGCATGACGCACGACAACACTTCGGCGGTGATGAGCAAGTTTAAGGGCATCGGCGCGAAGAAAGTAAAAGATCCGCGGCAGCTCACGTTCGCGCTCGACCATGACATTCAGAATCGGGATGAAGCGAACCTGAAGAAGTACCGCGCCATTGAAGCGTTCGCCAAAGAGCAGGGCGTGGATTTCTATCCCGCCGGGTCGGGCATCGGCCACCAGATCATGGTGGAGCGCGGATATGTGATTCCCGGTTCGTTTGTGGTGGCATCGGATTCGCATTCCAATATGTACGGCGCGCTGGGCGCAATCGGAACGCCGATTGTCCGCACGGATGCGGCCGCGGTGTGGGCCACGGGCGATTTCTGGTGGCAGATTCCGCGGTCGATTCAGGTCGTGCTCGGAGGCAAGTTGCCGGACGGCGTCACCGGCAAGGATGTCATCATTACGTTGTGCGGCCTTTATAACCACGACGAATGCCTGAATGCGGCGGTCGAGTTCACGGGGCCCGGAGTGGCGTCGTTATCGATGGATGCGCGGCTTTCGATTTCGAATATGACCACGGAGTGGGGCCCGCTGGTGGGCTGGTTTCCCGTGGACGAGGTCACGATCCAGTATTTGCGCGGCGTTCACCAACGGTTAAAAGCGATGGGAGTCGAGAGATTTTCAGAGGAGGACATGGATAGCTGGGCGAAGAATCCTCCGGCGCCCGATCCAGATGCCCTCTATGCGGCGCGGATTACGCTCGACCTAGGGCAAGTAACTCCGCATGTGTCGGGCCCCGATACGGTGCAGGCGATGCAGTCGCTTTCTGAAATTGAGAAGGGCAGAGTGGCGATTCAGAAGGCGTATCTGATTTCGTGTGTGAATTCGCGGCTGGAAGATTTAGCCGCGGCGGCGAAGGTACTCAAAGGTCAGAAAGTTGCCTCGGGCGTGAAGTTCTATTTGAGTGCAGCCAGTAAGTGGGTGCAGGAAGAAGCGGAGCGGAGCGGCATTTGGCAGACGCTGATGAATGCGGGCGCGCACCCGCTTCCCTCTGGCTGCGGGCCGTGCATTGGCCTCGGCGTGGGATTGCTTGAGGCGGGCGAGGTTGGAATCTCGGCGACGAACCGAAACTTCAAAGGCCGCATGGGATCGCGCGATGCGAAGTGCTACCTGGCAAGTCCGGAGGTCGTGGCATCTTCGGCGATTGCCGGTTATATTCGCGGGCCGCATGAGTTCGCGAATCGCGCGCCGCAGCGCGCTTACACGGAATTGGCGTCGGCGTCCGGCGGGGCTGAGCAAGTTGAAATCCTGGCAGGCTTTCCGCAGCGCGTGAAGGGGCGGCTCGTGTTCATGCCCCAGGATAACGTCAACACCGATGCGATTTACGGTAAGGACTACACCTATCGCGACGACGTGACTCCGGAAATGATGGCGAGCGTGGTGATGGAAAACTACGATCCGCAGTTCGCCGCGCGCACCAAGGCGGGCGATGTGATCGTCGGCCAATTCAACTTTGGCACGGGCTCAAGCCGCGAACAGGCAGTCACCTGCCTTAAGGCAAAAGGCATTCCGCTGGTGATCGCGGCCAGCTTTTCGCAGACGTATCTGCGGAATGCGTTCAACAATGGTTTCTTATGCATCGAGGTACCGGAATTTGTGGCGCGCGTGCGCGAGCAGTTTGCGAAGGAGATCGCCGCGAAGGAGAAGTCGATCATTCCCGGCGACGAGATCGATATCGATTTCACTTCGAGCACGATCAGCTGGCGCGGCGAGAAGTTTACGTTTCCGGCGCTGGGCAGCGTGCCGCAGTCGCTGGTGATTGCGGGTGGAGTCGAGAATCTGGTGGCGAAGCGGCTGGGTCTGGCGTAGTGCTTTCACCGCCGAGACGCAGAGAATGCCGAGATAAAGTCAGGTCCTTCGCTTCGCTCAGGATGACAAACTTGTTTAAGGGTTTCTCGGCGTCTCGGCGGTAGATACTTAGGGGAGCAATCATGGCGAAGTACACAGTTATTACCATGCCGGGAGACGGCATCGGAAATCAGGTTCTGCCCGAATCTTTGCGGGTTTTGAAGGCGGTCGGCTTTGATGCCGAGTACATTCATGCCGATATCGGATGGGACTGCTGGCGCACCCAGGGCAATGCGTTGCCGGAGCGGACGATCGAGTTACTCACCAAGCATAAGTTGGGCTTGTTCGGAGCGATTACTTCCAAGCCGAACAAGGCGGCGCAAGCAGAGCTTAATCCCGAGTTACAGGGAAAGGGTTACGTCTATTACTCGCCGATCGTGACTATGCGGCAGAAATTCAATCTCGATATCTGCATGCGGCCGTGCGTCGGGTTCACGGGCAATCCGCTCAATTACATTCGGAAGAACACCCGCGGCGGTTTTGACGAGCCGCGCATCGACACTACCGTGTTCCGGCAAGGCACCGAGGGCATGTACGCCGGCGTGGAGTGGACGAATCCTCCAGAGATCGTGCGCGTTGCGCTGAACAGCCATCCCAGGTTCAAGGCCTTTGCCAGCGTCCCCGGGCCGGAACTGGCGGTGAGTTGCCGCATCATCACTCGCAAGGCGGCGCAGCGCATCGTGACCGCGGCTTTCGAGTATGCGAAGAACCGCAGTTTCAAGGGTGTGACGATTTGCGAGAAGCCGAATGTGGTGCGCGAGACTTCGGGCATGATGGAAGAAGTGGCAAAAGAGGTGGTGAAGAATTATCCCGGGATTGCGCTCTGGTCGACCAACATTGACGCGCAACTGATGTGGCTGAACAAGAATCCAGAGGAGTACAACGTAATCGTGGCCTCGAATCTGTTCGGCGACATTCTTTCCGACGCGTTTGCGGGACTGGTGGGCGGGCTCGGATTCGCCGCCTCCGGCAACATTGGGGATGATGTGGCCGTATTCGAGCCCACGCACGGGTCGGCGCCGAAGTATGCCGAGTTGAATCCGCCCATCGTGAACCCGATTGCGATGATTCTTTCGGCGGCGATGATGCTCGATCACGTGGGCGAAGACGAGAAAGCGAATCGCATTCGCACGGCGATTGCGGATGTCGTGCGTGAAGGGAAAGTCCGGACTTACGATATGATGCGATTTACGGGCGGTGCAAAAGCAATCAGTCAGGGCGCGGCTTCGACGGTGCAGATGACGGACGCGATTTTGGACAAAGTGCGATAACCACAGGGGGCACAGGGGATCTCAGTGTTTTTCAACCCCGGGTTGCTCGCTGTTTCGAGCTGAGGAAATTATGAACAGCGCTGTAGAGACTACGTCCCCGCGTTCTGCCGAGGCAGGCCATTGGGGCAAAGAAGTCCGGTCGGACCTGCACGTCGCCTTTGAGGCGCGCGACAGCGGCGGGATCGAGATCTCACTGGAGTCGCGGGTTGCGCCCTATTACGGTTCGGCGATTCTTGAGCAGACGCGGGAAGTTCTGGACGAACTCGGCGTGAAAGACGCGCGGGTTGCGATTCGCGATGAAGGCGCGCTGCCCTTTGTGATCGCGGCCCGCATCGAGGCCGCGGCCAGGCGCGCCGGCATTGCGCTCGGCAAGCGCGCGCTGCCCGAGCAGCATCCGCTGCCGCCGCCGTCGCAAAAGGACAGGCTGCGCCGCTCGCGTCTATATCTGCCGGGCTCTGAACCCAAGTATTACATCAACGCCTCATTGCATGCGCCCGACGCCGTGATTCTCGATCTGGAAGACTCAGTGCATCGCGCGGAGAAAGACGCCGCTCGCCTCCTGGTGCGAAATACTTTGCGCGCCGTAGATTTCGGATCGTGCGAGCGCATGGTGCGCATCAACCAATTGCCGCTGGGGCTCGAAGATCTGGCGGAAGTGGTGGGCGAGACCCCGGATCTGATTCTGATTCCGAAGGTCGAGCAACCCGAGCAGGTCAGGGAAGTGGATCGCATGATCGCCGAGATCGAGGAGCGCAAAGGAATTATCCGGCCGATTTGGATCATGCCGATCATCGAATCGGCGCTGGGAATCGAGAACGCCTTTGCCGTAGCGACGGCAAGCGAAAATGTGGCGGCCCTCACGATTGGGCTCGAAGATTACACCGCCGATCTCGGCGTGGTGAAGACCACGGAAGGGCGTGAGTCGCAATATGCGCGCTCGCGCGTGGTGAATGCGGCGCGCGCGGCGGGAGTGCAGGCGATTGACTCGGTCTTCAGCGATGTCGCCGACCTGGAAGGGTTGCGGCGTTGGGGAGAAGCCTCGCGGGCTGCGGGATTTGAAGGCATGGGATGCATTCATCCCGGCCAGATTCGCGTGATCCACGAAGCGTTCCACCCGAGCGCCGTCGAAATCGAGAAAGCGCGGAAAGTGGTGGCCGCTTTTGAGGAAGCGCAGAGCAAGGGATTGGCGGTGGTGAGCCTGGGATCGAAGATGATCGATCCGCCAGTGGTGCAGCGGGCGCTGAAGTTGGTGGAGCGCGCGAAGGCGATGGGAGCGATTTCGTGAGTGCGAGTGTAAAAGAAAGAGTGGAACTGGCTCACAACGCCGTGGGGCGCAAGGTGCCGACGATGGTCAACGGCAAGCCTCAGATTCCGTTCCTAGGCGCGCGAAAATTTCAGCCGCACGGACGCAAGGCGGCGCCGGCAATCTGTTCGAATAAAGATTATCCGGATAGTGGCGATAAACGCGTCGCTGATCTGGAGACGGCGTTGCGCAAGTGCGGACTGCGCGACGGGATGGTGATCTCGAACCATCATCATCTGCGCGACGGCGATAAAGTTGCGCTGATGGCACTGGAGGCGGCGGCCAGAATCGGCGTCAAGGATCTGATGTGGTTTCCGAGCGCGTCGTTCCCTTCCCAGAAGAGCGCCATCGAACTGATGGAAAAAGGCGTGATCCATCACATCGAAGGCTCGATGAACGGCCCTCTGGGCGACTACTGCACGCAGGGAAAGATGCGCGGCATGGGTGTGCTCCGTTCCCATGGCGGCCGCTACCAGGCGATTCAAGATGGAGAAGTTCACATTGACGTCGCAGTAATTGCCGCGCCAACCGCCGATTTTTTCGGGAATGCGGATGGCTCGCACGGCAAGTCGGCTTGTGGTTCGCTCGGCTTTGCGCTGGCGGATTCGATCTATGCCGATCGCGTGATCGTGGTCACCGATAACCTCGCGCCCTTTCCGTGTGTGCCCTGGCAGATTCAGGGCAACAACGTGGACTTTGTGGTGGAAGTGGAATCGATCGGCGATCCCGCGAAGATTGTTTCCGGCACGACACAGATCACGCGTTCGCCGGACCGGCTGCGGATTGCGGAGTTGGTCGCGCGGTTTCTGCGGGCAGCGGGAATCATGAAGAACGGATTTTCGTTCCAGGCGGGCTCGGGCGGAATCGCGCTGGCCTTCGTCGAGTATCTGAAACAGATGATGAAGCAGGATGGAGTCAAGGCTCGTTTCGTTCGTGGCGGATCGACTAAATTTCTGGTTGAGTTGCTGCGTGAAGGGCTGACGGATTACATCCTGGATGGACAGACGTTCGATCTCGATGGCGTGAAGTCGATCGCGAACGATCCGCGGCACGTAGCCACGTCGCCGTTCACTTCCTACAACTACCACGGCAAGGGGAACTTCGCTTCGCTGGTCGATGCGGTGGTACTGGGCGCGACGGAAGTGGACGTGAACTTCAACGCCAACGTGGTGACGCACTCCGACGGACGCTTGCTGCACGGCATTGGCGGATGGCAGAACTGCCTGTTTGCGGGCTGCACGATTCTTGCGCTGCCGTCGTTCCGCGACCGCATTCCCGTGATCGTGGACGAGGTTACGACGATGACGGGACCGGGTGAGATGATTGACGTGGTTGTGACCGAGCGGGGAATCGCGATCAATCCGCAGCGCACGGACCTGCTCCATGCAGTGGCGGTGCAGGGACCGAAGCTGCCGATTCGCCCGATTCAGGACATCAAGGCGGAAGTCGAGAAGATCTGCGGCAAGCCCGCGCGGCCGAAGTTGGGCGATCGTCCCTGCGCGGTGGTGAAGTGGGTCGATGGGACGGTCCTGGATACGGTCTGGCAGGTTGGCTGACAGCTTCGCGCGTGCGGAAGCCCGTTAACCGCAGAGATCGCTGAGTGCGCAGAGAAATATTTCAGCCTGCGATGCGGCGAAACTGACGGCGGATCAATGCGAACGCGGGCAAATGATTTTCAAGAACTGCGCTGCCGTCGTTGCCAGTCCAAAATCAAAACCGATGGCGAGACTCGTTTCCGGAGTATCATTTCCGCCTATGACGATGCCGACACCTGAACAAGAACGCCTGCGCATGACCGGTGTGTACTCCGCCATGAGCAACGAAGAACTCAGGCAGATCGCTGAAAGCGGCGATGAATTAAGCATTGCTGCCCAGGAGGCGTTCCAGGCGGAGGTTGCGAAGCGCGGGCTCAAGATAGAAAGTGCTCCGCCTTCTAGCCGAGACGTCTTCGAACTCAGCGAAACCGTTACGCTGCGCCAGTTCCGCGACCTTCCCGAGGCGCTGCTGGCAAAGGGTAGTCTGGAGTCGGCGGGGATTCAGGCCTATCTGGTGGACGACAACATGGTTCGCCTGGATTGGTTCATCTCCAATCTTCTCGGCGGAATCAAACTGAAAGTGCGCGCCGAAGATGCGGAAGCGGCCAGCGAAATACTGAACCAGCCAATTCCCGAAATGCTCGATGTTGAGGGCGTCGGCGATTTCGAGCAGCCGAAGTGTCCGCAGTGCCAGTCGCTCGATGTCACTTACCTGGAGTACAAGCGGGGATGGACCTGCAGCGCGTGTGGCCATGAGTGGAAAGAGCAGGACGGCGCCCAGCCATAAGTTCTTCCGCTTGCAGAGACGCTATAATCGGCAGCAATGCGGCAGTTTTTTCGCATGTTGCTCTTGGCGCTGGTGCTGATGACGGTGGCGCTCATTTCGGCGCTCACCGCGATGCGGTTCGCTATCCACGGGCGCGAGGTGGCCATCCCGAAGGTGGTGGGCATGGGTCCGGCGGAAGCCGAGCGCGCGGGCGCAGCTTTGGGCCTGCAGGTGGTGATTGAGCGTCAATTCTACAGCGCCGACATGCCCGAAGGAAGAATCATGACCCAGATTCCGCCGCCGGGTGCGAAGGTGCGGCGAGGCTGGTCGATTCGCGTGGCCGAAAGTCTGGGGCCGCAGCGGGTGACGATTCCCGACGTGACGGGAGGCAGCGAGCGGGTCGCAGAATTAAACATACGCCGGCGCGGGCTCAGTCTGGGTGCGGTCGCGCATGTCAATTTGCCGGACGCCCCGCTGGACCGGGTGATCTCGCAAAGCCCGCCGGCGAATGCCAGCGGCGTGGCGGCCCCGAAAATCAGTCTGCTGGTGAGCGACGGCGCCGAGCCGCTGACCTATGTGATGCCGAACCTCACCGGACAACCGCTCGGCAGCGCGATGCTGGCACTGCAGGACGCCGGAATCAAGGTCGGCAAGGTTAGCGTGTTCCCCCCTGTGCCGGCAACGCCTTTACCTGGCGAGCCGCAAGCCGCGCCGGTGGCTTCTGCGGTATCCGAGCCCAGTGCAGCCAGCATGATCGTGACCCAGACTCCGGCGCCAGGACAGAAAATCGTGGTGGGCAGCGCGGTGAATTTCGAAGTGCGCTAGCGCGGATTCAGCGTTGTTGCAGCTGCTCGTGTGGGGACGGGCGCCCTCGCCCGTCCAAGCCGAGCGCAGCTCGGCAGTTGCCTGCGGCCGTAGCTACTCTGGATTCGCGATAGCACCGCATTCCTATTGCTCAGCTCCGATTCGGGTCATCTTTCGTTTCGCCCCTCTTCGTTCGATCATCGCGGCGAAGAAGCCGTCGCAAGGATGCACTCCGGGAATTGTTCTCAGGTAGGGTCCGGCGAGAAGCGACGAGATATCCTGCCAGCACATTTCGCCAGACTGCTGCAGTTGCTCCAGCTCTCCTCTGCAATCGACGACTTTGAATTCGGTCGTGGCATCGAGGACAAGCTCCAGCACAGCTTCGTTTTCCTCGCGCTCCAGCGAACACGTGGAATAGACGAGCCGTCCACCAATCGCAAGCTGGGCCAGCGCGGACTTGAGGATAGCTACCTGTCGCGATTGAAGATCGCGCAGGTCTTCGGCTTTGAGCCGCCACTTGATCTCGGGATTGCGGGCCAGAGTGCCGGTGCCGGAACAAGGAACGTCGGCGAGAATGCAGTTGAAGGCAAACGAGAAAGGCGACTGACGCGCGTCCGCCGCAACCACATAGACGTTTGGCAAACGGATGAGGTTCTGCAGCAAACGCGCGCGGTGAGGATGCAACTCCGTCGCAAACACTTTGGCGCGCGGGTTGCGCCGGGCAAGCAATGCTGTCTTGCTGCCAGGAGCGGCACAACAATCAAGAATCGTTCCAGCGATCATCTTGCTACGACCGGCCAGCAGCGCGACCATTTGAGAAGCTTCATCCTGAATGGAGATGCGGCCTTCCCGAGAGGCGCGCGTTCCGGTTACGTCGCCCGAAACAACGCGTCGAGCCGCGGATAGCAGTCGCCCTGGTGCGAGCTGCACTCCTGCCTCGGCAAGTTCGGCGTCAGATAGATTGTCATTAGATAGATCGTCGTGAATGTGAATCGCCGTGGCCGGTACGGTCTGATCATGGATGCAGATCTGCCGCGTTGCCTCAAGCCCATAGTGCGCGATCCAGCGACCCACCAGCCACGGGGGATGAGCGGCGTTCCGCGCCAGAGCGATCGAGTCGGGCGACTTGCCGATTTCCGCGAAGATGTCTTCCGCACCGGCCCTTGCAATCGTCCGGAGAACCGCATTCACGAACGATGCAGCCGAGCGCTTTCGCGCGGCTTTGATGAGTTCCACGCTCTCGAAGATCGCCGCCCGCGCCGGCACTCGAGAGAGAAATTGCAATTGATACGCGCCTAGGCGCAATGCGGCCAGAACCTCGCCGTCCAGCCGCTCGAGCTTTTGCGACGATGCGGTGGCCAGCCGCTGATCAAGCAAAGACTGCCAGCGGAGAACGCCCATCACCAGCTCAGTGGCGAGCCCATGATCACGCGGAGAAAGCTTTGCGAGGCGAGTGGAATGGAGCAGTTCGGCAGCGTAAGAGTCTTCGCGTTCGACCCTCAAAAGGATCTCGAAAGCCACGACGCGAGCGGGAGAAACGGCCATCGCAGACTATTGTCCCAGATGGTCGCCGGATTTTGGCCGGTAGCCGTTGATGAACTCCTGCGCGGTCATGCGGCGTTTGCCCTCGAGCTGAATTTCTATCAACTCGAGCACTATGTCAGTGTTCTGGCCGCAGCCAATGAACAGGCGCGCTCCCTCGACCGCGATTTCGCCGGAAGCCAACTTGAACGCAGGTTGCACAGGTCGAGCGCGGTGCAATTGCAGAGTCTTATTCCTAAAGATCGTGAACGCGCCAGGCCACGGCTGAAATCCACGCAGACGGTTGAACAGGTCTTCTGCGCCGCGGGTGAATTCCATGCGGCCATCTTCTTTTTTCAGAATCGGCGCGAGCGTGGCTTGCGAATGATCCTGCGGAACTGGGCGAACGTTGCCGGTGTCGAGTCCGCGTAGGGTCTCGACCATCAGATCGGCCCCCATGGCGGCCAGCCTCGGAGCTAACGTCTCAGCGGTATCTTCCGGACCAATCGGAATTTCACACTGCATGAGTATGTCGCCGGTGTCGAGGCCCGCATCAATGCGCATGGTGGTGACTCCGGTGACGGATTCGCCGTTGGCAATCGCCCACTGGATCGGCGCTGCGCCGCGGTACTTCGGCAGAAGCGACGCATGCAGGTTCAAATTTCCAAGCCGGGGAAGACCGATCATCCACTGCGGAATGATGCGGCCATATCCGACGACGATGATGGCGTCCGGCCGAATCGCCGCAAGCTGGTCGCGGAATTCGGCGTTGTTCTTGATGGTCGCGGGTTGCGTGACCACAATGCCCAGGCGAATTGCCGCATCTTTCACGGGAGAAACGGCCAGTTCCATCCCGCGTCCGCGAGGCCGATCGGGTTGCGTCACCACCAGCGGCACGGAATGACCGGCTTCGACCAATCGCTCTAAGGTCGGGACGGCGAATTGAGGCGTGCCACAGAAAACAAGAATCATAAGATGTGCGGCTGGCGTGCGGTGTCTCAATTCACCAGACTTTGTCATCCTGAGCGAAGCGAAGGACCTGCTCTTCGGCGCGAACAAGCAGATTCTTCGCTTCGCTCAGGATGACAACTCATGAGAAGGAGCCGCTACCAATCTCCCGCCTTCACCATTTTCTTGATCTTGCGCTTGATGAGATCGCGCTTCAACGCGCTGATGTGGGAGATGTATAGCTTGCCGTTCAAGTGATCGGTCTCATGCAGAAAAGCCCGCGCCAGCAGCTCTTCTCCAGTATGTTCGAAAAAATTGCCGCTGACGTCCTGCGCGCGCACCGTCGCGGTTTTGGCGCGCGTGACGTCCTCGCGAAATTCGGGGATGCTCAGGCAGCCTTCACTGCTCCGTTGGCGGCCTTCTTTGTTAATAATTACCGGATTGATAAGCACCAGCTTAGCATCGGGGTTCTCCTTGAAGGTGACATCCACGACGGCGATTCGTTTCGCAATGCCGATCTGCGGAGCCGCCAGCCCCACGCCGCGAGCCGCATACATCGACTCGAACATGTCTTCCACGAGCTTCTTGAGGTCATCGTCAAAGCTGGTCACCTCACTTGCGGGTGTTTCCAGGACCGGATCGCCAAATTTCACAATTGGATAAATCATTTTCGGATTACTAATTCTCGAATACGAGGTTCAGATCAATAGTTTTTCAGTTGTTCCAGATAGCCGTGAAAATTTCGTTTCGTTTCCTTGATCGAGTCGCCGCCGAATTTCTCGAGCGCACAGCGTGCGAGCGTAAGCGCGACCATGGCCTCGCCGGCAACGCCGGCGGCCGGCACAACGCACACATCCGAGCGCTCGTACGCCGCCTTCACCGGCTCCCGCGTGGCGAAATCGACCGACTGCAACGGACGCCGCAGCGTGGAAATCGGCTTCAGATAACCGCGAACCCGGATCTCCTGCCCGTTGGAGACGCCGCCCTCCAGACCTCCTGCATTGTTGCGCGTGCGCGTGAAGCCCGCAAATCCCGCGTCGCTCTTATAACCGATTTCATCATGCACGGCCGATCCCGGCGAATGCGCCGCTTGAATCCCGGTCCCAATCTCGACCGCCTTCACCGCCTGCAGTGACATGACCGCCGCGGCCAGCAGCGCATCCAGCCGCTCATCCCATTGCACGTAGCTGCCCAGACCGGGCGGAACGTTGTGCGCCACCACCTCGAAAACTCCGCCCACCGAATCGCCCGTACGCAGAACTTTGTCGACTTCCTCCTTCATGCGCTGTTCCGTATCGGCGTCGGCGCACGAAAGCAGTACCTCGTCCTTCCGCGACAGGGGCTCGATTTGCTCCCACGCGATTTCCCGATCCGCAATCGACACCGCGCCCACCGAGATCACATGGCTCAGAACTTCCACGCCCAACTCACGCAGCAGCAGCTTGGCCAGGGCGCCAATCGCAACCCGCGCCGCCGATTCCCGGGCCGAGGCGCGCTCCAGAACATAGCGCGCTTCCGTGAAATCGTACTTCAAAGCGCCAGCAAGATCGGCATGGCCAGGGCGCGGTGACGCCACGCGCTTGTGCTTCTCCGGATCGCCCGTCTCCACCGGCAGCGACTCTTTCCAATTCTGCCAGTCGCGATTTTCGAGCATTACTGCGATCGGCGAGCCGATCGTCTTGCCGTGATGCACTCCCGAGAGAAAGTGCGCCTTGTCGGTTTCGATCTTCATGCGCCCGCCGCGTCCAAAGCCCTGCTGGCGGCGCCAGAGCTCGCGGTCCACGAATGCCTGATCAACGGCCAGCCCGGCCGGCAGCCCGGAAATAAAGGCAACCAGCGCCTCGCCGTGGGATTCTCCGGCAGTGAAGTAGCGCAGCATGTGGAAGAGGCATTGTAAATGATCAAGAAACCTTCGGCTCTTATTTGATTTTTTGCGCGGCGGATGGTTGCGCCGAGGATTTTTTACGCCGAAGCTGTGGCCCGTGCGGGTACAATTAAGTTTCGCGTCGTATCGGCAGTTGCAGGACCCCGGTTTTAGACTCAGCGCACCAGTTCGTCAGAGTACGCGAGGACTTCCCCATGTTGACCACCAAGGCCGAACCGTTTCTTTCGGACGTTGCTGAGCGCATTCGCTGCGTGATCGCCGACGATCACGAAATGCTGCGCTACGGCGTCCGCCGCCTGCTGGAAGACGCTCCCGATTTTGCGGTGGTGGGCGAAGCCGGAGATGCCGCCGAGGCGCTCAAATTGGTGGTGGAGCTCCGCCCCGACCTGCTGTTGCTCGACATCAGCATGCCCGGCATGTCGTCGTTCGAAGCCGGACGCCTCATCGAAGAACACTGCGCCGGCACCCGCATCGTGTATCTCACCATGCACGAGGATCAAGAGTATGTGCAGCAAGCCCTGCACTCCGGCGCCAGCGGATACCTGCTGAAAGATACTCCCGCGCCGCTGTTGTTGCGCGCGCTGCGCCAAGTGCATCGCGGCGAGCGCTCATTGAGTCCGCAGGTTCAGACAAAATTGAATGCAGATGCGAGCCAGCGGAACCAGGCAGCGCGGGTGCCGTTGCGGAGAAGTTCCCTGACTCTGCGCGAACGCGAAGTGATGAAGTTGCTGGCCGAAGGCAATACCGTGAAGAAAGCGGCGGCAGTTCTTGGAGTCAGCGCCAAGACCGTGGAAGCGCACAAATTCAATCTGATGCGCAAACTCGACATTCACAACAAAGCCCAACTGGTCACGGTCGCCATACAAAAGAAGATTCTTCCGCTGCCGATGCCGATGAACTAGAGCGGATTCACCCTTGCCGTATTCCGCTTGTGTGGGGACGGGCGCCCTCGCCCGTCCAAGCCGAGCATAGCTCGGCAGCCGCTTGTGGTCACAGCAACTCTGGATTCGCTAAGCGGCCTGGCGTCAGCGTTGCGCACGCCCCATCACGGCTTTGGCAAGGCTGGCAAGATCGGGAACTTCCAGATCCGCTTGCTTCTCTGAGGCGAGTGCCGCGGACGCTCGAACCGCGCCAATTCCCGGACGAGCCGACTTCCGATTCACCCACGCCGTAGAGATCCCCAGCGACCGCGCCGGCACAACATCATGATAGACGCTCTGCCCGGCGTGCAGTAATCGATCCGGAGAAAGCGCAAGCGTGCGCAAAGCCATCTGAAAATTATTGAGGGATGGTTTGTAGCTTCTCGCCTGTTCCGCCGTGACTACGCCATCGAATTCCACGCCCAGATGCTTCCGCGTCTCCGCAAATAGATCGTCGTCGATGTTTGAAATCACGGCAAGCTTGAAGCGCTTCTGAAGCTCGCGCAGCGCAGGCACCGTATCCGGAAAAGGCCGCCACGCGCTGACGGATTCGAGCAGCGAATGGATTTCGGCGGAACTGGCTTGGAAATGGAAGCGTTCCGCGAACGCCCGCACCACCGATTGCAGCACCTCCCGGTAGCTTTGATACGGGCCGCTTTCCGCCTCCGCCTCGAATTCCCCATACAGCTCAAGAATCGAAGCGTCGGGCAGACTCTGACCATGATTCTCGAGATCATGGCTTGCGAGCACGGAGCGTAAGACAGGCAGAATCCCCGACTCCCAATCGATCAGGGTGCCGTAGCAGTCAAAGCTGATGGTGGTGATGCGTGAGAAATCCGTGGCGGTCTTCAAGGCGTTGCCGGCACTATCTTACTACTCACCGCATACAGCCGATAGTTCGAATAGCGATGAACCTCGCTGAAGATTTCATGCTTGATCTTCGAGGTGATCTCCACCTCCCGAGGTAACCAAAGAAGAGATGTCATGCCCGAGACTTGCATATCGTCGAACTGAAGTCGCGCAGTCAGTCGCTCCATGTGAATGCTGGGTATCGGATTCAGAAGATCGGTCTGCAGGCGAACAATTCGGAAAGTCGCCTCGTCGATCCACGCGACACCTTGATGAAAGACTGGGATTCGCCCACCCTGAAAAGCCACCTCGGCCGGAAATTGAACCAGACCGGGATTTTGGGCAAATGCCACCACAAACGTCCCATGCTCCTTGATCTTCTGCTTCCCAAGGTAGCGAAACCTGGATTCGGCTCCATGGGACGGAAGAAAAAGCAGCCACGTAGTTGCGAACCCTTGACTGCGCGGGTTCCGCAAGTCTCCGATGCTGGGATCGATGGGGTGGCCCTGTGGATCGGTTCGATACTCTTCAAGCTTTATTCGAGAGTTGATCGGGTCGTCTTGAAACAGGATGAGATAGTCGAATTCTCGCGGACGGCTATCGTTCAGTGCCTTACTATTCGAGGGCGTGCCGTCTTCCATCTCAAACACCTGTTCCACGTTTTCGTGTGAAAGCAGGTTGGGCGTCTTTCCCAATATGTCCTCAGCGACCTGCCCAACTTTTGTGAGCACGAGCGACAATTGATCCTGGCTCGGGTCTGGTTCAAGTCCATGCAGGGTGGACACCGCTTTCTGCAGTTCCGGCAGCGAATAATCTACGTACGATCTCGCCTCCGCTGAGGAGCCGCGGCTACTTGGATCGTGCTTCGCAGGGGTTTGCGCCGGGCCGAGTGTTGACGCGACCATGAGAATCGCCGCCAACCATAGGAAAATAGACTGCCGCATGGCCGTCCTCGTGTGTTTCTAACTACGCTTTCTGTTCGCTGAACAGATCAAGCACCGGCGCCGCGGAAGTTGGAGGCTCCGGGCCTGCGGACGTGGCGGGCAGCGCGCTGGAATCCTCCGCACTAGCTTTCGCAGCCGGCGCTTTCTCCCCGTGCATAAGCTTCCTGGAGTCGAGCAGCGGGCGCCCCAACGAGGCGTTATAGCTGGTCCACGGTCCTTCGAGTTCGGCCTCGCGCTCGAAGTGGGCCCGCATCGCCTCCATCTTGGAATCCAGATCGTCGAGATAGTGCAGCATGAGCGCTTCGGGAAACATCGGCAGCTTGGGCGATCCGAAGTCGTATTGCCCGTGATGGCTGATGATCATGTGTTCGAGCAGAGTTTTCAGTTCCGCGGGAAAGCCGGGCAGCTTTGCGAGCTTCGCCTGCAGCATCTCCAGTTCGATGATCATGTGCCCGAGCAATTGGCCGCGCGTGGTGTAGGAAAACGCGCGGTTGTAAGTCAGTTCCTGAATCTTGCCGATGTCGTGCAGGAACGCTCCCGTCAGCAGCAGGTCGCGATTGATCTGGGGATAGTTGCGGCAGATCAGATCGCAGGAGCGGAACAGCGACACGACGTGATCGAGCAGCCCGCCGATATAGGCATGATGAAGGGTCTTGGCGGCGGGGGCATTGCGGTAACGCTCGGCAATCTCCGGGTCCGCCATGAACAGTTCGACCAGCGACTTGAGGTGCGGATTCTGGAACGTGGACACAAACTCGGTCAGCGTGCGCCAGAGCTCGCCAATGTCCTTGGTAGTCTTCGGCAGGTAGTCGGTGAAGTCGATCTCAGCTTCTTCCATGCGCCGCAGCTTGTGTATGGTGAGCTGAAAACGATTCTTGTACTTGTTGATGAGCCCCTTGATTTTGAGAAAGTCGTCCTGCTCGAAGGCGTCGATGAATTCTTCGACGTTGTCCCACATCTTGGCTTCGACCTGGCCGGTGCGATCCGCCAGCACCAATGCCAGGTAAGGCTCGCCATTTTTCTTTGCCTTCACCTGCTTCGAAGCCACCACGAAGCTGGAGGTAACGGTCTTGTTTTCCTGCTGGGAACATTCGGAGATAAAAAACTCTTTCATGAGCCTCCGGGAGATCGGCTTGCCCTGTGATCCTCTGTGCCCCCTGTGGTTAGAGCTCTTGCCCTTTGTCGAAACCCCACAGCAATTTCAGAAAACAGCAGATTAAAACACGCCGAGCTTCTTCTTCTTTTTCAGCTTCTTCGCCTTGTCCTCTTTGGTCGTAGTCTCGACCGGCTTGGTTTGTTTTGCGCTCGCGCCCGTGTCGACGTACCCCGTCTTGACGTCAATGAACGCCTCTTCGCGCAGCGTGGTCAAATAAGCGCGCAACGCGGGCTGCAGCTTCTGCATGTACAACGCATCCTGGATGCGCGGCTCGACTTCCTTCAGGGTGGGGATGCCCGCCTTCTGATGCTCGGTCACCTGCAGGATCACATAGCCCTGCTTGGTACGAATCACGTCGGTAGTTTCGCCGGTCTTCAGCGCGAAGACCTTGTCTTCCAGCTCTTTTGAGAGTTCGCCGTGCTTGAAATAGCTGCGCAGGTCGCCGCCTTCTTGCGCCGACGCCCCATCGGAGTTCTTCTTCGCCAGGTCCTCGAACTTCGCTCCCTTGTGAAATTGATCAAGTACATCCTGCGCTTTAGCCTTGGCGGCTTCCAGCGCTGCCTCCGTTTCCTCCTCCGTCGGAGGCACGGGCTTGCCGTCCGCCCCGACAGCCGGCGTGGCGGGCATTTTGGGCGCGATCAGAATTTCACTCAGGCGCACCTGCTCGGGCTGCTCCATCTCCGCGCGGTGCAGGTCGTAGAACTTCTTCACGTCGTCCTTGTTCATGGCCAGTTTCTGGCCTACTTCCTGCCCAATCACGCGCTGGGTGACGATCTGGTTGCGCAGGTTCTGCTTGAAGTCTTCATACGAAGCTCCCTGCGCTTCCGCTGCCTTCTCCAGGTCTTCCATGGTTTCCAGCTTCATTTCCTTGCGCATCTCGTCGAGGCGCTTGATGAGTTCGGTGTCGCCGGTGATGCCGAGATCTTTGCCTTTTTGCAGCAGAAGTTGCTGGTCGATCAGATCGCGCAGAACGTCCTTTTCCTTCTCGGTAAACACGCGGTCGGCGTTGGCCGGATCCTGCTGCTGGACCTCCTGCTTGAGCTGATCGCGGCTGCGGACGAATTCCGACCGGGTGACGATTTCGTTGTTTACCCGGGCGACGATCTCTTCGACCACCGTATCGGCCGGTGAAAGAGACGGGAGCAACAGCGCGTATGCAGCCGCCAACAGCAGGGGAAGTGTAGTTTTCTTCATTAGGGACTCTCTCAAACCTGGGCAAAACCCGAGGGAAAATTGTCTCTCTATTTTACGCCGGGGGCAGCGTGGAGGCCAACGGAGCGGGCAGGTGGGTAGTGGGATGTTCCGAATTTTAAGTCGTTCGACGCAAGGTGAGTTCAGGTTTCTTGCGGATTTCCGTCCAATACTCTTCCCGAACATCCTCATCTATTTCCACGACGAGTGCACTCTTCCCGTAGAGTCGATCTAGTCCATCACGACGCGGACCCGAAATCCAGTACTCGTCCCGAGTTCCAGTCTCGCGGTAGTTGGCTTTGAACCCCTGAATACGATAAAACGATTGGCCTTTGTAGCAGAGTGTGCGTCCGGTTCTGTTGAACGTAACACGGCCTATCCGAGCAGGACCATTTAAACCCTCGGCTTTCGATTCGATGTACATGATGCGAGTCCGCTTAATCATTACGCCACCGCACTTGCTGTTTCCCGCTCCGATAATCCTACGAATTCCGGCTTAGCTGGCTAATTTCCCCGCATGAGCGTCAAGGCCGTCACGTCATTGTGCTTCGGAGCCATGTGCATGAAGTCCTGCACGCGCTGCAGGATGTTCTGGGAAAGGTCCTTGGCCGAAGACGGGCCCGCCTGCATCACACCCTTGACTCCATCCAGTCCAAATTCCGCGTGCTTCGATTCGGCTTCCACCACTCCCCGTGAGACCACCGCCAGCGAGCCTTTACTTCCGAGGCCAACGATGCGGGCATCGGTCGGGGCCAGCGAAAACAGCCCGAGCGGCAGCCCTGTCGCTGGCAACTCGACGACGCTTTTGTCATCGCGCAGCAGGCCGGGCGTGTGGCCCGCATTCACGTAGCAAACCGTGCCCAGTTCCTCGTTGTAGCAGCCGGCGAAGGCCGGGCAACTGCGGACGCCTCCAGCGGCGCGCATGATCTCGAGATTGAGGCGGCGCGACAGTTCGATCATCGCGTCCGATTCGTTCAGCTCGGTGGCGGCAAAGAGCTGCTCGCCCGACGAGCGGAAGCAAGCCTGCGCGGCCTGCAGCACCGGACGGCTGGTTTCGCGTTTGCCAGCCACGTCGAGCAATCCGAAAAGGAAACGGTGCGGACTCACCCGCAGGAAATCGTAAAGATCGCCCCCGGCGCGCGAGGAAAAATAAGCGACCGCCAAGTCAGCCCCTTGGAGCGCGGGAATCTCCCCGTAAACAATCTCGGGAACTTCCTCCACCGTTGAGCCGAACCCGAGTTTTGAAAGCAGCGCTCTCATGACGGGCGAAATTAACACAAAGTTGGGCGCCGAGCAATGAGCGAAAAGTGGGGTGAGGAAAAGGTGGTGAACGAAGAGTGAGGCAGCCCCTCGTCCTATTCGCCGTACTTGCCTTTGAGCGTGCGGGTCATTTCATCGCGGAGCTGCCGGTAGTCGGAGTGGACAGTGGCGCGCAAAGCGGCTTCGGTCGAGCTGCCGTGGGAGAGCAATTCCAGGATGCGCGCGATTTCGCTCATGCCGTAGGCGTCGCGGATATACTCGGCGGCGGCGAGAGATTCGGCATACGCAACCGTGGCTTCGGGAGCCGAGAAGCTCATGAAACTGCCTTCGAGCAGGTTGAAGGGAATCTCATTTCCGGAGGCGAACAACTGGGCCAATTGGCGTCCGTTGGAAGCGGAAGATTTACCCTCTTCGATCTGCGCGATGCCTTCGTTCAGCCAGGTGGGGCAGCGGTTGCTCGACATCTGCGAGACGAAAGAGTGCGTCAGTTCGTGTTTGAGGACGCGCGCCAGCTCAGGCGTGACATTCGAAACGCCACTCACCGGGATCCGCAGCTTGCCATCGTTGATGGCGCCCGTCCATGAAGGCGCGCGGGTCACATCGAAAAACGCCTGCTGCGTGTAGAGCGTAACCGCGATGTTGTTGTGCGGCGAGTAGCCGAGATCGCGCACCAGGTCGTCATACTCGGAGTCGAGGGTCGCGAGCAAGTCGCGGCGGAAGGTCTCGGATGTGTCCTTGCCTTCGAAGTGGAGATTGAAGTGGCTGCTCTCGCGTTGCGAAAAGTCGGATTCGGCGCTCGATTCGCGCTCGGCGCGCGCGAGATATTGGCTGACCGTCGGATCGGGACGCAGGGCCAGCGACTTCTTCCACGAGCGAATAGCATCGGGCGTATGATCGCTGGCGAACTGCACGAAGCCCAGCATGGCAATGGCGTCCGGTGAGTCGGGAGCAATGCGGGCGGCATGTTCGGCGTAAGGCAGCGCCTCGGCGGCGTGGCCGGTGCGCATCAGCGTGGCAGCGTAATAGATCAGCAAGGTGGAGTTATCCGGCTCGAAACCGAGCGCGGATTCGTAATAGCGCTTGGCCTGCGGGAAGTTGCCGTGATCCGATTCATGCTTGCCGGCCAGGAAGTAGGCGGTGGCGGCCAGTTCGGGATTGGCGTTTTGTGCGAGGCTCGCGAGGGCGTCAGTGTCCACCTTGCCATCGTGAATGACCTTTCCGGCTACATCGGCTTCGTGGTTGAACGAGGGCGCGGGCGGGTTGATGTCGGGGACATTGGAATTGGAATTGGCGGAGGCTCCCGCACCGGCGCGGACGGGCGCGATGCCGCCGGCGTCGATGCGCTCGACCGACGATTTCGGGATGGCATACGTGTCGTCGCCGAGGTCATACTCGACCCGGTCCTTATTCTCGCGAACCTGGTCGGCCCAGATAGTGCGCCCGTTTTTAAGGTGAATGACGTCGGCGAGCGCGGGCAGCGCTCCGAGAAGCACTAAAATGAGGACGAAGGCTCGCACTCGGCTGATTCTAGCAACCGCGCGGAGGGGTCCGTAAGGTGACCAAGGTACTGGTTCGGTTGCGGCAGATGATCGGGTTGGCAGGATGCCTCGTGGCCGCGACGGCTTGGGCGCAGGCCGCGGGACCGGGCCCCGAGTGTCCGCAAACTGCGAGCGCGCTCTACGCGCGGATCCGTTCGGTCGGACTCGATCCCGAACGCGTGTACCAGGTTCGCAACGCCTCCATTAACCGGCCTAATCTACAACTTGATTTCGACGACGGCACACTGGCCTTCACGGAAGACATTTGCGGGCGCATTACAGGCGCTGTATTCGAAGGTGAGGGCGAGATACGGCTGCGGCCTCCGAACCGCGTGGAACGCGGATCGATGGCGCTGTTCACGGGAATGGCGATTCTCGAAGAGCAATTCATGTCGGGATATCTGCGCTTCAACGACGACACGGCGGCGGTCCTGCAGCCGTTTCTGACGCCAGTGCCGGAGGGCGCCGAATTCATAAAGGAATGGGACGCGACGAGCCGCGCTCTCGCAGACTTCGATGCCCTGCGCCTGCTGCTCGATTTCAGTCATTTTCTTCCAGCAACGGGCGGAAACGAGGGTGGAAGCGAATTGGCTCGAAAATTTCCCGCTTTACTGCACGCTCATTTGCTGGGCAAGAAACTCGGTGGTTTTGAAGTGTTTTGGGATGCGGCCGCCGCCGAGGGGATGTGGGCCGGTCAACCGCGAGTCAAGGACGGCATCCTGTTCTTCGATATCTGGACTTCCTTTGCGCCCGGGGGGCCGGGCAGCGCGGTTCCGGCTCCAGTCGCCTCCATCACGAACTTCCGGATCCGAGCGTCGGTGCAGCCTCCAACCATGTTGCGAGCATTGACCGAGATGAAAGTTCGAATGCAAAGCGGAGGAGAAAGAACGCTGCTGTTTGAGCTGTCGCGTTATCTGAAGATCGATGCGGTCGAGGCGGATGGGCGCGCGGTGGACTTTCTTCAGAACCCGGCGATCGAAGGAACCGAGTTGCAACGCAAAGGAGACGACCTGCTGGCGGTAGTGTTCCCGGCTCCGCTCGCGGCCGGGCGCGAATTGAAACTGCGCTTCAGCTATGCGGGTGAGGTCTTGTCAGAGGCGGGGAACGGATTGCTGTATGTGGGCGAACGCGGCACCTGGTATCCGAATTTCGGTTTGAGCCCGGCGCAGTTCGATATGGAATTTCGCTATCCCGCGAACTGGACCCTGGTGGCAACGGGGAAACAGGTTTCGCGCGCCGGCAGCGGCGAAGACGAAGCGGAAACGAATGCGGAAGCAGTCGGAGAGAAGGTTTCGCGCTGGATCTCAGAGCGGCCGATTCCGGTGGCGGGGTTCAACCTGGGCAAGTACGTTCGGGCGGAGGCGAAGGCGGGCAACATTCTGGTGGAAGCGTACGGCACGAAGGTAGTGGAGAAATCGTTTCCCAAGCCGCAGGCCGAGGTCATCGAGCAGCCGTCTCTCCCCGGCGCTCCCTCGCTGAAATCGAGATCGATGCCGCCGATAGTGATCGCTCCGCCAACTCCGTCGCCGGCCCGCGATGCGCAGGCGGTGGCGGACAGGGCGGCGAAGGCCATTGGTAGTTTCTCGCAGTGGTTTGGGCCCTATCCGTATAGTTCGCTGGCGCTGACGCAGATGCCAGGCAACTTGAGCCAGGGCTGGCCGGGGCTGGTGTTCCTGTCGAGCCTCGCGTTTCTGAGCCCGCAGGAGCAGACCGATCTGCGTCTTGACCAGGTGACGCGCGAGCTTGACAGCCAGGTTCTGGTGCACGAGACGGCGCATCAGTGGTGGGGCGATCTGGTGCTGTTTAACAGCTATCGCGACCAGTGGCTGGCGGAAGGGCTGGCGAACTATGCCTCGCTGTTGACGCTGGAGCAACAAAACCCGGCGCAATTCCGGCAGGTTCTGGAAAAGTACCGGCGCGATCTTCTGAGCAAGAACAAAGATGGAGAGTGGCTGCGCGACGCCGGACCGGTAACGCTCGGGCAGAGGCTGGAGTCGTCTCATTTTCCCCAGGGCTACCAGGCGATCAGCTACGAACGAGGGACGTGGCTGTTTCACATGCTGCGATCCATGTTCCGCGATGCCATGCTGCGCGATTCCGAAACCGCCCGTTCCCGAAAAGGGCGGTCGAGTCCGCCGGCGAACCCAGATGAGCCGTTCTTCCGCGCGCTGCGAAAAGTCAGGGAACGGTATGCGGAGAAGAGCATAAGCACCGAGGAGCTGATACAGGTTTTCGAAGAGGAACTGCCACGCCCACTTTGGTACGAGAATCGTCCCAAATTGGACTGGTTTCTCAAGGGTTGGATAGAAGGAACCGCGATACCGGAACTGCAAGCGCATCAGATTCGCATCACAGAGAGAGCTGGGGTGACCACCGTTACCGGCGTGATCGTACAAAAAGACGCACCCGACGATTTGGTGACGGCCGTTCCGGTGTATGCCGCGACCGCGGGTAACGCCCTGGTTTTTCTGGGCGAAGTGCTGGCAGATGGCGCGGAGACCGGGTTTCGGCTGGTCGCGCCCACCGGCCTGCGCAAGATTGTGCTCGATCCGAAGCAGACGATTCTCACCGCGCCAAAGTAGATTCCGCGCAAATCTCCAAACCATATTCCAGATAACAGCCGTAGGTGCAAACCGCGCCGGTTCTGCGAACCCAGCGAGGCCATGCGATTGCTATGAGAAGAGTTGTCAGGAAAGTGAATCGGAGGACGGGAGGACGGTATGACTCTTCAGACTTATGCATTGGCGAATAATAACGATCGGCTCCGGCGCCGCACGATTCTTCTGGTGGAAGACGAGCCCTTTGTGCGGGAGGCGACGTGCAGCATTCTGGAGAGCGCGGGCTTTGAAGTTCTGGCGGTCGAGGACGCGCAAGATGCCATGAAGGTTTACCAGGAACGCAGGTGGGCAATCGACCTGGTCATGACCGACATGGTGCTTCCGGGACGGACGGGGCTGCAACTGGGGCAGGATCTGCGGGAGCATTCACCCGAGGTTGTGTTGCTGGTTACGTCGGGTTACGGGAACGCGGAGTACGAGCCGGAAGCGCCCGAGTCGCGCACGTATTTTCTGGCAAAGCCGTATTCGAGGCGTACGCTAGTCGACAAGATCGAAAAGATTCTTGGGACGATGTCGCGGGGGCGGGCGGCGACGCAAGCCGGCTAGTGCGGTTTGCGGTAGCGAAGAGCGGCGAGGATGCTGCGCGCGACCTCGGGCAGAGGCACAACCTGGCTTAGCACTCCCATTTCCGCGCAAGAGCGCGGCATTCCATAGATGACGCAGGTGGCTTGATCCTGGCCAAGGGTGAGTCCACCCTCGCGGCAAATGGCCTGCATTCCAAGCGTACCGTCGTCGCCCATGCCGGTCAGAATGATCCCCATGGCCGACGCACCAAACACTTCGGCGACGGAAGACATCATGACGTCCACCGAAGGCACGTTGGCGAGGTCGCCCGGCAGGACCGAGAGATGCAGGACAACCTCGGACGAAGAGAGTCGGCGAACCGTGAGGTGCCTGCCCGTCGGAGCAAAGTAGACGTGGCCGGCGGTGAAGACGTCGCCCGCCTCGGCTTCGTGGACGGTCAAAGGGCAGATATCGTTGAGGCGCTTGGCCAGGGGTTTGATGAATCCGATCGGCATGTGCTGCACAATAAGGATGCCGGCCGAGAGGTCGGCGGGCAGGGCGGAGAGCACTTCCTGTAAGGCTTTGGGACCGCCTGTAGAGGCACCGATGGCGATGATTGAGGGCACGGTCACGCCGATGGCCGGAGCACGGCGGGCCGGCTCGACGTAAGCTGGATCGATGTAAGCTGGATCGACGTATGTTGGATCGATGCAAGCTCGGTCAGCATAGCCTGGAGTGATGTGGTTTGGATTGGGGCGAAGAGGCGGGCGATCGAGGGAGCCCAAGAGCGGGGAATTGGGCAAGCGGGGACCGGCTGCGGCTTTGATCATGCCGACAAGTTCGCTCTGCACTTTGAGGACGTCGACGGAATCGTAGCTGAGCTGTTTGGCGATGCAGTCGAAGGCGCCGAGTGCGAGCGCTTCGAGCGTGTCTTCGGCGCCTCGGCGGGCGGTCGAACTAACGATGATGACCGGCAGCGGCGATTCCAACATCACGCGGCGGAGGGTTTCGAGGCCGCTCAGGCCGGGCATATCGATGTCGAGGGTGACGACGTCGGGGTGGAGTGTCCCAATCTTGACCAGGGTTTCGAATCCCGTTTCCGCGGTGCCGACGACGCACAGGGAGTCGTCGGATTCAACCATCCGCGAAAGCGCGCCGCGCATGAAGGAGCTGTCGTCCGCAATCAGGACCTTCACTTTCACCGGCAAGTAGGAACGGGGGAGGCTCATGGGGCTGCGGAACCGGCGGCCCGTTTCACTTGCGGACTCATGCACTTCCTTCATAAAGGGCTTCAATACGGAGCCGAATGAGCCCAACCTGACTCCGGCAAAGAGCGATTCGCGAGATTCGGTCAGCGAATGCTCTCCTCTGTGAACATCGGCGGGAGGGACGCGGACTTGAGGGGCGCTTACCCATCAGCCAAGGGCCAAGAACCGGCTTGCTCTAACTGAAGCTGAGAGCTGACAGCCGAAAGCCGTCTCGCGCGCTTCCGCAGCGTATATAATCCTCCGTTCCCAAGTTCGGTTCCTGATTCCCACGTTCCTGATTGCACAAGGAGCACGCATGAAACTCGAGGGGCGAGTCGCGCTGGTTACGGGAGCGTCGCAGGGAATCGGTCATGCTTGCGCGCTGGCGCTGGCGCGGGAGGGCGCGACCGTAGCGGCAGCGGCGCGCAATCGGCAGAAGCTCGACGAACTGGTAGCCGCGATCGCCGCTGCAGGGGGCAAGGCCTCGGCTTTCGTCATCGACGTTGCGGACGAAGAGCAGGTCAAGTCCGGCATCAAATCGGCCATCGCCCAATTCGGCAAGATCGACATCCTGGTCAACAACGCGGGCATCACGCGCGACCAGCTGGTGATGCGCATGAAGCGCGCCGATTGGGACGCGGTGCTCACGACGAACCTGACTTCCGCCTATCTGTGCATCCAGCAGGCGATTGGATCGATGCTCAAGCAGCGCTGGGGACGGATCATCAACATCACCAGCGTCTTCGGCCAAACCGGGCAAGCGGGACAAGCGAATTACGCGGCGTCGAAAGCCGGGCTGATCGGGCTGACGATGGCGATGGCTCGCGAAGTGGCGTCACGCAATATAACGTGCAATGCGGTCGCTCCCGGATTTATCGAGACCAGCATGACGGCTGCGCTCAGCGAAGAATTCAAGCAGAATGCGGTGAAGCAGATTCCGCTGGGACGCGTGGGCTCTCCGGAAGACATCGCCAATGCGGTGTGCTTTCTCGCTTCGGACGATGCGTCCTACATCACGGGGCATGTGCTCAACGTGAATGGCGG
>Ga0181530_10001168_pt1 | contig 33257 bp, 55 predicted proteins | sample PEATcosm2014_Bin_42_FD_119769 | JGI IMG/M metagenome (GOLD analysis project Ga0181530, IMG submission 119769) | Peatland microbial communities from MTU Mesocosm Facility, Houghton, MI, USA - PEATcosm2014_Bin10_60_metaG | ecosystem: Environmental > Terrestrial > Soil > Wetlands > Peat | place...
AGATCCTTCCACCCGGGCCTTTGAAGGCGGTTCAGGGCCACCTGAGGTTGTTGCTTAGGTTCCCATAAGCGTCTTAGTCTCCAGTGGATCAGAGAGCGCGCCCCTACGACTTTACATAATACCGGTTCTTATCGGCCTCTCCTTGGGGGCCGTGCGCGTATTCGGGCCGGTCGGCTCTGGAGGCCTGGCGTTGGGGTATCTGGTCGCGTCCCACTTCATGGAGCGGCACTCTTGGTTAGGGCAGCGGCGCGGCAGAGCGTCCTTCTTGCGGGGAATCCATTGCGTTTGGCACATCTGGCACTGGAAGCCCTCGCTCTCGACGATGATTTTGATTGTGTTTGCCATACAGCTAGCAAGTATCCATAGCCATGACACCACTGTCAACAGGAAACTTCCTCCCTGTGGAAATCGCCGCTAGTAACTACCTTGAGACACCCTGATCACTTTGATCACGCTGATCACAATGATCACGGTGATCAATTCGATCAAAGACCCTGATCATTTTGAGGTACAAAGAAGCTCTTAGTACTTAGATCTAATGATTAAAAACCCCCGTAGCCCCCACAGAAGTCAAGAGCAACCCCAACCCCAAGTGCACAAGGTGGCGCGCCAAAACCGCGCGCCTATTTTCGAAACCAAGCCCAACCCCAAGAGCAAAACCCGCCCTGAGAAGCGGGCGTGCAAGCGAGGGTCCACACTAAACTCGCGAGATTCGGGAAGGAGTGGGGGAGAGCGGCGGAAAAATCAGCAGATCACTACGTAATACGCTTTGAGCCTTTCTCTCGGTTACACCAGCCGTGAACGGCTCGAATGTTTTCGCTCCGGTCCCACCTATTGACTTCCAAGGTTCCCCGCTACACGCGCGATCCGCCGCGCTTGGTAGATACTCAGAGTTAGCCGCTAGCGGCTAAACACAAATCGGGAGGAAACTATGGAAATCCAACACTGTGTCCGCTGCGGTCGAGGACTGAAAGCGCCGCAAGGCATCACACAAACCGGCGACAAGGCGATTGCCGTGTTCGTCTCCGCACTGACCGTTGGCATTCGCCCGCGATTGAAATCGCGTGCCCAGCGCCAGGTGTTCTGTATGCCGTGCGCAGCCTCGATCGCGCTCGGGCCGGCGCCCGAAGCTGGCGCCTTCAATCTCGCCGTCTACGGGATCCTCTGCCACCTGAACAGCATGGGAAAAATTATGGTCGAGGCAGCTTGGGACGAGACGAACAGCCCGCGCCTGCACCCGCGGCGGTTGCCTGGATCCACTCCAGAAAAACCTTCTCCCGATCGCACACTCGAAGCGCCGGTGATCAAGGAACTGCCGGATTTGTTTACGCAGACCGTGGCGCGAATGGTGAGCACTAAGGAAATGAAGTATGCAGAACTGATCTCGTAACGCACGAGCGGCGCGGATTCGCCGTCCGCGCCGTTCGCAAAACTGGAGATGCCAAGATGACTATAGCGAAGATTGGTTCGCTCTGGCAACTGTTATCTAAGTGGTGGGGCGCACTGACGCTTGCTGGAATAGGCGCTTTTGTGACGTGGTTTTGGAATCTTCGCAAGGCAAATCAGGAAATTAAGGAGTTGAAAGCTGAAAATGCCGCACTGAAACACAGAGAAGAGTTACGCGAAGCCGTAGTCACTCTACAACGTCGCGCTAACATCATTTTGTTGCAAAGCAACCTACCGTCCCTGTCTCGTGCGGAATGGGCCTCCTGTTTGAAAGACCAATTGCTCATAGATGAAGCACTCTCGGAAGCTAGGGCAGAACGAGAACCGGGGAAAGATGATCACTGGATTATACGGCCCGCGCCAACGGAAGATGTGGGCCGATTCAACTCCCGTTTTTCTTCTTGATCGCTGGGAACACGGGCAAGTAGCGCGGATCGGTCTCGGGATTCTTCCGAACCTCAACATTCGGTATCGGCTTCGTGTGGATCATCTTGTCGATCACGTCGGTGAACAGCTTTGCATCCACTAGGAGCGGGTTGGGAAGGTTCATCGGCTTCGCTCTCGCCGTCTACGGCATCCTCTGCCACCTGAACAGTATGGGAAAAACTTATGGTCGAGGCAGCGTGGGACGAGACAAACAGCCCGCGCCTGCACCCGCGGCGGTTGCCTGGATCCACTCCGGAAAAACCTTCTCCCGACCGCACACTCGAAGCGCCGGTGATCAAGGGCGAGCTGCGCGCGGCCGCTCAGTTCAGCGCAGCTTAGTTAGGTTGGGTGCAAACTAAGAAAGCAGCCCCGTCACGGGCTGCCTTCTAGAAAACGTGGAGCGTGCAAAAATGACTATAGCCGATGTGCGCCCGTTTGTTCAATGGGTGGAAGCTCACTGGAAATTTGTCAGTCTCGGCGGAATCGCCTCACTCATGAGCATCTACACTGCGGTCCGCGCGTACTTCGATTCCAAATCTGATCGCAAAATAAGAGACGCATTGCGAGATTGTGGCCCAATGTCTTCAACGGAGTTACAAGATCGAACCAACCTGCGTCTGGCAACGCAACCATCGAGCGCCGACTCTCAGAGCTGTGTGGCAAGCGCATAACCGAAACTGCCGTGAAGCCACATCCGACGACAGGTGAGTTTCGCAGAATCTGGTGGCTCAGTGTTCCGAAGCGTACCGAGCCGGGGCGGTTTGGTTAGCCGCTAGCGGCTGAGTGAATTTCCCCGCCCTCAACTCGCCCGCGGTGCGCAGCACCTCAGAGAGTTGCGCGCTGGTCAGATCGCGAGTGTGTTTGCCGGGGAAGAGCTCCCGCAACACTTGGTGGAAAAGTTTGGTGTCGCGGTTCACGAAAGTAACTCCCGCTCGATCTCCTGCAAATCGCGATAACAGGCCAAAGCCATCACTTTCGGATCTCCGCTCCCGGTTTTGAACGCCAGCTTCATCTCGCGAAATTTCTGCTCGAATCGCCGCAGTCGGTAAACGTCCAGCGCCAGTCGTTGGTAAGCCTGGTGTGAGAGCGCTTGCACACTGGCGCCCCTGTACGTGTCCCAGAAGAGCAGGGAAACGAAGAATCTTTCGTCTTCCCCGAGGTAGAGAAGCTTGCCATCCCCGGATTCGACCATCAGCTTGTCGCCACGCTGCAGGCTGCGCGGAACATCACGCGAGAGCCAGCGCATCTTTTCGTGGACGGTTTCTTTGGCGCGGCCGATCTCGACGCGCGCGGCGTTTTCGTAGCGGGCGCCGCGCACCCTGGAATGCACAACCTGAGCCCACCAGGTCACTAGCGACCCTGAGAGAGCGGCGACGATTATGGCTACCGGTTCGGTCATCGGTGTGTGCTACGATTTCCCTGTTTGAACGGGGGTGGTACTTGGCCCGCTGGCCTTGATTGGCGGGCCTTTTTTTCCTTCTACTTCACGCCACAGCGCCGTTCGCTTTCTTTCTCGGTGCGGCTGCTGGTTTCACTGGTCTCACTGGCGCCGGCGTTCCATGTGGAACCTCGGCCGCAATGCGCGATTCATTCGCCCCTGGCGGATTATCTTGGATCGGCACCTGGCGGACCTCCTCGATAAACTCCTGTTGGAAACCTGGCCAGTCTTCCTCGCTTGCACGTTCGGCAAGAGCGGATGTCTGTCTTACAAAATTCGCGAGCTGCACGGGATCTGAGAGCAACGGCCGTAAGGAATCGACCAGTTGCGGGTAGAGCAGTTTCAGGTGCACCGCTGCCATGTCTCCGGGGTAGCCTTCGTCATAAGCGCGGCAGATTCCTTCGACGATTCCCTGAATCATTTGTTCGCTCATCGTTCCGACCGGTGTGCCGTTCGATGGGACGGGCGCGGTCTGTACTGCGATGGGCGATGGCTGCAGTGGAATGACGGGCGCGGCGGGTACGACGGTTCCGGGTCTCCCTGGCACGACTGGAAGCGCCTGCGCGGCTCCGAGCTGGTGAGCGATCACGGCGCGCTGGAAACCGCGCTCCTGCATCTGCGCGAATTCGTTCAAGATGGTGGGTAGTTTTTCAATCGCGTTCGAGAGCACGGCAACCCACCAAGGCTGTTCTTTGCCGCCGCGCGTCATGTCGAACACATCGCGCAGTGATTCCACTCCAAAAACTTCTTTCACCAGCGCGAACTGCTCCGAAGGCGGGACGGGTGTGGCTGCTGCTGGGTTGGGCTCTCTTCGGTCGGCTCTCCGGTCTGCGATGAACGCCTCGAAGAGTTTCATCATCATGGGATCCGGTGTCGATGGGGCCAGCAATTTTGGCATCATCATCTCGAAGAGTTTGTCTCCGAGCGTGCTGCCGGTGGCGGAATCGAGTTGCTTAGTCGAGATGCTTTTCTGCAAGTCGAGACCAGTGTTAAACGCCCGCGTCATCACATCAATGCCGGCGTCGGCTGCTTTCGAATTTCCGCCCGTGGCTTCGATAACCTGGCGCACGATTGAGGCAATATCTTGGCCAGGGGGTAAGACGGTTCCGGCTGGTCCGGTGAGCGGAGTTCCCGCCATCGGGCCGCCACGCACGGTCTGCCCATCTAAGTATCGTGGTTCGCCATCAATCCAGAAACGGTGGCTTCGTAGCGTGTGCTTCCCGGCTTTCAAATAGAGCTGATACTTACCTCCACCGTGATCTGTTTTCACGCTCTCCTGGGTGATGGGTGAGCCGAAGCAGCCGATGTACTTCTCTTGCCCTTCCCGGTTGGCAACCTTCGGTTCTAAGCGGTAGAGGTAGAGGTTCACAACGTCCCATCCGCCGACCGGGATCTCGGTGAGCGCGTCGAAGAATGTAAGCTGCGGATCCATCGCTTTCCGGATCCACACGGCGTTCGCCAGCGCCGGGTTAGTGATGATTTCTTTGGTCTCTTCGTCGATCAGTTGGAAGGGTTCATCATTGTCGAGTAACCCGGTAGTAGTAGAGTCTGGTGGATTTTTCTTCGCCATGAAATTCTCCTAGGGTGCAAAAAAAAAAGACTCCGGGAAAGAAGGGAGATCGCGCCCGGTGGCGGATCGTGCTTCTCTCCCGGAGTCTGGTTGTCCAGTAGTCCGTGAGTTTCAGTTGTGAACGCTCAAACTATACGTCAGTCGAAGCGAGAACGGAAGCGCTCGACACCTCCATCCCCACCTAGTTTCAAGGCGCGCTCCAGTTTTGAAACTCTCACCGTGAGCCGTTCGATATCTGCGCGCGCAAAGTCGAGATTCGCGTCCAGAGCTTTCGTCTCCTCCAAGTTCTTTACTCGTCGGCGTAGCTGTCGAAGGCGGATAAGAAGGACCCAAACGATACTCGCGCTGAATACAATGATCAGATCTGCGTTCATACTTCCGGAATCCATTCTTCGCAACGGCTGCACAGAAACCAGGTGCGCCCGTTTTTCGTTCTGCGTCGATTCGCGGATTTGATGTGACCCTGCAGACGACACGCCACTTGGCACGCCACCAGATACCAGTCTCGCTTTTGGCCGCGCTCGTCATGGGTGAGCAACGAGCGGAGCGCCTGGCCCGGCTGTAAAGCGTTCACGCGCTCACCCGCGCCACGGAAACCTCCGACTGCTCGATGCTGCTGAGAAATCCATCCCTGAACTTTAGAACGAGCGCGGGCACAGGGCACTCCAGCCGCAACTTTGGAGCGAAGGGCGAGAAAACTTGACGCGCTTTGCTCACCCGTTCGTTGGCGGAAAGAATCGCTACATCCGATTTTGAAGTTTGGGTTTGGGTGACGGTGTGCCGTTCGATCCGTAAGTTCACGCCGCGGGCTGCTTCTTTCAGAATCGAGAGCTCGATCCGCAGCTCGCCATAGAAGCCAGGGACGGCACAGGCGATCATCGCCTCGTCGATCCGCTCGGTGGGCAAGGGAACGTGGGTTCGCTCGTTCATGTGTGGGCTGGGCCAGAGTCCGCCAGCGCCTCGCACCGTCCAGAATGCGCTGAATCCCCGGCCAAAGTCAACTCAGGGTAACGTTACGACGGTAATTATGCGTTTCCCCCTGTCGAGGTGAGAAACAGGTGAGAACCGCGTGAACTGTACTCTAAAATACCTACCCTACTCGGCCGTTTCCGCTTGCTGTTTCTCACCCCAAGATTGAGGCTTAACCGGTGGATTTGGACTTGCGCAAACGCGTTGGAGTCCGACCCCCCCGCCGGGGTTCTTATGCGTCTCCGGACGTTTTCCGAGCCCCGGCACTTAATTTAGCGCCCATGTCAGCTTCTGAGAGTTCGGTTGCACCTATGGGGGGTGTTCCCGATCATTCTAGGCCGGTGTGGGCGCTAAATTGAATCGCTCCGATGCCCGCAACCAGCCTCCAACCCGTCTCGACCGCTCCGTATCCTTCCCGCTACCGCATGAAAAAGTGGACGATCGGACACGGCGATTCGGCCATCCGGAAAACCATCTTCCACATGCAGGCGCTGGTTGCGGGGCCGGAAGGGGTGGGGCATCCAGAGATCAGAGTAGCGGCGCTCGAAGCGGTGCGCGGCTCGGTCAAGAACCTGAACGAAATCGACTACGTGCTCGCGTGGGTGAAGAAGCACATTGAATTTCGCGGAGAGAATGCGGAGACGTTGCAAAGCCCAGCGGTTACTCTTGAGCTTGGCGCGGGCGACTGCGACGATCATTCCACCCTGATCGCGGCGCTCTTGCGCTCTCTCGGCTACAACGTCCAGTTCAAGACGGTCGCAACCTCAGTCTCCGACCCGACGCAGTTTTCGCACGTCTACGCGCTTGTACAGGACAAACGCACGGCAGAGTGGAAGGCGCTCGACTCCACCGTGCCACGTTCGTTTGCCGGATGGGAGCCGCCGATGGTGTTTCGACAAAAGACTTACAGGCTGGGCGATGATGTGACCGAGACGCAGGATCTCACGCCGGGCGAACAGTTGGCCTACGACATTGCCAACCCGCTTGTGCAAGCTGCGGCGAGCCGGATCAAGTACGGGAATAATCCCCCGCCGATCGTGGTGCCGGGAGGAATCTCGGTCTCTCCGCTCTTCTGGCTGCTGCTGATTGGTGGGGCAATGTTGCTCGTAACGGCAAAACGGCGATGAGCTACATCCACACCAACCCGGTGTATCAGGCTTCGCCTTACGGTATGGCTTCGCTCGCGCCGATTGCGTGGACGGGGCAGCGCCGGGTGCGGTGCAACCGTGCATTACCAAGGGAAACCAGAAACCGACGCCCGCGATACTTAACTCTCGGCCTCACTTCTACAACGCCCGGCGGTCAAGAGATCGAAAAGGGTGTTTCGACCGGGGTAACGGTTGCAGCGCCACTCGCGTTGACCGCGATTGGAGCGGGAGCTGCAGCCGGACCTATCGGGATGGCGATCGGCGCGGCTGTGGGCATGATCGCCAGTTTGATCAGCGGTCACCATGCCGGGGCGCTGCAGAAAGAAGCGGGGAGTCTAAGCCAGGCGATGCCTGCTTTTTTACAGCAGCTCGAAGCGACCATGGACGCTCTGAATTCTGGGCAGATCTCGGCAAGCGCGGCCATGAGCGCGTTGCAGAGCGCACAGTCCTCGTATTACTCGGCAGTTTCCGGGATCATCAAGAAATCTGGCAGTTGCCGGACGGCTGCGAATGGGCTTGATCCCGGTGCGACGGACAAGTACGGATGCTCGACCACCGCCGATCCGTGCAATGCCGCGTGCTGCATCGGCTGCAACATCGTCGAGCCTGCCGTGCGCAACTTGACCGCGATCATTCAGGCTGGGGGCGGGTCGTACACCACGGTTCCGCTCAGTGTCAACAAAGATAACCCTGCCATCGGCACAGCTCCGGCAGTCACGTTCAGCTACAACGGTTCGCAGGGTGTGGGTGTGACGAGCGGCGGCGGAACGCTCTTCGGGCTGCCGAGCATTGACGTGTACGGCGGCGGCGCGCTGCTTTTGCTTTTGATTTTAATGATGAGGTGAATTATGGGTTACGTTCAAGTTTCTTCCCTGGGCGATTACATTTCGCGGCAGACCGGGGCACGGGTGGCAACGTCGGCACCGGGCGGGTTTCCGCAAAATGGATTTCCGCAAGATGGCAACGGCGACGATGGGGGCGACGGCGGCTGGCAACCGTGGATGGCTCCAGACTCTCCCTGGTCGCGCGGCCAGGCTACCGCTGACAAGCGGCGCCGGCGCCACACGCCGTTACCGCAACGCGGCGGGCATGGCAGCGGGCATCACGTAGCTGGAGGCCATCATGGCGGCGGGCGCATGCACGGCTTGGGGTTCACACATCCGGGAATCCTGAACTTGTTCAGAGGCGTGCACCCACGTGCTTTCGACCCGCGTGTTTTCGACGGCCGCCAACGCGCACAGGCGCATCCCTTTCGACTGTGGGGACGGCATCCGATGGCGCCGGTCTGCACCGATCCGTCGTGCCCGCAGTGCACGGATCCAAACTTCCCCGGCTACAATCCGGACGATCCGATTTGCCAGGCAGGGCTTTCCGGATGCTTGGGCGCGCTCGCTCCGGTTATACCCATCATCCGAGGGACACCGGTTCCTGTTATCCCGCGGGCGATCGTTGGCCGTCGCATGCCCATCGTCGGTCATCCCAACGTCAACCGTCCCATCATTGCGCGCTCGACGGTGCGCTACACTCCGCGCCTGCCGGGCTGGGGGGCGCGCCGCAACACGGGACAATGGGGCTGGAACAATCGGCGAGGCTGGGCGCCAGGCACAAGCAACTGGGCGCCGTGGAATGTTTCGCCGGTCTGCTCGGATGAAACCAGCCAATACTACAACCCGAACGATCCCAGTTGTGCCACCGGGGCGGCGGATGTCAACGAAGACAGCGCGGCCGCGGCGACGACACCTGCAGCGGCTACGACTGCCGCCGCGGCGCCGGCAGCCAAAAGTGCCACGAGCTCGTCGAGCTGGATCTGGCTGGCGGGCGGAGCGGTGCTGCTGATCATGCTGATGAAGAAGTGAGAGGGGCCGCATGTACGTGAACACGATATCGCGACACCTGGGCGATGTGCGCCCGGATCTACTCTCGTCCGCGTGCCGGCCGCTGTGGGCTCGCTACAAGCTGGCCAAGGGTCCGAACTTCCCGCGGATCTGGGAAGCATTCGTGGCAGAGAATCCGGCGTGCCGGCGCGGCAGTGAAATTCGCTATGGCTACCAGCCATCGGTCAATCCGTGCGGCGATGCGCAAAGCGGTTTGCTGATCGACTGCTGGAACCGGGCATTGCAGACCGGTCTGAGTGGTTTCGGCCGCGGGAGTCTCGGGCAATCGCAAGCCGAACTCGATGTGCTTTCGCGCTGGCACCAACAAGTGACGCACCCCAAAGAAATTCATCCCTACCCGGTCACGCGCCATCGTCGCCGATCTTCGCAGTGCCAGTGCGGGCTTGGGCAGGATGACGTTCTCGACGAGGGATCGGCATGGGGCTCCGGTGGTTCAGATCCCATCGCTCCTAATATTTCGATTCCCGCTTCTCCCATGCCGTCGTTGCCGGCGGACACGATACCTCTGCCCACTTACACCGGTCCGACGTTTGGTCCTTTTCCAGGGCAGGGCGGAGTCGCAACCGTGGCGCAGAATCAGGCGCAGATCGCTTCGAGTCCGGCTGCCTTGATTACCCCACTGTCGAATCTTGCGACCAGCTTCGCGAAGATTTTTACGCCGGCAACCCCGGCGACGAAGGCAACGCCGGCGGCGAAGGCAACCGCGGCGGGATCGAGTCTGAGTCTGGGCGGGATTTCTCCAACCTTGCTGCTCGGCGGGCTCGGCGTGCTGCTCTTGTTCGTGATCGTGTCGGGCGGGAGACGTTAGAAGCGGAGGCGGTGAGGGTTTGAGTTACGTGCGGAGAAATCTCGGGGCAGCGTCGCAGGCGTCACTCTATGCGCCTTACAACCCGGCGCTGTGGGTTGGCTCTGACGTCGTGACTGCGCCTGACGTCTCGATGCCTCCAGCTCCCTTGCCGGCGATCGTGACACAGATTCCGCCGGCAGAAGTGCTGCCCACGGTTTCGCCGGCCACGCTGCTTGCGGCCGCGGCGCTGCCCGGAGCTCCACCGGCCGTGACGCAGGCGGCGCAGACGTATCGCCAGCAGGATCCGATGCAGGCGTTTATTTCAAGTAATCCTTGGGTCGCATGGTTGGCAGGGGGGGCGCTGCTCTTGCTGGTGTTTGCCGGCGGGCGAAGGTGAACTGGCAAATCCCCCATAAGAAATCGAGGCTCAGAAAAAAGAGCGGTGAGGGGAACAAGAATGAGAACGGTGAGACCTGGCGAGACTTGTTTGAGATGGCGTTCTCGCCTGAACAGGTTGACGAGCTGATCGCGCAGGCGCATTGCGAAGCGGAGGGAATCAGGGCTGCGCATCGATTTGAAGGCGCGTGCGGCGCGGCGGGAAAGGAAATGTGCGATGTATGTAGACGCAGAACAAGCGATGGACTACCGGCGGCGATTAGAAAGCGCGCCAGGCGGGCCGGGAGTGATGCTGCATCCGGACTTGACGCGGATCGGCCGCCTGACCGGAGGGCCGCGGGTTACGCTCGGCGAGTTGGGGCAGTCGGATAGCTTCCTGACCACGCAAGGTATTTTCGGGCTGCCCTGGATGGACGTGGCGCTGATCGGCGGCGTGCTCATCGGGGGTGCGTTTCTCTTGAAGCATCTGACCGGTGGCGGTGGCGGTGGGTTGCTGGGCGGGAGTCCGGCGCCGCGGCGCCGGCGGAGAAGTTTGTTCAAGCTGCCAAAGATTTCACTGCCCACGGTGGCGCTCCTGGGCGCGGTCGCGTACTTCTACGCAAAGTCGCAGAACGCGGTGTAGTGCAAAGAAAAAGCCCCGGCAGGAACCGGGGCCGAAACAAACTAACACGCGCGTCGCGCAATCCGATTTTACATGGGGAGAGCGACGGGATGGGGACTCATTTTGAAGCAGTCTGCGGGCAGTGCGGTGCGGAGATTTACGAAACCCTGGGCGGAGCTCTCATCACTGAGATCAGTTGTCCGCGCTGCCGGGCGAAAAACTTTTTCGCAAGACCCACGGGAGAACGAGACGTGGTGCGCCGAGTGCGATTGGTTGGTACGTTAGACGGCAGCGCGAACACGGCCACGGTTCTAAATGCAGGTGATCGATAGAGCTCTCCGTTGGTTCGGTGTGGAGAATTGTCGGATGAATGCTTGGGTTGCCGCAGGTTGGGCATTGACACACGAGAACGACGAGCCAGCAGTGCTGCTCGATGGTGGTGGGAGGTATCTCCGTCACGGCTAGGAGCCCGGCAAAAGGGCGTCCGAAGTTTACCAGAGTTGATGTATGTACCTTGCCACCGGACAACCCGCAAGACGCGTGAGATGTGCGAGACGGCGGACGCTCGGGATGGATACAAATGGATATCCCGGCGGATTCTGGCCTGACGTGGGTTACTTTTTCACGGCTGCCCCGATTGATCTAGCGAAACGTGTCTTCTGGGATTTGCCGGTAGACACCTACAAGGTGCTTACTCCGACTCCCGGCGGAAGTGGGCAGATCATTCCGGGGAGCACTGGCGCGAGCTACATCGCCAATATGGCAACCGGGCAACCGACGGACGCGCAGATCGCTTACAACCAGAACACCTGTGTGCAGGCGATTCAGACGATGCCCGGACTGACGGCGGATCAGAGAGCAACGGCGATCGCGCAGTGCGCGACGGACCAACAGGCGTATCTGAAGATCGCGGGCGGAACAGCGCAGCAGGTGTTATCGCCGGAGAACCTACTGGCGGGAGTGTTGCCGGATAGCAATATCTCAACAGCGGCGTGGCTGATTCTCGGGGCCGTGGTGGGGTTGATTGTTTTGACGCGAAGATAGGGGCGCGATGCCATCGACTTGTAACGTGCTGACGTTTTACTGCTGCGGAAAGTGCGGCGGGATGTTTATGAAGAATATTCGCGACGACTCGTGCCCCATCTGCCACGTCGCCATGAAGGTCCAGTGCGTTGAGGTGTGGGGCGATGCGGGCGAGTTGAAAGTGAAAGAATCCCCAGCTCCGCACAGAACGGACTCATGAGGGCGCAATGGGCCATTGCGATCTGTGAGGTGTGCCGGCGTCTGGACAGAGATTACCGGCAGAAGCTGTGCCAGTGGTGTCCGACGTGCGAGGCGTGGATCTGCAAGCCTGATCTTCGGAACTGGGGACGACGGTTGCGGGCGGCGTTGGGGGGCGGATGACGGCACGCTACTTCAAAGTTCCGCTTTCGCTCACAGCGACGGCATGGGTGCCGGTGGTAGCGCCAATTGATTGCGATCATTTCTGGATTCGGGCACAGGATGGGCAGAGCGAGATTCTCGAATCCATGACGGACAGAGAAACAGGTGATGAGGGTTTTGACGACATTCTGCCAGGTGGAGCGTTGCAATATCTTCCGCTTCCCTGTGGGAGTCGCCGATTTCCGGAAGGTACGGTGATTACGTACCTGCGGGCGCAGTCGAACAATTGTGTCGCAGTGGCAACGTTTATTTTGTAAGGAGGAATGCAGTGACAAAAATGCAAAAGTGGTTCGTTCTAATCTGTTTGATGGCGCTGATGGGTTTGGGAACTCTGATCGCGCAGTTGCAGCAATCGGGCGGACCGGGCTCCGCCGTAACCATAACCTCCGGGACAGTGACCGCAACGCAGGCTACCGGCTCTAACTTGCATGTGGCTGTTGACAGTGCGCCGACTACTACTGTCACCGGGACGATCACAGCTACGCAGGGCACGGGAAGCAACTTGCATGTCGCCGTGGACTCGGCTCCGACGACTGCGGTAACGCTCGCTTCTCTTCCCGCTCTTGCGCCGGGTTCGGCTGTGATCGGCGTGGTGAATACCATCCCCAAGACAGCCTGCACGAACAACACGGTGGAGAGCCAGGCGCTGGCAGCCGTTCCCACCTCTGCGACTTCTGTCTTTGCCGTTACAACGTGTGTGACCACGATTGTGCTCAATAACACCACCGCCTCGCCCGTCACCGTCACCGTCACCGATGCGGAAGGAACGCCGGTCAATGATGTTCTCACCTTCTCGATCCCGGCCTATTCGCAGCTCATTCAGCCGCTCGGAGGAGTGGCTTTCACGAGCGGAGTGAAATGGTCCGCGTCGGCAAGCGGTGTCACGGGAGCCATGCTTGGGTATAACTAGGCGAATTCGATGGATCGTCATCCTTCCCTGGGTTGTGCTCGGGTTGGCTGGGCTGTGCTTCGTCCTTCCGAGGTTGCGTGGACAATCGAACATATCGCAACCGATTCCCGTGGCGCAGAGCGTGAGCGGCGGAGGCGGCAATCCGTGCCTCAACCCATGGGTGACACTGACGCCGGTCTATAACGGCTCAACCTCTGGCACGAGTGCGGTACAGATTGTCGCGCTGTCCGGCACAACGAAAATCTATGTGTGCTCGCTCTCGGTGATTGAAACGAGCGGCACGTCACCGACGTTTGCTTTGGAATACGGAACTGGAACCGCGTGCGCAACCGGGACGGGAAATATCACCTTCCCGGTTCTAACTAGCACAACCGTCCCTGTCACCTTTAACGGGCCGATCGTGGGCGTGACGCCGGCAGGCAATGCGCTGTGCTACCTGCAAGGGGGCACCAGCCCGATCAATAAATTCGTGCTCACTTACGTGCAGCAATGACGACGAAGAAGAAAAACGCGGGTTTCAGCTTTCACCCGGCGATGGTTCCACGGCGAACCAAGGTTACTGCGCATCGGCGCGCGCGCAAAGCTTCGCACCGCTCGAGCCCACTGATGGGTGCGCGCATGTCGCAGGCGGAGCGCTTGAAGGAAGACAAACTTTTGCGGGAGATCGCCAAACTAGGGCGACGGGAGAGGAACACGATGGCGAAAAAGAAGAAGTCACGCAAGCGACGGCAACCGGCAGCCCTGGCGCGCTACTGGGCGAAACAGCGCAAGAAGAAAAACGCGAGACGGCGCAAGCCCGTGGCGAGACGGCGACGGCAAAACGTGACACGCACGAAGCGCACCGTGAGACGCAAGAACGTGCGCAAACACATTCACCTGAACCTGACGTTGAGTCCGAAGAACAAACGCGTGCTCGCCCGCTTCCTGAACCGTGCCACTGGGCGGCGGGTGAAAGTTCAGTAACGTGAAAGCTGCGGTCACATTCGACGAGCAAGACAATCTCCCGGTGCTTACTTTGACCACCGAGAGCGCTACGGAGGATCGAGACTTGGGCTTGCTGACTGCGTTCAAGGACGTTCGCATCCTGCTCGAACTGGACGCGTCGCACGAGTTTGTGATGCTCAATCGGAATCGGAGTCGTTGAAGCGTGACGTACCTGGCGGTGAATCCGGACGGCTCTACTTCGCCACTCGGTTCGATCACCGGGTATCGGGTAGCCTACAAGCACGGGCGGCGGACGCGGCAGTCGAAGCCGTTCAGCTTTCTGTGGCAGGCCTTCGGCTTTCAGAAGCGCTTGAAGATGGGCCAGGAGTCGCGCATTGTGCCGGTGTACGACAAGGTGAAGACGTGACCGAGCAGTTAACGACTTACGAGCAGGTGATTGCTACCGTTGCTTGCCCGAGATGCGGCGCCGCGCGCGGCGAGCGCTGCCGAAAGATCGGGGACGCGACGAAAGCAGCATCGGTTACGCACTCGAACCGTTGGCGCACAGCGCATGGGATACCGCAGAGACCTGATCGCCGATTTGATGCGCCGGTGGAGAAACAATGAAGCGCACGAAAACAAAGCGCCTGATGAATTACGGCCGCGGCGATCTCTTCAACTTCCACGGCGCCTACACGGAGTTGAAAGACGCACTCGCAAAAGAGAAGTCAGTGCCGGGCGCGTTCATCCGGGACGTGTACTACCGGGGCGGGCCACGGTTTGGCGTGCTCACCAAAAATCCACGGACTAAGAAACGGAACGTGGAGTGGGGCACTTACGAGAAAGGCGTGTTCCATCCCTGGACGCGAAGGCCGAAGACGCGGCGGAAAAAAGCGATTCGACGGAAGCGGAAGAACATCGGCCCACTGATGGCGCTCGAAGCGCTCAGCGATCTGAAGAGTCTCGGCTTTGGGAAGAAGTCGAAGCGCCGAAGGTCAAACGCGGACGATACTAAATTTGTTCGGCAGGCCCTGGCGAAACTCTTCCCCGGCAAATCAGCGCAGCAGTTGACGATGGCGCAACTCTCCCAGCTCATCCGCGCGGCGCAGGATTTGAAAGCGGGGAAGCCAATCACGCGACACAGCAACCCGACGAAGCGCAATTATGCCGACGCCACCGATCTGTACACACAATTCCACGGGCGCGGACCGCGGCGGGTGACAGACACGGGCCTATCCGTCAAAGACTACGACGGACACGCGGAGTTGGGGCAACTCGGCAAAATGGTTTCCATCACCATCGGCGGGCGCGGCTGGCGGAAGACAATCGGGTGGGGCGCGCGCGAGGCTCCCGATCTGGCATCGGAACCGGACGGCAAACAACTGTACATCGTTGGAGGGAGTCAGAACCTCGACGACGGGCTCCGAGCTCTGCCCGTCAAAACTGACCGGCACATGATCGATCTCGGTTTCGCGTACCAGGTCGAGTATTTCTCACAGAAACGTTTCGATAACTTCCAGCCGGTGACTTACTATCACGCATTCGGAGAGGACACAGGCGAACGGCCGCGGGTTGTGTATGATCGGCGAAAGAAGAGGATTCACCTGGTGGGCGGAGCCTATAAGGTGAAGCCGGAAGGGATCGTCAACTAATGGCCAATGGAGCGGGCAACAAGCCGGGAGACGGTACGGTTTACTTTGCGCTGATGCGTATCGGCGATCTGCTCGAAGAAAATCAGAAGCTCTGCCGCGAAGATCTCGCATTCCGGCGCGAGCAGGCAGAAAAAAGCGAGCAGCAACAAGCCATGATTCTGAAAATGTTTATGGGGCCAGGGCCAACGCAGCCACGATCATCGCGAACCTCTGAGATTCTCCCGTCACAACGCGGGACGGAACGCGGGACGGAGATTCTCCCGTCACAACGCGCACGACGGCCACGACACACGGAGCCAACATGACCGATACCCCGACACCCCGGCGCAGACGCCGCATCGTTTCCGAACCCGACACAGCCCAGCCCGCGATACCAGGGGCGCCCATCGCCATTACCAGCGATAGCGGCCGAGTCGCCGTGACCGGCCCGCAAGCCGCGCTCCAAACTTTCCTCGCCTATCTGCGCGACATCGAGCGCATGCGCCAGTACCGCTTGATTGGCCGACTCTCACGAGCGCAAATTCTCCGTCCGGAAGGGGCGAAAACTTTAGACTTCCGCAAAGACGGACCAGTTCTAGCTTTTGCCAACGGCACCGAGCAATTGATCGTCGCCGACACCTGGCGCGGACTTCCGCCGAAGTGGGACGACACCGACCAATTCTGCCCGGCCTGTCTCTCGAATTGCGATGTGTGCGGCGCCACCGGCAAGAAACGGTGCGAGGCGCAAGGCTGTGGCGGTGGCGGCCAGGTGCCAGTTCCCGCGGTGGTCTGCCCGGCGGAAGATTGTTTGGATCACGGCAAACCTGGAAAGCACATCAAGCCAGGGTGTGAAATGTGCCACGGGACGGGGAGTTACATCGGCAAGAAAGCGTGCCCGGTCTGCGAAGGCTCGGGGCGTGCGCAATGTTCCCTGTGCCGAGGAAGCGGCAAACGTCCCACCGGCATCCAGGGCGGCAGCACCAACTACCGCGAGCCAACCTGTCCGGAATGCCGCGGCTCGAAGTTCGCGCACAAAGAAATTCCGCAAGAGTTCAATAGTTTCGTCAACGCTCGCATCGGGCCGATGATCGCGCTCGGGCCGATTATGCGCTTTGTGGTGGAATCGGTGGGCGGCGAGGGACTTCCCCCGCAAGTCTACGACGTGGAAGCGGACGCCAACGGGCAACACCTGGCCATACTGTTGGAGCACGAGCAACCGGGATCGCGGGTGTACATGATTGGCGGAGTGCTGAGGGCGAGGACGCGCTAGGAAGGCAGTATCGGGTTGAAATGGCTCGTCATGTGCGGCGAACAGTACGAGCAAGAGGTTGAGGTTGAGGGTGATCACTGCCGCGCCATTGCTGCCGCTTTTGCGATTCGGTTACCGCTGTCTATCGGTGAAATCATGGGCGTGAAGACCGCAAACGAGAAGAAGAAGAAGGGTTGGGATGCGATGGGCTATGTTTGGACGGAGCACATCTTGTCCACTATTGGCGCACGCGAGCTCTACCTCCAGCGCAAGCGGACGTTTGTTCTTAACACCGAGCATCCGGGTGTGACTCGGATCGAAAAGGAACTTCCGTGAGCTACATCGACCCCACAACCGGCGCGCGCGTTGCGGTGAGCACGTTCGGCGAGTGGCCGGAAGGCTCGGGAGTGGAAGCACGGCGCGTGGCCAGCGACAAGGCGATTGTGACTGATGAGGCGGAAATCGTTTACGGCAAGACCGACTACGGGTTCTGGTGGATTTCGTTTCCAGAGTGTGGCGTTGGAGGATTACGAAATCACACCGTCACGGAACATGAAGACGGAACCATCACCGTCTCGCCGTCCATCCGAATGACAGGCCACAAAGACGGCAAACCCACGGAGCGCCACGGCTTTCTAGTGCGTGGGCGCTGGCATGAAGTCTGAGCGCGCACGCGCTAACACGAGTGGAGGGAACACCATGACCAAACAAGCACAAGCGGCAAAAGAAGAGGGCAGGGAAGAGACTCAGGATGTGCGCGTGCACATCAAGGTAATGAGCTCAGAAAAAACCATCGTCGTCAACATCGAGGACCTGGACGGCTGCATCAAGGCCAGAGGGCTGAACAAGAAAGACGCGCAGCTCTTGCACGGGTTTTCGAATCTGCTGCAGGATATCCACTCCTCAAACGCGGATGCCACAGTCGTGACCCTAACCCCAAAGAACGTCGAAAAGGTGTTGGGCGCGGAACCGCTGGAGGCTAAGGAGGAGGAGCAAACGGCAGCCTGAAACTTTATTTTTGGGCTGAATGAAACCTAACTGCATTCCACTCATCTAGGCAACTGAGTACAGGAATCGCGAACACCCCCCATAACCACGGGAAACCCCCGTTGGATGGGGGGTGTTCCATTTTGGAGCTCTTGTTTGCCTACCATGCGCACCGTCCGGCTGGTCAATCCTCAGAAAAAGCGCAGGAATCGTACTTCATCGAGATCGCGCCGGCGGAACCGCCGTCGCAGCAGAAACACATTGGGAGGGGGTGAGCTATTCGTTATGACGAACCCACGTAAAAAGAGATCCCGGAACACGCGGAGACGCGCGCGAGCGCGCAACCGCCATCGTTCGAGCTTCTCGGCCACGCGCAGCCGTCGCCATCGCAATCCGTTTCGCGCTGGCCGGCGCCGGCGCCGCAATCCGTCGATTGGCGGATTCAGCGCCAACGAGCTGTTCAAGCTCGGCATCGGCGCGGCCGGCGGGGCCATCGGCACCCGATACCTCACGCAAGTGATTTTGGGAGAACACAACACCGGGGCCACGGGCTACGGAGGCAACCTGGCAGCGGCCATTGCGCTCGCTTGGGCAGCCGCGAAGTTCGCCGGACCCGACATCGCCAAAGGTGTCGCGGCTGGCGGAATCAGCGCGCTGATCATGCGCCTGTGGAGCGAGAAAGTCTCGGGCACATCCCCGGCAGCGCTGTCCGGCTACCTCGGAGACCTGGAATTTTCAAGCGATGGACTCGGAGCCTACATCGACTCCAGCTTCCCCGTGCCCACGGTGAGCGGCCAGAACGGGAATTACCTGGCAGTAGGAGCTGGATCGTCCTGGGGTCCATACGGAGCGCCAAGCGGCGCTGCGCTGGCACCAGGAGGCTCGGCTGCGCCTGCGGTTGCGGTGCAGGGCGCAACCCTGAGCCGTCACGCTTCCCGCTTCTAGGTTTGTGAAGTTTTCAGCCCGCCGCGCTTCGGAGAGGCGCGGCGGCTACAAATTTTCTCCAGAAGGCAGGTGCATCCTCATGATGCCACGTTTCTCAACAGCAGAACGGTTTGACCGCCTCAATCGCGACATGCGAGGCGAGAACTTCGACCCATCGCTTCTGTCCGGGCTCGACTTCGGCAGACTGCCGAAAGTCTCCGGGCGGAACCCGTTGGTCGCGAACATCATGGAAGTCATCAACCAACCGGTTTTTGACTCCGCGTCGTTCAACGCCGCGGCCGCGATGACGAAGACCGTGCTTTTCCAGACGCCCATCGGCCAGGGCGGAAAAACCCTGGCGCAGACCTACATGACGAAAGCTGGCCAGCTCGAGCAGCCGCAAAAACTCGTCATCCGGTCGATCAAGCTGTGGCTCGCCAACAACACGACGTTGGTCGATATGATCAATTTTCTCACCCTCAACAGTTTCGTGTTGACGGTCGGGAAAAAGCCCATGCTGGAGGTCAACTGCGGTGTGCTCACGGCTGGAATCGGAGCCATGGCGTACTCCGCAGCAGAGCTCGGCACGCTCGCCACGGGCGACGCGCAGTTCGTTTCCACCTCGAACGGCGTCCCCGATCAGCGCAACTCGTTCACCCTGAACCAGCCCATCGTGATTGAAGGCGGCGAAGGTTTTTCGGTGACCATCAATCCGGAAACCGCATGGAGTTTCCAAGCCAACACGACACGGCCAGTCGGCGTCGGGACCACGTTCTACGTGTACCTCGACGGCGAACTGTACCGGGGCGTGCAGTAGAAAGCGGTTTGCCACATCCGAATTTCTCCCGCGCTCAAAGGGGAAGAGGGGCGCGGGAGACGGTTCGGTTTTTCCGGTTTTCGTCTTGCGAGGGCAGCTATGCGGCATTCTGACAGAAAAAAACCGTGCTCGACGTGCGGCGGCCACGGCACGCTTCAAGTCGGGAACACGGTGCAGAAGTGTCCGATGTGCGAAGGCTCGGGAGAAGATTTTCAGCCGGGGCTTTTTTTCGCGTATGAGATGGGGCCAGTGGTGCTCGCGGCGGGCGGCGCATCCGTCAGCAATTATCCGGTGGCAATTCTCGATCGCTCGTTCAAGTGGATGATGCTCACCGCTGTCTCGACGGGCGCCTTCACCATTCTGATCAAGGACTCGCGCAACAAGAGGCCTTTCAGCAACCAGGCGATCCACTCGTCGAACATCATGGGCACGAGCACCAACCCGTTCCCCCTGTTGACGCCGTTTGTGTTTGAGCAAAAAGGCCAGATTCTGGCGGACATCACCGACATCAGCGGAAACGCCAACACCATCCGCATCGCGTTCCACGGCGTGGAACTGGACGACGACTAACTGACTAGGGCACACCACAAGAGGGGATGGCGCGGATGCGGAAGATCGCGAATTTCTGGAACTGCCTGCCGCACCAGGTGCAAGCGCTGATCGTCTGTTTCGGGGGCGCGGTTGCCGGCACACTCGCGAAGGCTCTCGACACTCAGAACGTGTGCATCCAGTTTGCGTGCTGGAAAGAATATCTACGGCCGGCCATCAGTGCGGGAGTGACGGCAACCGCGGGCCTCTACATCCGATCGAGCTTCTACAGCAATAGCCCGCCAGCGCAATGCGCCCTTCCCGGTAACAACGCGATCGGCGCTCCGGAGAAGCCGGAGAAACCGAGCCAGCCATGAAAACAGTTCTCCAAACGATCGCGATCGGCGCGCTCTTCTCCGCCATCGTGCTGTGCTTCTCACTTGTGAGGTTGGTTGAAGATCTCGATCACATCGCGCGCGCCACGGCGCCGAAATTCGAGACGGCACTCGACCAGATGGTGCTCGCAAGCAATAACGTGACCGCTGCCACCAAAACTTTATCCGAGGCATCCGCCGCGGAAAAAGACAACTGGACCAAGGCGAGCATGGAAGCAGCGAAGACGGGCGGCGCCGTTCGTCTCTTCGTCGACAAACTCGACCGGCAATTGAACGACAAAACGCTCCCCAACTTCGACGCGCAACTCTCCGCGCTCAGCTCGCAGTCTCAGATCTCCGTGAAGCAGGCGGGTGATGCAGCCGAGCAACTGGGGTTTGCCGCGGAGCAATTAGGGATCACCGCCGAGAGCTTGGATGGAACTGTCTCCAATCCCAATATCGCGAGCAGCCTGCAGCAGATCTCTGTGGCAACGCAGCAGATCTCGCAGGCCTCCGGACACGCCAACAAGATCCTGGCGGACGGCGAGAAAGTGGCGGATCACTACGAAGCCGAGATCCTGAAGCCGGTCTCGTTTGCAAAAAAACTAGGCGAGTACGTCTTGACCTTTGGGGCCGACGCTCGCGTGCTCTTTACAGGAGGGAAGTGATCATGAGCAGCAAATTCATCTCGAAACTCGAAGCCATCGGCAAAGGAGTCAACAAGGGCATCCTGAAAATTCTGCCCTTCGCGCAAAACGCCGAACCGGAAGTGGATGCCCTTATTCCCCAGCTTGGCCCGCTCTACAACTCAACCGTGGCAGCGATCACACTCGCAGAACAGAACGCGGCAGCGGTTGGAGCGGCGGGCAGCGGCGCGGCAAAATCCGCAGCGGTGCTCGGCATCGCGGGTAATTTGATCCAGCAAGGATTGAAAGACGCGGGGCAGCCGAATGACGCGGCAGCGGCGCAAAAGTGGATTGATGCGGTCATTCTGACCCTGAAGCTGTCCCCGGCAACGGCAGCGCCCGCACCCGCACCTACGACGGCTGCATAGAGACACAGTGCGAGGACTGGAATGAGCAGGAACGCATGGGTGGGCCAACATCCCGGCAAAGAGGATTCGCGCCTGGTGCGGATCTCGCCGTACTTGTTCGGCGCCCACGGCTTGCGCAATATCCACTACCTGCCCAAGCTGAGGGATCTGCCCTGCTGCGGACTCGACTTCAAGGCCATCGTCTTCGATTTCGGATTCGCGCCGGGAACGCAAGGCCTTCCGCCGACCGGCGCGGCAAAAAGCATGATCGGGGTCGAGCGCCCTGTTTTGATCTGGGGCATCTCCGCGATTGGCAACGTCAACGCTTCCGCGCCGGGTGCCCCAACCGCGTGGAATGCCGGCACAACCTACGGGCTGGGCGCGAACGTCCTCTACGGGGAGCTCTTCAACGTAGACTCTAAGCTTGTTTATGAAGGCGTGCCGTATACCTCCCTCCAGGCTGGGAACACCGGCAACAATCCGTATACCTCTCCCGCTTGGTGGAAGCTCGGATCTTCGTCGTTTGATCCGGTGTTGAGCGGTTACCACTTCCAGATCCTGCACACGCACGAGGGCAATCAGCGCCAATTTTTCTCGAAATTTATGACGCCGAGCGAGAGCGCCGGAATAGCCGGACTGCCCCTGCTCTTGAAATCTCCCTACATGGTCATCCGGGGAGACCAGTTGACCTGCCAGGTGCGCAACGTGAATGTGATCCCCCTTTCGCTCAACGTGCAAGTGGTTCTCTACGGAGGAGAATTCGATTGAACGTCGTCCGCACCAAGCCGGGAACTTCCTTCGCCGTGATCGCACCGGGCGGGTTCCGCATTCTTTCCGCCATCGACCAGGTAGCCGAGAAGCTCGACTGCGAGCTGACCATCACTTCGGCCTGCGACGGCGAGCACTCCGGCCCCAACGATCCTCACCATCGCGGCGAAGCCTTCGACGTGCGCAGCCACGATTTTTCCACCGAACAGAAACAGCGCGTGCTGGCGCAGATCATGCAGCTTCTCGGCTGGGAGCGTTTCTACGGCTTCCTCGAATCCCCTGGAACCGAGAATGAGCACTTTCATTTTCAAGTCAAAAAAGGAACGGTCTACCCAGTGGAGACGACATGATCGCGCGCTCTCGCTATCGGAGTTTGGGAGACACCGTGCGCAACGGGATCCGCGTGGCTTCATCTCGGGTGCCATCGGTTGCGGCGTGGCAGCACCCGAACCTCGACGCGCAGCCCTGGACCGACGAGCAGAAATTGTCGATTTCGCGGCGCATGAAGACGGCGCTCTCCGGGCCGACGTTTCTCAACCGGAACATTTCGCTCTTTAATCCGCCGGCCGATTCGCTGCCCTTCATCGTGACCGCGCCTTTTGTCGCGTATCCGGCGGTTAATGCCAGCCCGGTTGTGGTGATTCAGTACGTCGTGCCTCCGGGAATGCTGGCGGTGATCACCCGGCTTGCGATCGTCGATAACGGGGCGAACGCGATTGGCACCGGAAACATCCTCTGGAATGTTTTGGTCAACGGCGGAGCGATCGACGGATTGGGAAACCTGACGGCGCCGATCGGCACCCTCGCGCAGCCGAACGATGTGGTGTTCGTGGCGCACGAGCAGGACATCGTGCAAGTGACGGTCCAGGTCACCACCGGCGCGGCTGCCGGAACCACCGCAGCCATGTTCCAAGGTTGGACTTATCCGCTCAGCCAGGCCACGTCGGTCAACCGGCAAGGTGGGCCGCTGCAGTAAAAAGTTTTGGGCGCGTGACCGGGATGATCTGGGAAAAGATTCCAACCAAAGACTTGCCGGCCGCGGTCATTGCCTCGGCGAACGGCTCGCTGCTGCTGATCACGTCCTTTTTGGCGATGCTGCCGGTCGCGGCTTTCGTGAAGGATACGCGCGGCCGCCTGCTCTACATCAACCCGGCCGCGGCGAAGCTGTGGAAGACAACGTACATGAGCGCGCTCGGCAAAACGCTGCCCGAGTTGATCGGGGGACAGACGGCCGAGTTCGCGCAAAAGATGGAACTGGAAGACCGGCAGGCGTTGGGGCACAACTCCGGCTGTGTCTATGTCTACATGGATCAGCGTTTGCATTTTTTCAAACTGATCTTTCCCGTGCGGGACGCGAATCACCGGCGCCTCTTGTGCGGGATGGTGGTGGCAACCAATGGATGACCCACTGCTCAAACGTCATGAGGATGTGGGACGGCAGCGGAAGACGGACGATCCGCCGGATGGGTCGGTCGAAATTCTCCGCGGCCGGCCGCGCGCCAAACAATACGAGAAGCGCACCCACGAAGAACTGCTCGACGATTTCAACAAGGTCACCGATCGACTGTGCACAGTAATGGGAGAGCGGGACGCGCTCTCACTGAAAAACGTCGAGAAAAGCAGTCGGATCACCATGATCACCTGGGTCGTCAGTGGACTCGGATTCCTGGTGTTGGCCCAGTGGGGCGTCATCGGCTGGTTTGCGACGGAACTTTTCAGCCGGATAGGGAAGTGAGATTCACATGATACGGAAACTTGGACTTATCGCGCTCCTGACTCTTTTAGTAAGTGTGGGTGTCGCGCAGAACCAACAAACCAGCGGCCAAGCCACGCCGGTCAACACAACCCAGATCACTTTGCCGGTATACACCCTCAACCCGGCGCCCGCATCCGGGGCCAATCTCGCCATCATCGGCAATCCGGGGCACCAAACCATCTATTACTGGATCTCTGCCAATTACCCAGTGGGCAGCGCCAGTCTTGCCGGCCCTTATCCGATCACGCAAGCGCCCGGAACTCTCTCCGCGTCACACTACGTCACCGTCAACCCCACGTTGCCAGGCGGAGTCACCAGCTACGACGTGCTGAAGACTTCGACGCCGCTCCAACCAAGCGGGGCGTGCGCGTGCGCCGTGGCCACGGGCGTGACTCCTGGCGCGGTCACCAACGACCAATCGAATTCGACCAGCGCGTACACGGTCAACCCCATCAACGTCAATGCGCTCGGCATGACGCTGGCCAACGAAGTGCAAAGCTCGGGTGTGTCGCACCTGATCTTGCGGCAAAACGGGGTCCAGGTAGCCGATCTCAGCACGGCGGGCGGCGGCGTCGCAGGCTCGGGCACGGCTGCAACAATCCCTCTCTGGTCGAGTGGCACCGCGCTCGGCAATTCCAACATGCAGGTGGTCACCGGCGGGGTGCAGTACGCCTTGGGGAGTGGTTTGTCTTGGCAAGTCAATGCCTCGGGTTTGTCGTGGAACTCTGGCGTTTCCGGTAGTGGCAATATCGTTCTGCAAAACACGTACCCAGCAGGAGCCAACAACCAGGCAGGGGGAATCATTCTTGAAGGCGCTCCTAGTACCGGGGAGGCCTGCGCTGGCGCCGCAGAGTTACTCGGAGGAGGGAATGGGTCCACAACTGGTGCGACCGTACAAGCGGGCGGAACATGCGCGAACGGTATTGGGACCACGGGAGCGCCCGTTTACATTACGGCAGGCAGCACCTCCGCTGGCAACACTGGTGGAAGCATCTATCTGCAACCAGGGACGGGCGGATACGGCAACGGCAGTGTTCAGGTTTTGGGCAACCAAGTGATCACCGGAGCCCTCTCCGTCTCCGGGTCCATTACGCAGACGGGCGGGGGGCCGACGCAATGGTCAGGGAACGCGCAGACCGGCGCCGTCACCGTACCTGGGGGATCCGACTTCTCCCTTTTCGTGAATTCGAGCGACCAGTTGAACTGTCAACTCTCAACCGCGCTCGGAGGAGCGCCGTGTTTGCAAAGCATCCCGGCTGGCGTCACCTATGCGCCTCCCTCCCTCACGCCTTACTACTGGACCCAGACCATCGCCTCGGGCGCACAGAACCTGACCGCTGGCACTCCAGCGACGGTGACGCTCGCGGCGGGCCATGTAGGGATCGACGTGACCACGGGAATGTATTCGGTCCTGCTCAACGATGCGAATTTGGAAGCTGTGAACGTGACGGGTGGGACGTACACAAAAGCATCGGGCGGGACGATCACCTTCACGCCGTTTTTCTCGCATGGTTCTTCAGCTTCTTACACCATCGGCTCGGCGTCATCCGGTTTGCAGGAAACCGTCAATCAAGCGTGTGGCACAAGTGCGACGAGCTGGCATAACACGCACTGCAATGTGACCATTCCCGCGAGTGGCCCAGGCGCTTCGGATTCGATCAACAGCTACAACGTCTACGGGACACTCTACTGGCACGCGAACGATTCCACGCTCACGGCGGGCGGGGCGGTGCTGAACTGCCTGGGGCGGGGAGCTTGCCTGCAAGTGGGAGACCAGGTCAGTTCCAACGATTACGCAAACAACACGATTCGCGACTTGCTGTTTCGTGCCCCTACTCCCATTGGGTCGCTCAGTTCCGCGTACCAAGGCGTGCTCGTCACGAACACTGTTTCTAATGGCTCTTATTTGACGATCACGACTGCGGCAGCCCACAACTTCCGTCCCGGTGATATGGTCACGGTGCTTTTCACCGACGATGCCCACTATTGGGGCGACCTGGCCGTTTACGACTGCGGCTCGGGATCGTCGGCTGCGGCCTGCACGGGTTCATCGACAACCTTTCGCGCACCATACTCTTACACCATCTCCTCACAGGCTACCCCAGGCGTGGTCGCTCTGGCCTACGTTGCGGTACTGGACAACGCCGAAAACACGAAGTTCGATGGGCTCGGTTACGCCACCGGTAGCAACTACGGGGACTTCAACAATTGGTTCGATGTGTGGGACGACGAGAACACGACCGTCGAGAAGTTCAACAACAATGGCGGCCTGAACCACAGCGCCACATGGACCGGATCATTTGTGTTTGCGGGATCGGCCAAGGGGCATGTTACCGCGCCAGTGATCAACATCAAAGACTCGAATTTCACCGCAGCGGGCGCAAACTGCGTCACCGATTACGCGAACAATGGCCTGTACGTTGATAACTCGGTATGCCAAGGTTCATCCCTTTGGGGATTCCATGCTTCGCTCGACACAACCGGGATCGGGAAGGGTATTTTTCTCCGCAACATCTATTCCGAGAACGCAGCAACCAATAACGCATCCCCACAGTGGACGCCTTACTACGGACTAGGGCAGGCGGGCTTGATTCTGGGATCACTGAGCGTCTATGCGACGGCTCAGATTTCAGGGCAGGCTGGGATGAACGGCGCATTTCCGAGCGGCGGCAGCGGTTCGGTTGGTTACTCATACTACATCGTGGTCAATGATGTGACGGCGGGGACGCACAGCGCACCGTTGTACATCTACAGCTATGCCTCAACGGGTAGCGATTCGCCGGTGGTCAATTGGCCGCGAGTGGCGAACGCAGCCGACGTGATCACCTACGACGTGATTCGCACCGGATCAAATGCCCCGTATACCGGAGGCTGCGGAGGCGGCTCGACGACAGCCTGCGGGTCGGTGACCACTGCACTGGCGCAAGCCGCCGCCTGTACCGTCAACGGCGGACTGATCTGCACCTTCACCGACACGGCATCGGCTTCGACGAGCGCCTACAGCGTCAACGTGGGAAACTATGCGGGTACGCTCGCATTCTGGCCGGGGCAGATCGTTTCCGTGAATCACAGCGTACGCGTCGATCAGGAACAAGGCGGAGGAGTAGGCGTTGGATTAGCTGGCGATCCGTTACAGATTGCCGGCGTGTGCGATGGGGGCGGGGACGCGAACTCCGGTGGTTACACGTCCTGCCTCAGCACTCCGGTGTTTGCGGTGGGGCCGGGGCCAGCGGCGAATCTCCCCGCCACGGTGATGATGGACGCTTGGCAATCGGGCAGCTTCCCCAGCAACGTGACAGGGCGCTTGCTCTTTTCCAGCAATCCCGCTTACCCATACCAGGAAGGGCATCACATCATCACCCTGCTCGATTCCAACCCCGGCTTAACGCTGGCGACTCAGGGCTACCGCCGCCCCGCTAGCGGCTCTGATGGCTGGATTGGAACGGACGCGCCGCGAGCTACCTCAGCCACGAACACGCATTTCGCCATTGGCGCAGGTTACTCCATCTCCGGGTACATCGGGGTCAACTCCAATTTCAGCACCACGGACGGCACGGAAGCGGACAACTGGCTTTTTCGGTTGACATCATCAATGTGGACTTGGAAGGTTCCCCAAACCACCAATCAGCAGATCACTTCCACGGTCACTACGGGTACGGCTCCATTTGTGGTTGCGAGCACGACGCCGGTTGCCAACTTAGTAGCCGGGGGCAATGTGCCGCTCGCAGGCGGCACCATGACAGGACAACTCAACACACCAGCGACCAACGGCGTTTGTGTGGGGACGGCCTGTTTGTCGGGTACGGCAACTGGCGCTTTGGTTACAGGCGGAGTTATCAATGGGGCTGGGACGGGTACATTAACAACTACCGGAGCTACCCTGTTGGTAGCAATTCTATCTGGTGGAACTTCTTCAACGCCATCGTTTTCTGATTCGCTTGGCAATACCTGGAACGCGCTCACTCCATGCTCCATTAGCGGGAATAACTACTACGGAGGGATGGTTTACGCCTACTCGCATTCTGGCGGGGCGCTCGCCGTTGGCAGCGATACCTTCACGCTAGGAAGTGGCACATACTCATCGCAAGCGGTGATTTATGCTTTCTCTGGAACACCCGCATCAGCGGTATTAAGTGCTCAAAGCTGTTCCGGTGCTAAAAACCTGCAAGCGGGTAGCATAACACCTTCAGGCGGAGACATAGTTGTAGCGGGCTTTTCGAGCACCTATCAAGGCTTGTGCGGCAGTTGCGGTGGCACCATTGGCTTAACTGGATTCAGCACGGCATTAGTCTCTAACCCTCCGGCCAGCACGAATAGTAATGCCGCTGGTGTGTACTTACTAAATGCTAGTAATTCTGCCATCAATCCAACGTGGTCAATACTAACTGGCGGCGGAACGATGAACACCAACGGCGTGCCAATGATTGCGTCATTCAAAACCAACGCGGCAACGGCAGTGGCAGCATTGCAGGTCACAAGTCTTGGGGCAGGGGTGGCGCAAACCGACAGCAGTGGTAACGTGAAATCATCCGCAACGCTGCCCGCCGGCCTTACGATCCCCGGCTACTCTTCTTCCCTTTCGATCCCCACCGGAACCGCAACCTTTGCGGCTGGCACCAATGTAACCTCTGTGGGTTGCGCGACCGGCTACTCCTGCAACAACACGCGGGGCACGCTCACGATTGTAGGTGGTACGGCTACGACGGGAACCATCGCGACGGTTAGCTTCTCAGCCACTCTGAGCGCCGCGCCCTCCTGCTTGGTCGATATGAACGGGGGGACCGTATGGTACGGCATTGGCAACGGAGCGCCGTCCACTTCGAGTTTCACCATCACGGCGGGAGTCAGTGTGTCCGGGGCTACGTTCAACGTGAACTATGTGTGCCAGCCCTGATGGTTTAAGGGTTTAAAGTGAAACACTTCGCCCATCTCGCGCTTTTGGTCGCGCTCTCTGTCTCGCTCTCGGCTCAAACCGTCTTTACCGGCTCAGGCTCGTATTCCGGAGCTGGGGTTAGGCTCACGGCCACAGTATCGGGATCGTCAGTGTCTTTGAGTTGGACGCAAGCGGCTCTGCCTCCCGACTGGGCAGCTTCCACGTCCTACACGCCGGGACAGGTCATTTGCCCCACTGTCGGCAATGCGGGTGCTTACGAATATTTCGCGCAACAGGGCAACCTAGCCACGATGGTCAGTGGCACAAGCGAACCGACTTGGCCGCAGACCGTGGGTGCCCAAACCGCAGCCGACGGCGGCATCACCGACTGGCTGATGGTCACCCAAGGCACGAGCGGCGTGACCTGCCCACCCGTCACCTCAAACAACGTCTATCGCGGCACCGCAAGTGGGGGGCCGTACACGGAGATTTACGAATCGAGCAGCCCAATCACGATCTACACAGACATCCCCGGATCAGCCGGAACTTACTACTATGTGGTGACGGCGGTGAGCTCGAATGGCGAGTCGGCGATGTCGAACGAAGCGTCGGCAGTAACAACAAGGTGACTGATGGCAGCCTGCAAAATCAATCTCTCGGACCTGATCATCCAGGAAGCGAACGCCCAGGGCGTGGATCCAGGAATCGCGTTGGCAGTGGCGCGCACGGAGTCTGGAGTCTGCCAGTGGACGCCGGACGGGTCCGCCGTGACGAGCTCCACTGGCGCGATCGGCGTCATGCAGCTTGAGCCCGGAACCGCCGCGCAGCTCGGCGTGGATCCCTTCGACGTAAACCAGAACATCCGCGGCGGCGTGGCCTACCTGAAACAGCTCTACCAGAAATACGGCAACTGGAGCGACGCTCTGGCAGCCTACAACTGGGGACCTGGCAAGATGGACAACGCGTTGCTCACGGCCACGGCAATCCCTGGCCAGGTGCTCAACTACGTGCGCGGAATTCTGGGAATCGGGACGGTCTACAACGCCGGGCTCAATACGATCCGAGAAAACCAGGCCGATCAAGTCGATCTAGGACCGGAGATCTCCGCCGGCGATATTCTTTCGAGCGTGGACGGAACGCCAGCGATGAACGTCAACCTGGTGGCGTGCCTTGCGCTTGGCGGGTTCGCGCTGGCGCTGGTGTGGCTAGAGGAATAGGGGAAAAATGTCGATCGTACATCGCTACAAAGGGCGATGCGGGATCTCGATCGTCATCCTCGCCGGTTTCGACGATGGGATCCGCGACGTCGACCATCGCCGTTCCGAGCGATGCGATATCGGGCTCCTGCAGCCTCGCCCACTTTGGCGATACTCGCCGGCGCCACTCGCCATTTCCAGCGATGGGGCCCGGGCTTGACAGCATCGCCACACCCGGCGATACTCCATGGGTGACCTACCCTGGAGGAAAAAACGGCGCGGGCGTCTTCCAGAAAATCATCAACCTGATGCCGCCCCACCAGACTTACATCGAACCCTTCCTTGGGAGTGGCGCGGTCATGCGATTGAAGCGACCGGCCGCGCTGAACATCGGCATCGATCTGGAAGCGGCCGCTATCGCCAGATTTCGCGATGCTGCCGGTAGAATCGCCAGTTTCGACGATGGAGGCCTTCGATTGGAACAGAGGGACGCGCTGGAATTTCTGGAGTCGTACCCGTTCAACGGCTCAGAGTTGGTCTATTGCGATCCGCCCTACATGCACGAAACCCGCACCCGAAAAAACCTCTACCGCTTCGAAATGACGACGCAGCAACACCTCGAACTCTTGAACCTCTGCTGGAAACTTCCTTGTAAGGTGATGATCTCCGGTTACTGGACGCGGCTCTACGCCGAAGTGTTGCGCAAGTGGAACTCGATCAGCTATCAGGCAGTCACCCGAAGCGGGCGCATGAAAACCGAGTGGCTGTGGTTCAACTTCCCGGAGCCTGTCGCTCTCCATGACTACCGCTATCTTGGAGGCACGTTCCGGGAGCGGGAGCGGATCAAGCGGAAAAAACTGCGCTGGGCAAATCGGCTGCGCACCATGCCCGTTTTGGAAAGACGTGCTCTGCTCGCCGCCCTCGAGCTGGCATCGCCGAATGCGTAGATGCTGGCCAGCTCTCTAAGCCTCAACCAGTCCACCGGGCGGGACGTACAGTCCAGTTTTTGCTTCCGTGGCGATCTCCTGCATCTTCTTCCCTATCGTGCTGGCCTCGTCCGGAGCCAAGAGAATGAAGAACTGGAAGACGGTCCCGGAGAACACAAGGAACCTGACTCGCTTTGTGCCGTCCGGCATGGGGTGAATCGCCAGGTTGACGTTCACTTCATCGGCCATGGGCTTGATTATAACCTCGACTCAAAAACAGAACTTTGTGAGTGTAGATTTTTCACGGTTGCCGCACGAACCAAGTCAGTTACTTAGGAGGATACCTTAGAAGAGGGTTTTTGAGCCGATTTGAGCAATCGGACGGCGGTGGCACGGCTAACCCCTACCCTTCGCGCAACTCGCTCCCAGGTCTCACCCCTGGCGCGCAGAGAACGGATTTTCTGCACGTCGGCAACCCGCCGCGGCCGCCCCAGCCGGATCCCCTTGGAACGCGCATGCGCCAGTCCGGAGCAAACCCTCTCCCGGATTAAGGACCGTTCAAACTCCGCGATCGCGCCGAAGATCTGGAACAGAAGCCGTCCCTGGGGCGTCGTAGTGTCCACGTTCTCATGCAAGCTCACGAACTGGATCCCGAGCGCGTCAAATTCGCCCAGCGCGTCCATGAGCTGTTTCAGCGACCGGGCGAAGCGATCGAAGCGGTAGACCACTACTACGTCACACTTCCTCCGGCGGGCTAGGGCCATCATGCGATCGAGTTCGGGGCGGTTGAGCTTGGATCCGCTGTAGCCGGCGTCACAGAATATTTCCGTTGTCCAGCCGCGGCGCCCGGAGAATTCCTGCATCTCGCGGAGCTGCATCGCCGGATCCTGGCCTTTGTCAGAAGTGGAGACGCGGGCGTAGAGGAAGGCGATCACTTCTTTGCCGTGGGCTCTTCGGCTTTCTTCGCCGGCGGTGGAGCTGGCGGTGGAGGGATCGGCGTCACGTTCTTCGAAGCAATGTCGACCTGGCATTGCGTTCCATCCGGGAAGCCCGCGGCGGTAGCTTCGCGTTTGCAAGTGGCGAGGTAGGCTTGCGTGGCAGCGTCAGAGCTTTTCTCCGCGGAAAGTTTCTGATCCTGGGCGATCACGGCCATCTGGTAATCGATCAGGATGTTCTTGCGGGCATCGTCAGAGAGTGTGGGCCTGGGCTTGGGCGGGTCCGGCGTCTTCGGAGCGGGCGCGGGCGCCTGGGCGGTGAGCAGGGCAGAAGTGGCGAGCAAGAGCACGAGTAGAGCGATTTTCATTGGTTCCCCCTTTGTTAAATAAAATCATAACTCAGTCGGGGTCTCCGGCCGGTGTGTTCAGATCAACGTGGTATAGGGTGCATTGCGATTCCATGGACTATGATTGCTATCCACGCAATCCACACGATCGCCATCACCAGGAGCCAGAACCAGAGCTTAGGCTTCTTAGCCATGTTTCCTCATCCTCACCGTCCGGGCCGCTTCGTGACTCTCCTGGATCAGCAATTGAACGCAGGTCGGGTTGCTGCAGACTCCGGGGACGTACCAGCTGCAGGATTGAACTCTGACCGTCGCCGAATCGTCGAAGGCCAAGACATAGTTGCCCGCCGAATCTTTGCAGATCGGGATCAGGCAGCCTCCGGTGCAACCGCAGAATCGGCACCAGTTGCGGTTGACGCGGAGCGAGCGGTCGGGCTCGGGATCGGGCGCGAGTTCGGGGAGGGGAAGTAAGTGGGCAGCCATCGCTAGATTGCCTCCTTCGGCGGATCGCTCTCCAACGCGGCCAGAACTTCGGCGCACACCGCGATCATCAATCGCTTGTTATTCTCCGGCACGTCCTTCCACGGCTTTGCCGAAGCCTCGCGAGTTTTGTAGCCGAACTTTGGAGCCAAACGCTCGTAAGTTTCATGGAAGCGTTGCGCAACCTGTTCGGCGCTCCATCCCTCGCGAGTCTTGTAGCTGAAGCTCATGCGCTCCTCTCAATGAAAAACTGCAACTGGTCGGCCAGCAACTCAGCTTCGGCGTAGGCTTTCTCCACACAGGGCGGAGCGGAACAGACGGTTGGAAGCAGCCACATGCACGGGATAAGGTTAGTCGTCGATCCCGCCGGGATGAGTTCAATCCCAGAGCCTAAGAGCTGGGCATGGCCTTCCGGATCCACGATCTCCGTGAGCAGGCATGGGTTGCGATCCGTGCACCCGCAGAATTTGCATTTCATCG
>Ga0181530_10001169_pt1 | contig 33254 bp, 31 predicted proteins | sample PEATcosm2014_Bin_42_FD_119769 | JGI IMG/M metagenome (GOLD analysis project Ga0181530, IMG submission 119769) | Peatland microbial communities from MTU Mesocosm Facility, Houghton, MI, USA - PEATcosm2014_Bin10_60_metaG | ecosystem: Environmental > Terrestrial > Soil > Wetlands > Peat | place...
GCGATGATCTTTTCGTTCCTGACTTTCTTCGTTGGCGTGCCTTCGGCGGTCAAAGTCTTCAATTGGACGGCGACCCTCTACAAGGGTTCGATTACTTACGCCACGCCAATGCTTTACGCCTTCGGCTTCATCGGGCTTTTCACCATCGGCGGCTTGACCGGGCTCTTTCTCGCGACGCTGGGCATCGACGTTCATGTTACCGACACTTACTTTGTCGTCGCCCACTTCCATTACGTCATGGTAGGTGGTGTCTTGATGGGGTATCTAGGAGGCATGCATTTCTGGTGGCCGAAAATCAGCGGCCGCATGTATCCGGAAGCCTGGGCGAAACTTTCGGCGTTGTTCGTGTTCGTTGGCTTCAACCTGACGTTCTTTCCGCAGTTCATTCTGGGCTACGTCGGGATGCCTCGCCGCTACTGGCAGTATCCGCCGGAGTTCCAGGTGCTGAACGTGCTCTCGACGGCGGGCGCCAGTGTGCTGGCCGTCGGCTATCTGCTGCCCATGATCTACTTCCTATGGTCGTTGCGTTACGGGCCAATCGCCGAAGCCAATCCGTGGAACGCGGCCGGCTTGGAGTGGAAGACTGCATCTCCGCCGCCCACCTTCAACTTTGACGAGACGCCGGTCGTGACCTGGGAAGCCTATAACTACGACGAGATCCCCGACAAGGAACTGGAGGCTCCCGTTGCACGATAGCCAAGCGACCACCGGCCCAGCGACGACCCAGGTTACGACCCTGGAACACGAAGCTCATAACCCGGCGCTGCTCCACCACTTCGCCGATGCTCAGCAGCAGAAGGACGCTGCCTCGCTTGGCATGTGGCTGTTCCTGGTGACCGAAATCATGTTCTTCGGCGGCATGTTCTGCGCCTACCTCGTCTACCGCCTCGCCCACTTCAATGCCTTCGCCGCCGGAAGCCAGCAGCTCAGCATCGCGCTCGGAGCCACGAACACCGCCGTCCTGATCGTCAGTTCGGTTACGGTTGTGTTGGCGGTGAAAGCGGCGGAAGCGGGCAAACGCAAACTACTGGTCGGCTATCTCGTCGTCACCGTGCTGCTTGGCATGACCTTTCTGGTGATCAAAGGTTTCGAGTACAACGAAAAATTCGAGAAGCACCACGTGCCCGGCCCAACGTTCAAGTTCACGAACACTTTCGATGACAACGGTAAGCAAATTCCGGTGAATCCGAAAGAAGCAGAGCTTTTTTTCTCCCTCTATTTTGCGATGACCGGCATGCACGCCCTGCACATGATCATTGGATGCGGCCTGTTTAGCGGGCTGGCTGTCTTGGCCTGGAAAGGGCATTATTCACCCGGCTACTTCACGCCCATAGAAAACGCGGGATTGTACTGGCACCTGGTGGATATCATCTGGATTTATCTGTTTCCGTTGCTGTATTTGATCAGCCGGCACTCTTAAGGATTGTTATGTCGGAAAACGAAGAGCACACTACTCACTCGCAAGGGTTTTACCTGGCCATTGGCCTCGGGCTGCTCGTCCTTACGGCGACAACTGTCGGCGCAGCCTTCATCAACCTCGGTCCCTTCAATCCCATCATTGCGCTGCTCATCGCCACCATCAAAGCCACGCTTGTCGTGCTCTTCTTCATGCACGTCAAAGGGGCGAGCGAAAAGCTGACCGGCGCCGTGCTCGTCTCCGGCTTTTTCTTTCTCGCGATTCTGATATCGCTCTCACTAGCGGACTATTTGACTCGATCCTGGCGATGAGCTCGCATCTTGCGTAAAGCAGGTTTCCCCTGTGAGCCTCTGTGCCCCCTGTGGTAAGGATTTGTTTAAACCACAGGGGACACAGAGGTTCACAGGGAACAGATATCCACTCTGCAATCCTCTTGCGCTCAACGCCCGCATCCTCGAAGATGTTCTGTGTCCTATGCCACAAGACATCGCCCCACCCCCAGCCCACGCCGCGCAGCTCGATGCTTCCGCACTTGAAGCCGCTCTGCGCCGCCATCTTCGCGGAGAAGTCCGCTTCGATCAGGGTAGCCGCGCCCTCTATGCGACCGACGGATCCAACTATCGCCAAGTCCCGATCGGCGTCGTGGTTCCGCGCGACAAAGAAGACGTGCTCGCTACGGTTGCCCTCTGCCGCGACCATCGCGCTCCGCTGCTCGCCCGTGGCGGAGGCACGTCGCTTGCCGGACAATGCTGCAACGCCGCCATCGTCCTCGACTTTTCGAAATACATGGCGACAATTCTCGAAATCGATCCAGTGCGCCAAATCGCGCGCGTCGAGCCCGGCGTCGTTCTCGATACTCTGCGCGCTGCCGCTGAGAAGCACCATCTTACCTTCGCGCCTGATCCCGCCACCCACGACCGCTGCACGCTTGGAGGCATGATCGGCAACAACTCCTGCGGCGTGCACTCGATCATGGCCGGCAAGACGGACGACAACATCGAGGCGCTCGAAATCCTCACCTACGGCGGCCAGCGCCTGCACGTTGGCGCCACCAGTGCCGACGAGTTCGACCGCTTCATCCGCGAAGGTGGGCGCCGCGCCGAAATTTACACCGGGCTCAAGTCGCTCGCCGACCGCTACGGCGACCAAGTCCGCCGCCAGTTTCCCAACATTCCTCGCCGCGTTTCCGGATACAACCTCAACCACCTGCTCCCCGAAAGCGGCTTTCACGTGGCGCGCGCACTGGTCGGCTCCGAAGGCACGTGCGTCACGATTCTCGAAGCCACTTGCCGTCTCGTCGAAAGTCCGCCGGCGCGGGTACTGCTCGTTATCGGATGGCCCGACGTTTATATCTGCGCCGACCACGTCCCCCAGATCATGGAGCACCGCCCCATCGGCCTCGAAGGCTTTGACGACATCATGGTCGAAGCGAGCCGCCACAAAGGCGTGAATCTCGACGGCCTCGCGCTGCTGCCCGAAGGTTGTGGATGGCTGATGGTCGAGTTTGGCGCTGACACCATCGCTGACGCCGAAGCCGACGCGCGGCGCCTGATGGAAGTTTTCGATCGTTCCGCCGCCCCTCCCAATATGCACCTCTTCACCGACCCGCGCCAGATGCGCCGCATCTGGGACGTCCGCGAGTCCAGCCTGGGAGTGACTGCGCACGTTCCCGGCGAACCGATTCGTTGGGAAGGCTTCGAAGATTCCGCCGTCGCGCCCGAAAGACTCGGCGCCTACCTCCGCGACCTGCGCCGGCTGATGCAAGAGCATCACTACGACGGCTCGTTCTACGGACACTTCGGCCACGCCTGCGTGCACACCCGCATGGACTACGATCTCGAATCCACCGAAGGCGTGCGCAAGTTCCGCCGGTTCATGGAAGACGCCGCCGACCTCGTCGTCCGCTACGGCGGATCAATCTCCGGCGAACACGGAGACGGCCAGTCCCGCGGCGAACTTCTTCCCAAAATGTTTGGCCCCGAACTCATGCAGGCCTTCCGCGAGTTCAAGTCGCTCTGGGATCCTGATTGGAAGATGAACCCCGGCAAGCTCATCGAGCCCTATCGCCTCGACGAAAATCTCCGCCTCGGTGCGGGCTACGACCCCTGGCAGCCGGAGACGCATTTTAAATTTCCCGAGGACCATGGCAGTCTGGCTGCCGCAACACTGCGCTGCGTCGGAGTCGGCAAGTGCCGCCGCGATGCCGGCGGAGTTATGTGTCCCAGCTTCCGCGTCACGCGCGAGGAAGAGCACTCCACCCGCGGTCGCGCCCACCTGCTCTGGGAGATGACGAAACGCGACTTCATCAAAGACGGCTGGCAGAGCGAGGCCGTAAAAGAATCGCTCGATCTATGCCTCGCCTGCAAAGGCTGCAAAAGCGATTGCCCCGTCGGCGTCGATGTCGCGACCTACAAGGCGGAATTTCTTTCGCACTACTACGAAACGAATCGGCGTCCGCTAAAGGAGCTGGCGCTCTCGCAGATCGACCTGTGGCTTAGAGCCGCCTCGCACGCACCGGGCCTCGTGAACCTAACAACGCAACTCCCCGGCCTGCGCGACCTTGCCAAGGTGGTCGCCGGGATTTCCACCCAGCGCCACATTCCAGCGATTGCGCCCCAGACATTTAAAGACTGGTGGGAGCAGCGATGCCCACGTGGGGACGGCCGCCCTCGGCCGTCCAGTCGAGCGAAGCTCGACAGCCATTTCGGATCGCCCACGCGCTCGCGGTCTGCCGATAACCCCGTCCTCCTCTGGGCCGACACTTTCAACAACCACTTCCTCCCCTCGACCGCCAAAGCCGCCGCCGAAGTGCTCGAGGCCGCCGGCTTCGACGTCACCGTCCCGCGCGCGCACTTGTGCTGTGGCCGTCCGCTCTACGACATTGGCATGCTCGATCGCGCCAAGAGCCTGCTCCTCCAGATCATGGACGAGCTTCTTCCCGAAATCGAAGCCGCCACTCCCATCGTCGTCCTGGAACCGAGCTGCGCCGCCGTCTTCCGCGACGAACTCACGAATCTCTTCCCCAAAGATGAACGCGCGCAGGCCCTGTCGAAGCAAGTCTTCCTGCTCAGCGAATTCCTGGAGCAGCGCGCAAAGAACTTTCCCCTTCCCAAACTCCGGCGCCGGGCCCTCGTCCACGGGCATTGCCATCACAAGGCAATCATGAAGATGACCGCCGAAGAAGCGGTCCTGGAGCGCATGGGCATTCACTTCACCGCGCCTGCTCCCGGATGCTGCGGCATGGCCGGAGCGTTCGGCTTCGAAAAAGAAAAATACGAGGTCTCGAAGGCAATCGGCGAGCTTGAACTCCTGCCCGCCGTCCGCCAGGCTCCGACCGACTGGCTCATCGTCGCCGATGGCTTTAGCTGCCGTGAGCAGATCGCCCAGGAAACCGATCGCCACGCGCTTCATCTCGCCGAGGTTCTGCAGATGGCCTTGCGCGAAGACGCCGAAACTCCGGAAGGCTTCCCCATGTTCGATCCGGCGCCGCAACATTATCCGGAGGACGCATGGGTGCGGCCGCATGAAGCCGCCATTCAGAAGTCGATGAAGCGCGCCGGCTTGGCGGTCGCTGGGATCGCTGCTGGAGCGGCGCTGCTGTTGGCGATAGCCAGGAAACGCTGAGCTTGCTCCGGACCCGGCGCTGCCGAGCTTTGCTCGGCTGGACGACCGAGGGCGGCCGTCCCTACGTAAGTAATTGATATCTGGGTAGTTATCGAGCCCCCTGCCCATCTCGCCCGGTTTCTGGGACAATAGACATAGACACATTCAGTAGGTCTTTCTATGGAAACCGCGAATCCGACCCTTAGCGCCCCTTCCCCGGCAACGACCGCCGCCCAATCCGCGGGCGCGGTTGTTGCACAGAACAAAACGCTGCAAGGGTCGGTTCTAGTGCTGATCCAGTTTGACGTTTGCGAGGAGATCAACCTCGACGCCCTGCGCGACATCTTTGGCGCTCGGCGACAGGAAGCTAGCTTCAAGCACCCTGCCCCCGGATACGTCCGATTTCAGCGCCCGCCCGTCGTCGAACCGGTCGAACCGCTGATCCTCGAAAGCGGCGAACGACTCGACGTCCAGATCAGGTATTACGACTACGGGGTTCTGAGCGTGGTCTTCGAGCTGCCCTTTTCCGGCGACTGGGATACGCTCGTCCGCCTCGCCAGCCGCTGGGTTTGGGACACCGATTTCACCAGCTTCGCGCAGAAGATCGTCAAACAGAAGATCGAGCGCGCGCGGCCCGCGCTGGTCAAGCTCTACGAGAGCTGGCTGCATGAGGATTATTTCGTCTTCCACGTGCGCGACCTCGCCGGCAATCCGTCGGCGGCCGAACTGCTTGCGACCCAGGGCGGGCGCATCGCCCAGATCGTGCGCGGCGAGAACGTTCCGCTCTCCGACGGCGAGCAGCAGGAAATTATGCAGTCGAAGATTTCGTACTATCCGAACGACCTGGCCGTGATCAGCTGGAACGGTGCGTTCCTCTATGACACTTCGAGCGGCGCGGAGACCGTCATCCAACTGCTCGAATACGCCAACTCGCAGCTTCTCGAATTCCGCCACTACGACGAACTGCTGACCCGCGAACTGCAAAGCGTCTACGATTTCATGGACCACGGCTCGATGGGCATCGCCGCCCGCTGGCGCACCGCCAAACGCGCCAGCCGCCTGCACACCGTCCTGCTCGATGTGGATGAACTGACCGAGCGCGCCGACAACGCCATCAAGTTCCTGAGCGACATGTTCTCCGCCCGCCTCTACAAAGTTGCCGCTTCGAAGATCGGAGTCACCGACTACAAAGACCTGGTCAACCAGAAAGTGCACACCGCAGAGGAGCTGTACCGCTTCATGGTCGACCAGTTCCACCAGAGCCGGGCGTTCGTGCTGGAGCTGATGGTGGTGATTATTCTGATCATTGATTTGATCTGGCTGTTCAAGGGATCGACTCCGATCTGAATCGGGGCGGTCGGCTCTCGGTCAAAATCCAACTAATTAGGGGACCGTCGCTTCCCTTCAGCTAGGTTCGTCAATTTAGGGGTCAGCGCACGTCGCGGATGACGAGAATCATTCCCGGCCGCAGGGCTGCGATATTCTGGTTGTCGTGTTTCAGGGCGGAAACTGTTGTGTTGTAAGAATTTGCGATCGAATACAGGGTCTCGCCTGGCTTGACCGTGTGATGCTTCACCGTGGAATGGACGGTTGCCTTGGCCGAGGCGGTCTGGGTTCCGGCGCGATTTTTCGATCGGCTTGAACGCTTGCTCGCGACCTGTGTTTCGCCCGCGCCTCGCGTGACGGGCAGGTGGAGATACAAGACCTTTCTCCCGGCGAGGCTGCTGCCCTTCAGGTGATTCCAGGTACGAAGCATCTTGGCGGAGACGCCGAAATTCTCGGCAACTGACTCCACCGTATCACCTTGCCGCACCTTGTAGTGGGTAATGGCGTGCGCGTAGGTGCTGGTGTCAGTCTGCTTGCCCGGAGCGATGGGGATGACCAGACGAGTTTCGGGCGCTAGCGCATCGCCGTTCAAATCATTGGCCTCGGCGATCGCCTTCGGAGTCGTGTGATACGTGCGCGCTATCGCGGCCAGCGTTTCTCCACCTTGCACTTTGTGATATCGCCACCAGACCCGCTTGTCGACCGGAATCGAGGCGACCGCGGTCTGAAACTTGTCGGCAGTTCCGGACGGCAAGTGGAGCTCGAAGTCCCGATCCTTCGGAGTGGTCAAGCGGAGCAGGCTGGGATTCAGGTCGAGCAGATCTTCGGCGGTGGCATCGACGCACTCGGCGGCTAGCCGGAGATCGATGGGATAGCCGATCTTGACGGTGTCGTAGGCGACCGGTTTTTCCTTCACCACCGAATCCAGCCCGTATTGCGCCGGGTTCTTCGCCATGATGGTAACGGCTACGATGATGGGAACGTAGTTGCGAGTTTCTTTCGGCAACACGTTGCGGTCGTAGAGCTCCCAGAAATCGGCGTAGCCGGTGCGCTTGACCGCGCTCTGGACTGTCCCCGGTCCGGAGTTGTAGGCGGCCATGGCCAGGTACCAGTCTCCGAACTGGTTATAGAGGTCTTTCAGATGGCGAGCGGCGGCACGGGTCGCTTTTTCGGGATCCTGGCGGTCATCGACCCACCAGCTGTGTTCGAGTCCGTAGCCTTTGGCGCGGCTGCCCATGAACTGCCACATGCCGCGGGCGCCAGCTCGGGAAACGGCCAAAGGATGGAATCCGGATTCGGCTTGGGCAAGATAGATCAGTTCTTGCGGAACGCCTTGTTCCTGCAGGACGCGGCGGATCATGTCTTCGTAGCGGCCGGAACGGGCCAGCGCGTGTTCGAAGGTGCCGCGGCCGCGGTTAGAGAAGTAGTTGATGTAGCCGGCGACCTGGTCGGTCATCATCAGCGGCAGATCGGAATGGGTGGATTTGATCTCGGCTTCGGCTTTGGCCTTGACGTTTTGATCGACCGCCGGGGTGAGCTCGTTGGCTTCGTCGATCGGCGCCGGTTCCGACTTCTGTTCGGCAAAGCCGTCGCCCTGTTGCAAGGCGGCGAGTTCCAGCCCATTGATGCCGTCGAGAATGCGGTCGAGCTCGCGCTCCAGGCGGTCGTCGGAACTGGAGCGGAGATCGAACCCGCTGCCCAGCAGCAGGTTAAAGGCGGAGTCGAAATTCTGTTTCGCGGCTTCGAGGTGGCCGTCGTGATAGTTATCCTGTCCCGACTGGTACTCCTTTTCCACGCGCGCGATCAGGTCTCCTACGGGATCAACCGCGAGCGCCTGTGGCGCCTGGGGCTTCGACTGAGGTTCAACTGCGGCTGCGTCGGGCTTTTGCCGGTGATCGGGTGGGGTACTGGTCGCTATCAGGGCTGGGGCTTGCGCCTGAGCGGGAGGCATGAAAGACGACTTCTGGGCACTCTGGCAAGCGAGCGTCGCCGCCAAGGTTGTTGATAATGCGGCGGAAACGATCGCCAGGTAGAGATGAGAAGAAAATCTCATATTCTCAGAAACTTACCGCCATCGCTCCCGGGCGCAACCGAGCGCCAACGACTATTGTTGCTGCGATGTTACTATCGCAAAATCAGTTGGGTCAATTCCACCGAAGACACCCAAAGCCCGTTACTTTGGGTACCGGATGGGGATGTTACCCCAGCCATGCCAGCGGTGGCAAACGGAGGAGTCGCGAAGTGGCGCCTGGGGGAAACGCGCCTCGGATGGGTGCAGGGAAAAAGAATGGGTTGCCGCTAACGAGTCTTTCCCAGTTCCGGGTTCATCGAAAGGAAATATGAAAGCCATACAGATCAACCATACAGGCCGGCCGGAAGTGATGGAACTGGTGGAGTTGCCGGTTCCGCAGCCAAAATCGAATGAAGCTGTGGTGAAGATCCAGGCGGCGGGTGTCAACTTTATAGACGTCTATAACCGCGAAGGCCGTTACAAGGCGCCGTTGCCGCTGGTGCTGGGACAGGAAGCGGCGGGCGTGGTTTCCGCGGTCGGCGACGATGTAAGAGGTTTTGCTGCCGGCGATCGCGTGGCCTACACCATGACGCTGGGGAGCTATGCCGAGTACGCCGCAGTGCCGGCTGACCGCCTGGTGAAGATTCCGGCGGAAGTCGGAGAGCGCGAGGCTGCGGCCGCCATGCTGCAGGGCATGACGGCGCACTACCTTTCTCATGACACCTATCCGCTGAAGAAGGGCGAGACGGCGCTGGTTCATGCCGCCGCCGGCGGCGTGGGTTTGCTGCTGGTGCAGATGGCGCATAACCTTGGGGCGCGTGTGATTGCCACGGTTTCGACCGAGGATAAAGCCAAGCTGGCGCGGGCGGCGGGAGCGGACGACGTCATCCTTTATACGCAGACTGATTTTGAGGCGGAGACGACACGGCTGCTCGGCGGAAAGAACGGCGGCAAAGGCGTGGATGTGGTCTATGACTCGGTGGGCAAGACAACCTTCGACAAGGGTCTGAACCTGCTGCGTCCGCGCGGGATGATGGTGCTTTATGGAGGGTCGAGCGGGGCGGTCGCTCCGTTTGATCCGCTCGTGCTGACGCAAAAGGGATCGATCTTTCTGACGCGGCCTTCGCTCGGGAATTACATTGCAACGGCGCAGGAGTTGCAGCAGCGTGCGGGAGCGGTTTTCGGCATGATTCGCGACGGCAAACTCAAGTTGCGGATCGAACACGTTTATCCGCTGGCCGAAGCGCAGCGGGCGCACCGCGACCTGGAAGGACGCAAAACGACGGGCAAGCTGCTGCTGTTGCCGTGAGGGAGCGAGTTTTCTTTCACCGTTTGTCATCCTGAGCACAGCGAAGGACCTGCTTCTTTTCGACCGCCGCAAAAGCAGATCCTTCGCTTCGCTCAGGATGACAATTCTTAAATAGGGACAGCCCGCGAGATACGCCGCGCTAAGCCATGGGCTTGTGCGAGTAGTTCTTCAAATACGCCGGCAGTTCCTTCTCGCAGCGCTCATCGCGAATCGCGGCGCCTACCGTCGTCTCCAGCGGAATCACTCCTGCCCAGGTCGGGAACGAGTAATCTTCATCGTCGTCTATCGGCGGGCCGACGCGGACCTTCGCTGAAAATTCATTGATCGGAAGGCGCAGGACTGATGTTGCCTTCAATTCTTTTTCGTTGGGCTGGCGCGAGTCGTCCCAGCGATGAGGGAGGATGTGCTCGCTGATCGCACGCAGGGCCGCGAGCTTTTCCGCCGGGTCGTCAACCATCGTTGCCGTCCCGAGAATTACCACCGAGCGGTAGTTCATCGAGTGATTGAAGACCGCACGGGCGAGCACCAGCCCATCGACCAGCGTGACCGTAACGCAGACGGGGACGCCTTGATCGAGATGGCGCAGCATGCGGCTGGCGACTGAGCCGTGGATGTAAAGCGCGTCTTCGTCGCGTCCGTAAGAAGTGGGGATGACGTAGGGCTGTCCGTCGACCACGAAGCCAACGTGGCAGAAGAGAGCTTCATCGAGGATCTGATTGACAGCGTCGCGGTCGTAAACCGCCCGTTGCGGTTCGCGCACTACGCGGGTGCGTGGAGTCGGATTGGGATTGCTGGACATGGAACTGACTTCCTAGGCAGGCGCCAAGAATGGTGACGAAGAATTTTAGCAGGTCATGGCGCGCTGAGTGGCGCGGCGGTCTCTGCGGACGTCTTTTCCCCTACAGCAGCCCGCCGGTTTTTACCGCCAAGGTGCTGAGAGCCATCTCCAGTTTCGTGATAGCCTCGCCGAGTTCAGGATGATTTCCAAGCTTCTCTTGCAGTTCCTTCAGAATCTTGTGAGCACTCGCAACCTGTTCGGCCGCGTGGGCTGAATTTCGCTCGGGCTTGGGTTCACTCGGTGTTGGCATGGTCATTCGCTCCCCGTGAATTTCAATTCTACAGTCAGCCCTGCAACGGTGGAGCGACGGGCATCTCGCCTGTGTGCCGCTCGGGGACGTCCGGCACTCCACTCGCGCGATCACTTGCGCCGCATTTTCCCTGACCGCTTCGGCTCCTCTTCGAGCACCGCGAACTGAATCTTCTTCTCCACTGGATCAATCCTGTCCACCAAAACGCGGACGCGGTCGCCCAGGCCGTAAATCTTGCGCGAGCGCTGACCGATGATCTGGCGCGTGTCTTCGTGATAGGTGTAGCGGTCATTTTTATCGGAGCTGGCGAGCGTGTTGAGGGGCACGAGGCCTTCGACGAAGAGGTCGGTGAGTTCCACGAAGAAGCCGAATTTGGTTACGCTGATGATGAGGCCGTCGAAGTCTTCGCCGATGCGGCGCTCCATGAATTTCATTTTCTTCCATTCCATCAGCCCGCGCTCGGCTTCGTCGGCGCGGCGTTCGGACTGGCTGGATTCGTCGGCGATGCTGTGGAGTTCTTCAAGCGCGATGGGACCGCCGAGAGGTTCGAGCGCGTGCTGATGCGCGTCGTGGTCGCGGCGTTTAGACCAGGGAGATGGTGGCGGACCCTCCCCTTCTTCTTTCTTGTGCGGGCGAGAAGCAGGTCCTTCCCCTTCGGCTTGCTCAGGGTCAGGATGACAAATTTGTGGGGATAGGGATGTCCCGACCGGTACCTCTCCGTCCATCTTTTCGGGCGAATCGCGCAGCACTTCCTTCACTATCCGGTGCACGATCAGGTCGGGATAACGGCGAATGGGCGAAGTGAAATGCGTGTAGGTGGTGGCAGCTAAAGCGAAGTGTCCGCGATTCTCTTCGGAGTAGCGGGCCTGCTTCAGCGAGCGCAGCATGAGAAAACTCAGAATCCTCTCTTCTGGTTTGCCCGCGATCTTCTCCGCGAGTTTCTGATACATGCGCGGGGTAATATGGACTTCTTTGGGCACTTCGATTTCGCGGACACGCTTGCCGGTGCCGCGGGCGTCGCGGCGGTCGGCTTTCAATTGCACGCGCTGAATGGGCAATGCGCCTACTCCCAGCGAGTATCCAAAAGTGGCGGCAATAACTTCGAAGTCATACACACGTTTCGCGTCGGGCTTTTCGTGGATGCGGTAGAGCGAAGCGACGCGCTTATTTTCCAGATAGTGCGCCACGCTCTCGTTCGCCGAGAGCATGAATTCTTCGATCAGCCGGTGGGCAACATTGCGCTCCGATCTCGTGATGCTCTTCATCATTCCAAATTCATCAAACTCGATCACGGCTTCGGGAAGATCGAAATCGATCGATCCGCGGCGTTTGCGCTTGCGGTTCAGGATCAGGGCCAGATCGCGCATGCGTTCGAAGTGCTCGACCTGCGCCGCATATTGTTGGCGCGCGGCGGCGTCTCCTTCTATGACGGCATTCACGGCGGTGTAGGTCATTCTGTCAGCGGAGCGGATCACGCCTTCGTTGATCTCATAACCAACGATCTCTCCGTGGTGGTCGATCTCGATGGTGCAGGAGAGCGCCAGGCGGTCGACTTGCGGGCGCAGGCTGCAAATATCGGTCGAGAGCTCCAGTGGCAGCATGGGGACGGCGCGGTCGGGGAAATAAACGCTGGTGCCGCGCAGACGGGCCTCCTGATCGACCGGCGAGTTGGGGGTTACGTATTGGGCGACGTCGGCGATGTGGACTTGCAGTTCATAGTTGCCGTTTTCCAGTTGGCGGACGTGGACGGCGTCGTCGAAATCGCGCGCGGTTTCGCCGTCGATGGTCACGATGGGAAGTTCGCGGTAATCGCGGCGATGGCGCAGCAGGTCGGCGGGAATTTCTGAGCCATTGCCAGTTTCCAGGGCTTGCGCTTCCTCGATCACTTCGGGCGGGAAGCGGTGGGGCAGATGAAACTTGCGGATCATGATCTCGACGTCTACGCCGAAGTCGTCCTCTCCGCCGAGAATTTCGATCACGCGGCCGCGCGGCTGCTGCGTGGCGCTCGGCCAATCCGTGATTTCTACGTCGACGACGACACCGTCGAGGTCCTGCCAGCCGGTGTGAACCGCGGCCTCATTGCCTATGACGCGGTGTCGCGCGGCTTTTGCTTTTCCTGATTTGTCTTTCTCGGCGTTCTCCGCGTCCTCTGCGGTTGAGGGTTTGGGATTCTCCATCCCCAGCGGGATGACAATTTCCTGCGTCACTTTCTCGTCGATGGGCTTCACGTAGTTATGGCGGTTTCCATAGTGGAAGATGCCGACCACGGTCGGATGCGCGCGCGAAAGTGACCGGATGATGCGGCCTTCGGCGCGGCCATCGGTCCGGACGGCGGAGACCTCGACCAGGACGCGGTCTCCATGCATCGACGATCCGACAGCATGCGGAGGAATGAAGACATCGCCGGCGAGGCGGGCTTTCAGACTGGCATCGAGCGAAGTGGCTTCGGGAATCACGAAGCCGAATCCGTCGCGATGCATGGTCAGCCGGCCGACCAGCAGGTTGCGCCCCTTGGTGGGTTGCGGAATGGTGTAGCGCTCGGAATCGACTTGCAGCAGTTCGCCCTTGCTGACGAGCGCGAGCAGCCGGTCCACGAGTTCACGGCGCGCTTCGCCCTTTACGCCGAGTTCGCGCAAGAGCTGCTTATGGCTCGCCGTCTGCTTGGGCTGGCGGGCAATGTGGCGAAGGATGGCGGAGTCGGAGAGAGAACTCATTTTGTAATTTTGTAATCGGGTAAATTGGTAATCTGAAAGCCTCTTCGAGTTGCGCGTTCGGCCGGGTCTTAAATTGCAAAATTACCCGATTACCAAATTACAAAATCTGTCGACTACTTCAAATACTTCTCCTCGATTATGCGGCGATGATGCAATTCGTGTCCCGCAATGATGTAGGCCAACGCGCGCACCGTCACCTCGTTCTTGCTGGCCACCCCGCGGCGGGCCCAGGCAATATCATCGAGACCGCGAAACAGCGAGACGGTGGCTCGTCGTACGGCAATGTAGTCCTCAATCAAGTCGGCCAGCGGACGCCGCGCGAAGGGACCATTGCGGACATAGTCGTCCTGCTCGAAACCTTCGATGGGAGTCGCGTCGCCGCGCGCGATGCGCAGAGCGCGGTAACTCAGGATGCGCTCGGTGTCGTTGATATGGCCGAGCACTTCCTTCAGGCTCCACTTCTCAGGCGCGTAACGGAGATCGCCGTCGGCCTCGGTGCGTCCGGAGAGCAGCAGAAGCATCTGCCGGCGCTGTTCGTCGAGCGCCGCGAGAATGCCGTTGCCCTGGGCGTTACCCTGGACCAGCGAGATGTAGCGGTCGTAATAAGGAGCGTATTCTCCGGGCTGGGGACGGAGGGACGCGGTCGCGGTCGAATTCGTCGCGGGTGAAGTCATGGATTCCTCGTCAGGGACTCAATTTGATCGTGCCCCACGGCTCCATAGTATCGCGATCATAGTATCGCGGCCGAAGTATCGCGATAGAAGAATTACCGCAGGCTGGGAAGGGCTTACATCATCGAAGATCCTGGCGAACTGGCGTGCAGCGGCGGGAATCACGAGGGGAACTATGGAAATCAATAAGAAAAGCTTGATTTCCACAGGGCCAGGACGTTTACTGAGGAGTACAATTCGATTTGGCCCCCGAAATGCGGCGGTGTTTCAGAATTTCTTAATATTTAAGGAAAGGATTTCGACGACCATGTGGAAACCCACGAATCAACCTGCGACACCTGGCCGGCCAGCTGAGCCGGAGCGTCCCAGCCCGTCCACGGCGACGGCCGCACCGAGCATAAGCACGAGCGAGCCCGCGGCCGTGCCGCGCCCCGTTGTCACCACGACTTCGGACCAAGCCACCATTGGCAAGTCGCTGGTCATCAAAGGCGAAGTAAGCGGTTCCGAGTCTTTATATATTGACGGCCGGGTCGAGGGATCGATCAACCTCTCCGGCAATCGCGTCACCATTGGCCGCAACGGAGTGGTTTCGGCCAACATCAATGCGCGGGAAATCGTGGTGCTCGGCAAAGTCCGGGGCAACCTGACTGCGAGCGACCGGGTCGATATCCGCAGCGATGGTTCGCTCACCGGCGACGTCGTGGCCGCACGCATCTCGATTGAAGACGGCGCCTTCTTCAAGGGCGGCATCGATATCCGCAAAGCGGGAACGAAGCCGGATTCCAAGCCGGAAGAAGTCACGAAGAGTGTTTCGACGGCGTCGCAGGAACCGGTGGTTGTGGCAAGAGCGTAGGTCGGCTCAGCTTTCGACTCCGACCGCTGAAAGCAGTTCAAGAAAAGGGGGATCCTTGTTTTAAGGATGCCCTTTTGTTTTGGAGATTGTGCGCCTCAAAGCGTCTGTGTAGAGACGCGGCTTGCCGCGTCTTCTCTGTGGTGAATACTGCCGCTGCCAAGCGGAGACGTGGCAAGCCACCTTAGGGAGAGTCTCTTCGTGGTCCCCCCGCCTGTCGCGGTTCAAAGGCGCTCCTAGGTTCCTTGCCGGTGGCCACCGTCTCAGCAGCTTGGTCCTCAGCCAAGCGGGGGAAGGCGGTGGATCTTTTCCTGCGAAGATCCGCGGGCAATTCCGAACGCAATAACCAGAGCCCGGCGGCAACGGCTGCCGCCCAGGTTAAGGAGCCGAGGGCGAGGGCGAAAAGATCGGCTCGCCGGCTGCCATCGAGCGCTATGGTGCGCATGACTTCATAACTCAATCCGCCGGAAACGGCGCCCACCAGCGCAGCCTTCCCTAACTCTTTCCAGTTCAACCCGGCAAACGACACCATGCCACGGATGTGCAAGAGCGCGGCGATGGCCACCGCGTTGGCGGCGATGCCGAGGTCGGAGGCGATGGCCAGTCCGGTGACGGACATCATCCGGAAGAACAGCGAGTACACGGGTAGAGAAGCGGCAGTGATGAGGGTGGTGGCGATCATCGGAGTCAGGGTGTTGCCCGACGCGTAAAACGCGCGCGCGTACAGCGCCTGACTGGACCAAAGAGCGAGCGAGAGTGAAAACACGAAAAAGTAGAGGGCCGTGGATTCGGTATCGGCAAAGGTGAACCGCCCGCGGCGGTAGACGAGATCGATGAGCGGGACGGCGATGGCCATCATCCAGCCGGTCATTAACAGAGAAGCGGCCGTGATGCGATAGACCGAACCGTTCACGGTGGCGGCGAATTCCGTGAATTTTTTTTCTCCGAACAGGCGCGAGAAAAAGGGCAACGACGCCTGGCCGACAGCCTGTCCAAGAATGGCGATGGGGACGGCGAAGAGGCGCTTGGCATAATTCAGCCGCGCGATGTCGCCGATGCCGCTGGAGGCGAAGTACCGCAGGATCCAGTCGTCGGCGGTGACCAGCGACACGCCCAGCATTAGCGGGATGGATAGCCGTACCCATTCGCGGAATGCGGGATTTTTGACATCGAACGAAGGCCGGTATCCGGTGCCAATTTTGGCCGCTCCCAGCGCGTTGATCAGAAATGGTCCGGCAATACTGCCGGCGAGTGCGCCAAACGCAAGAGACGCGATTCCCATCTTTCGCCCGGCAATGACTCCACCCCCGATGATGAACACGTTGTAGATCAGCGGACCGAAGGCAGGCAGCAGGAACAGCCGGTGCGAGAGCAACACCGCCGAGACGACTCCGCCCACATAGAAGAAAATCTGCGCCGGTAGCAGGATGCGCGTGAGATGAACGCAGAGCCGCGTCTGCTCCGGCGTGAAGCCGTGGAACATCCAGCCGGCGAACTGGGGCGTAAAAATCTCGGCCAGAATGGTGCCAGCGACGAGCACGGTGGTCATCACCGTAATGATGATCGAAAAGGTTTTCTGCGCGTCCTGCTCGCGCTTATCCGCCAGAAACCGTGTATAGATGGAGATGAATGTGATCGAAGCGGTGCCGCCGGCAACGATGTAGTTGAGCCAGTCGGGAAGGGTGAACGCAGCGACGTAGGCGTCGGTCTGCTGTCCGGCGCCGAAGGCGTAGGCGATGTAGGCCTCGCGGATGTATCCGATCACGCGCGAGAGCGTGATGGTCGACATCAGCAGTAGCGTCGCCGAGAACGCCGTGTGCTGGTGCGATGGCCGGAAGAAACGCAGCAGACGCATCCTTCGCAGATTAAACCATCTGGCGGCCGGTGGGAGAGTTATCGGTGGTGCGGAATCGGGAGTGGCAATTGGCCTTCCCCTGTGAACCTCTGTGTTCCCTGTGGTTGACGCTTCTAGATCTTTACCACAGGCAACACACGGTTACACAGGGGGAACCTGAAGGGCGTGAACTTTGTAGACCCTCCTCTAGGCGGTACCTGGACGCAGAAGCACCTTGTGGCAGCCATCAAACGAATCGAACGGCAGCCGAGGTTTGAACTGCGTGCGAAGGATCTGGTGGCGACGCCCGCATTCACGCAATGCGAATCTTATACGGATAATAAGTAGCTGGCTGCTCCACAGAGATTCGCTCTCGTCGGCCGGTTGACCCGCCGGTGTATCTAGCTGTCAACAAAGAAGATTCTTATTGATCTCCGTTTTACCCGCCGTGCATTGTCATCCCGCAGCCCAAGCCGCATAGTGCCCGCAGAAACGGAGGCACTATGGCTACCTCATTTGTCGATTTTGCGGAACCGATCAACCCCAAGACCTTGGTCGAGGCCCGCCGCGCCACTTTCCGGCAGGCGACGCGGGTCCACGGAAGTTTCCTGGCTGCCGCCGAAAAACACGCTCTCGTCTGGATGGCCGAGCGCATGCCGTCGTGGGTGAATTCCGACCATCTGACCCTCCTCGGCTTTGCCGCCCAGATCGCTACCGGCGTTTGCTACGTCCTCGCCACCCATGATCGCCGCATGTTGCTCGCTGCCATTGTGTGTCTTGCGGTGAACTGGTTCGGCGACAGCCTCGACGGAACCTTAGCTCGCGTCCGGCAGCGGCAGAGACCGCGTTACGGCTTCTATGTGGACCACATCATCGATTCCATCGGCGCAGTCGCGATGATGGGAGGACTCGCGCTCTCCGGGTACATGCATCCGGCGATTGCGATTGGATCACTGATTGCGTTTCTGCTGCTTTCCATCCAGTCGTATCTGGCGACTTATGCCCTCGGCGAATTTCATCTTTCGATGTGGCGCTTCGGGCCGACTGAATTGCGCGTGCTGCTGGCGGTGGGCAATCTGGCGCTGCTTCGTTGGGCATGGGTAATTCACGGGCGCTATCGGCTGTTCGATATTGGCGGCGCGATTGGATTGGCCGCAATGCTGCTCATGCTGGTCGTTGTAACTCTGAAGAATACGGTTCGGCTTTACCGGGAAGAGAGAATTGGATGAAGAGATCGTGTAGGGACGGGCGCCCTCGCCCGTCCGGGCCGAGCGAAGCTCGGCAGCGCTTTTTCCGCTGGATGAAGTTCAACGCTGTCGGTGGAATCGGCATTGGCGTGCAGTTGGCGGCGCTGGCTGTTTTCCGTTCTTTGCTGAAACTCGATTATCTCGTGGCTACGGGCTTGGCGGTCGAGATTGCGGTCATCCATAACTTCTTATGGCACGAGCGCTTCACCTGGGCAGACCGGACGCCCACGCGGCCCTTCCAGTCGCTGGTGAGGCTCGCGAAGTTCAACGCTACGAACGGAGCGGTTTCGATTGCCGGGAACCTCGCGCTGATGTGGCTGTTGGCCGGCGAGTTCCGGTTGAACTATGTGGCCGCGAATCTCATAGCGATCATCGGCTGCTCGCTGGTGAACTTCCTGCTCAGCGACCGTCTTGTATTCAAGCGCGAGGTCAGCCCGGCTTCAACTTTGAGCGGCCTCAAGAGGTTGCATTTGCTGTAGCGCCTCGTCGTCATGTCTAGTTGTGGCACGGCTTTCCTTGCATGGAGCACGAGGCGTAGGCGTACACGATCACCGCTGCGCCGGGGAAAGGGGAACCCTGCTCGGTCCGCCTCAGGAATCCTTCCCCAGTTTGTCGAGCCCGTCAATCTCGCGTTGAATTTTGCGCGCGGCCCATTGATTCAATTTGCCTACGGCGACAAACACAAGACCGCATCCAGCAGCGGTGAGACCAAAAGTGATCATGATGACACGCGCGTGCGCCGGGGCATTCGGCAGCTTCATGGTCCAGCGGAAGAGCCCAAGCAGAAAGACGGCCAGGCCGGGAACGAACGGCAGCAGATACCACCTCCAGACGCCGCGCAGAAGGTCGCGTTGCCGCTCGAGCTCCCTGCGGTGGAAGTCGAGGCAACTTCGGAGTGCCGTCTCCGCCGGGACGGCTCGGGCCGCGCCCCTCTTGTGGAGCGTGTACGCCATAAACAGTGTGCCCGCGATCACCAGACCGCATCCGAAACGGATCATCGGAGCGGGGAACCTCCAGATGTAATATCCGAAGCATGCAGTCACGATTGCGCTGGCAGCGTACTCGCGCAGATTTCTCCAGAGGACTCGCTTTTCAAGCTTCTGGGCTTTCTGGCGCAGCTCGGCGAGCGAGATCGGGGCGGGTTCCACTTTCTGGTTCTTCCAAAGGCTTCTTACGTCAGTGCCAGTTTCACTTTCCATGATTTCCTCCTTCATGAAATCTGCTCGCTAGGACGTTCTTGATGCGGTGGATCTTGGTCGCCACGTTCCCGGGCGAAATGCCGGTGATCTCTGCGATCGAAGCTGCATCCATGTCTTCGAGGTAGGAAAGAATGATCTGCCGGTCGAGTGGCTTTAGCTGCTGAATCAACATCAATAGCTTCTCCAGAGCGTGGCGCTGATCTATGCCGCGCTCGCCATCGTTACCGGAGGGAAGCGCCTCAAGCATTTCGAGACCCACCAGGGTCCGCGAGTTCACTCGGTGTTCCCGGATCACCCAGGACGTTGCCACATTGTGCGCCACACGGTAGACCCACGTGCGAACCGAGCATCTCGCGTCGAAACCACCGAAACTCTGCCAGAGCGCCAGGTGAATCTCCTGCACCAGGTCGCGCCGCCGGTCCGGATCGGCTTCGTAGCCACGCGCCAGCCGCTCCAGGGCGCCGCCGTAGCTGCCGGCGGCTTCCCGATAAAGCTCGTTCTGCCGGGACGTTGCCTCCGCGATGAATTCCGTTTTCATTCGGTTCACGCTCCTTGGCTTTAACATAAAGGTAGTCGTTGGGCGCGCCGCTTTCTTACATCTTTACCAGGACCCGGAAATGGCTGCTTGCAGGGAGCGAAACAGCTCAATTTCGAAGCTTTTGTGTAACCTGTTAAATTAAGCTATGTCTGCTGAGAAAACCGCACTTCTGGTCATCGATGTCCAGCGCGGCATTCTGAATGACCCCATCCTCGCCCGCAAGAAGGAAATCAACCAGGCTTTCGACGAAACGGTTTTGCGCATCGCCGGGCTCATCGCGAGGGCCCGGACGGCCTCCGTGCCGGTGATCTACATCCAGCACGATGGGGGGCCCGGTCATAGGCTGGAGCCCGAAACTTCAGGATGGCCGATTCGTCCCGAAATTGCGCCTCATCCCGGCGAGCCGGTCATCCACAAACGCGCTTGCGACGCGTTCTTCGAGACGACTCTCGATGCGGAACTGACGGCCGCCCGAATCAAGCAACTTGTGATCTGCGGATGCATGACTCAGTACTGCGTTGATACGACCGTGCGCCGCTCCGTCAGTCTTGGTTATGACGTCATCCTCGTTGCCGACGGTCACATGACGGCTGACACAGAGACACTCCGCTTCGAACAAATCATTGCGCACCACAATTCGCTCTTGGACGGTTTCGACGCCGGCGAGCACGAAGTCCGTGTCTGTGCATCGTCGGAGATTCGGCTTTAGGACCAAATCCAATTCGAGGCAAATCCGTTGTTGCCGTGACTACTGGCAGGTGCTGAGCTTTGCTCGGCTGGGCAGCGGGCGGATGTCCCTACGGGGTTCTGGCGCTTCAGCCGCCTTTTGGACACGCACTTTGGGGGGTTACGCCGCGATCAAACCCGGGATATACTGTTGATAACTGGTATGCGCTTGAGCATCTACATTCCGATTCTCCAGGCGTGCTGGATTGAGGGACGCGCTTGTCCCCGCCGCTACCTTTCCGTTCTGCCTTCGCACGTGCGCGCCAATCTCTTTGGCAGCGACTAATTTCCTCCTCTTCGTTGCTCCGCTAATCGCTTGTAGCTCCTAGCCAAAGCAGCATATCTCGGTGGAAGTGCTCGAAACCCAGCCTGCAAATCCACTGAGAACTAACCCCTAATCTGGAGGATTCCATGACCAATACTCTGACTGCCGGCCCCAAGCTCAAGACCGCGATTCCGGGCCCCAACGCCCGGCGCATTCTCGCGGGCGATGAAAAATACATTTCCCCTTCTTACACGCGCTCTTATCCGATGGTTGCCAAACGCGGCCGCGGCATTGTGGTCGAAGACGTGGACGGCAACGAGTTTTTCGATTTTTCCGCCGGGATTGCCGTGACCTCGACCGGCCACTGCCATCCGGAAGTGGTTGCCGCCATTCAAAAGCAGGCGGGCGAACTGATCCACATGTCGGGCACCGACTTCTACTACGAAGGCATGGTGACGCTGGCCGAGCGGCTCTCGCAAATCGCGCCCATGCCGGGGCCGCACAAGATTTATTACGGGAACTCCGGAGCCGAAGCTATCGAATGCGCTTTGAAGCTGGCGCGCTACCACACCAAGCGGCAACAGGTGATCGCTTTCCTCGGCGCTTTCCACGGGCGAACCATGGGCGCGCTCTCGCTGACCGCCTCGAAGCCGCAGCAGAAGCGCCGTTTCGCGCCCCTTGTGCCCGGGGTCACGCACGTGCGCTATCCCGATGTCTATCGCGGCTGTGCGGGCGGTTTGCAGGACGCCGAGAAATTTGCGCTCGGCTGCGCGCGCTACATCGAAGACAAACTGTTTAAAACCGTGCTCGCGCCCGAAGAAGTCGCGGCCATTTTTGTCGAACCGATCCAGGGCGAGGGCGGATACGTCGTGGCTCCCACGATCTTTATGCAGGAACTGCGCCGCATTTGCGACAAGCACGGCATCCTGCTGGTGGTGGATGAAATCCAGAGTGGCATGGGCCGCACGGGCAAATGGTTTGCGGTCGAACACACCGGCGTCCATCCCGACATCGTTTGCATCGCGAAGGGCATCGCTTCCGGGATGCCGCTCGGCGTCACCATGAGCAAGGCTGACATCATGGACTGGATCCCCGGTTCGCACGCGTCGACCTTCGGCGGCAACCCCGTCTGCATTGCCGCGGCCTTGGCCACGCTCGATGTGATCGAAAAAGAGGGGCTACTGCGGAACTCGAAGGAAGTCGGCGACTACATGCTTAAGCGCATGTCGGACTGGCCGAAGAAGCACAAGATCGTCGGCGACGTCCGCGGACGCGGCCTGATGATCGGGGTTGAGATCGTAAAGGACCAGACCACCCGCGAGCATGGCAACAGCGATCGCGACCGCATCGTGCAGCAGGCGTTCGAGCGCGGCATTCTGTTTTTGGGCTGCGGCCCGAGCACGATTCGCATCGCGCCGCCGCTCATTGTTACGAGGGACGAAGCCGACGTTGCCATGGATGCGCTGGAAGAGTCGATCACGGTAGTCGAGATGAACGCATAAGTACCGGAGGTGAGTGATGTGGAACGGAACTGTCGAGTCGATCTATATCGCCTCGGCCGCCCAAGGGCCAATGGAAGCTCTGGCTCAGGTGGTGGCGATTCCAGGCGCTGGGCTTGAGGGTGACCGGTACGCGCTGAAACTGGGGACCTTCTTCAAGCCCGAGCCGGATTACGAACTCACGCTGATCGAGGCGGAGGCGGTTGAGGCGCTGCGGCGGGATTATCAGGTCGAGCTAGCCGCTGGCGACGCTCGCCGCAACATCGTGACTCGCAACGTGCCGCTGAATCACCTGGTGGGCAAGGAGTTTGCCATCGGCGACGTGCGTATTCGCGGCATCCGCCTGTGCGAGCCTTGCGATCACTTGCAGAAACTAACGGGGAAGCCGGTGCTCAAGGGCCTGCTGCACCGGGGAGGATTACGGGCTCAGATTCTCACGCAAGGCACGATTCGCGTCGGGGATGTAGTTACCGTCACCCCGTAGAGACGCGGCTTGCCGAGCCTCTGCATATGAGGATCACGTATGGGAGACACCATGCTGCGCGAACTCGTCTACGGCAAAGGCGTCCATGTGGATCCGGTCGCTTGCGTCGAAGATATCTCGGCGGAACCGGCGGCTCGAACCGCGGCGGGCTACCCGCACTCCATCTGGCAGATCGTGATGCACATGAATTACTGGATGGACTACGACCTCGGCAAAATCGCGGGGGAGAATCGGCCTTACCCGGACAAAGCGATCGAAAGCTGGCCGGCGCATCCAAGTCCGGCCGCCGGAAGCCGCCCGGTCGAAGACCAGTGGCAGGCCACGATTCTTCGCTTCACCGATTTACTCACGCAGCTTGCACGGCTCGCGGAATCCGATGCGGCGGCGCTGGCGCGAAAAGTTCAGCATCTGGGTCCGGGACAATCTCCGCGTGAGTCCACCGTACATGCCATGCTATGGCAGATTGCGGCGCACAACAGTTATCACATCGGCCAGATTGCTTTGCTCCGCCGCCAGTTTGGCGCCTGGCCTCCTCAACGAGGCGGCGATACCTGGTGAGCGATACCCCCTAAACGCCTAGTAAAGCCGATCCGCATCAGTTAACAAGATTGCGAGCGGAAAATCATACCGAACGCGCGGTGATCGGCATCACATAACGCGCGGTGTAGTCCAAGCTAGGGTGAAGATGGGGTTTCTATGTTCGCCGGGCGTCTGACGCAAGCTACACTTCGCGCACTGGATTGGCTGGCAGCAAGAACACTTTCGCCGGAGGACTCGCCGGCGCACCAGCGTACCGGCCGCCGCGGCGAGGAAGACGCTTACTTTTACCTTCGCCGGCGGGGCTACACCATCATCGCGCGAAACTACCGCTCCCCGAATCATCGTGGGGAACTCGATCTCGTCGGCTGGGATCGCGATGTTCTGTGTTTCATCGAAGTGAAAACGCGAACCAAGCGCGACTTCAAGCCCGCCGAAGCCGCTGTGGATCGGCATAAACAAAGGGAGTTATCGCTGGTTGCCCGCGACTTCCTGCGCCAGATGCCCACTTCGTGCCAACCGAGCCCCCATCCCGCGCGCTTTTCGCAGGATGGGGCGGAGTGGCGGTTCGACGTGCTCGCCGTATACTATGAACTTGGACAGAACCGCCCTTCATTCGAGCTGTTTCAGAATGCGTTTTCTGTATCGTACAATCGTAGATTCGCAGATTCGTCCTGAAAGGATTTAGTACGTGCCTGAACTGAGAAAAGACCCCATCGTGGGCCGGTGGGTGATTATTTCCACGGATCGCGCCAAGCGGCCTACCGACTTTCTGCGCGAACCGGTAAAAATCAAGGGCGGGTTCTGTCCCTTCTGTTATGGCAATGAAAGCAAGACCCCGCCGGAGATCCTGGCGTATCGACCTAGCACCAACGGCAACACTCCTCAGAAAGACAGCCCGGGTTGGACGGTCCGAGTCGTTCCGAACAAATTCCCGGCACTCGGCATCGAAGGGAATTTGAATAAGCAGGCCGAGGGCATGTTTGACAAGATGAATGGCATCGGCGCCCACGAAGTCGTCATCGAAACGCCCGACCATAATGCCACCTTGGCCTCCCTCCCCTCGAAAAAAATCGAGGACGTTCTCTGGGCCTTCCGCGATCGCATTCTCGATCTCAAAAAAGACCGGCGCTTCAAGTACATTCTGCTTTTCAAGAACCACGGAGAAGCAGCCGGAGCCTCGCTCGAGCACGCTCACTCGCAACTGATCGCGTTGCCGATTCTGCCAATTTACGTGGTTGAAGAACTGGACGGAGCCAAGCAGTATTACATCTACAAAGAGCGCTGTGTCTTCTGCGACGCCATCCGGCAGGAAATGGACAGCGGCATCCGAGTCGTGGCTGAGAATGAAGATTTTATAACTCTCGCTCCGTACGCTCCAAGGTTTCCGTTTGAAACCTGGATTCTTCCCAAGCGGCACGAATCCGCTTTCGAAAACTCGTCGTCGCACATGTTCGAAAATCTCGCGAGAGCGCTCAAGTTACTGCTGATGAAAGCGGACCGCGTCCTCGACAACCCACCCTACAACTTGGTCGTGCACACGTCGCCGGCCCAGGATCCGTCCAACGAGTATTACCACTGGCACATCGAATTCATGCCTAAGCTGACCAAGACGGCGGGATTTGAATGGGGAACCGGTTTCTACATCAATCCCACACCCCCCGAAGAGGCTGCGAGGTTCTTGCGCGAGGCGAGTGTGGAAGATACGGCTCCCAATACGGTAGCCGTCCGCTGAGTTCCCAATCGCAGTAAGCAGTAAGGTGTCTCGCAACCAGCTCCGGAAGCCCTCCTGCGATTTCACTCAGAACCTAAGCGGGCCGAGCTCACCGCGCCATCCGCATCGCGCTTCTGGTGTATTCTTTACGCCGACCGCGGAGACAACTGTATGCGACTCCTTCTGCTAATTCTTCTGTTTGCCCTGACCACCCAGGCTCAAACGCCGCCCGCTTCTCTCATTACAAACGTCCCCGGACGCAAGACGACGAGTCTGAATGGAGCGTGGCACATCATTGTCGACCCGCTGGAATCGGGCCTGAACGCGAAGTACTACCGCAATCGCAAGCCGAAAGACAAGAGCGATCTCGTCGAGTATGACTTCGAAGCGTCGGAAACGCTGAGCGTGCCCGGCGACTGGAATACGCAAAAAGAAAAGTTGCTGTTTTATGAAGGGCCGGTTTGGTACGAGAAAACATTTTCCTACTCGAAGCGTAACCACACCCGCGTATTCGCGTATTTTGGCGCGGTGAACTATCGCGCCCGGATCTACCTGAACGGCGAGGCAGTGGGCGAGCACGAAGGCGGTTTTACGCCCTTCGATTTCGAGGCTACGAAGCTGCTTCACGACGGCGAGAACTTTATCGTGGTCGAGGCCAGCAACCAGCGCCGTGACAACGCCGTTCCCGCTCTGCAAACCGACTGGTGGAATTACGGCGGCATCACGCGCGATGTACTGCTGATCGAAACGCCGGAGACTTTTATCCGCGATTACTGGGTTCAGTTGGCCAAAGGATCGCACGACCAAATCGACGGCTGGGTTCAACTGGATGGAGACCGCCAACCGCAGCAGCGCGTATCCATAGAAATTCCCGAAGCTGGGATCAAGACTTCGGCGGTTACCGACGCGCACGGCCGCGCCGGATTTCAGGTTCCCGTCAAGTTGCAGTTGTGGTCCCCGAAAAGTCCGAGGTTGTACGACGTGTTGATCTCCTCCGGCGACGATGCGGTACACGACGCGATTGGCTTTCGAACCATTGAGACGCGAGGCGCGCAGATCCTGCTGAACGGAGAGCCTATTTTTCTGCGTGGCATTTCGCTGCATGAGGAGGCTCCCATTCGCGGTGGGCGGGCCTACAGCGCGGATGACGCACAAACCCTCCTCGGATGGGCCAAGGAACTCGGTTGCAACTTCGTCCGCCTGGCTCATTATCCGCACAACGAGAACGAGATTCGCCTCGCGGATCGCATGGGCCTGCTGGTGTGGTCGGAAATTCCTGTCTATTGGGGTATCGCCTGGAACGATCCAGCGGCGCTTGCCAACGCGCGGTCGCAACTGCGGGATATGATTGCCCGCGATCACAACCGCGCTGCGGTAATTCTGTGGTCACTCTCGAATGAGACTCCCGTCGAACCGGATCGGCTCACTTTCCTGCGAACCCTGGCGGAAGACGCTCGCCAGCTCGATCCGACACGCTTGATTACCTCGGCGATGAACAGCGCAGAAAACGATGGACCAGATCGGCACATTTTCAGGGATCCGCTGGGAGAGTTCCTCGATGTGCTGGGGTTGAACGAATACTACGGATGGTACGTCGGCCGTCCTGAGGATGCCGATCGTCAGACTTGGGCGAGCGTGTATGACAAGCCGCTGATCGTTAGTGAATTCGGCGGCGGTGCGGCTTACGGGCGCCATGGGGACGCCGAGACCCGGTGGACGGAGGAGTACCAGGCCAGCCTGTTTGTCCATCAGTTGAACATGGTCAGCAAGATCCCGCACCTGGCGGGGATTTCCCCCTGGGTGCTGATGGATTTCCGTTCACCACGAAGACCGCTGCCCGGTATCCAGGATTACTACAACCGGAAAGGATTGTTTTCGAACGCCGGCCAGCGGAAGCAGGCCTTCTTTGTGCTGCAGAAATTTTATCGGGACAGGCAAGCGCACGAGCCGCCGCTGCCGTGATCGTCGCAGTCATCGATCATCATGAGATCATTATCAATGATCAGCGACCGGCGATCAGCCTTGCGTCCGATCCAGGACCTCCGCATGCCACGCCATCTGGATCGCCTCCAGCTTGGCTTCGTTCGACTTCGCGGGATCGTCTTTGAAGCCGGGAAGCGCAATCACATATTTGTGCAGGTCGGTGAAGCGGACCGCGAGCGGGTCAAGTTCGGGATGCGTTTCAGACAGCAGTATCCCGATGTCGTCAGAATCGCTCCAGGTAAGTTCTTTTGGCATGAATGGCTCCAAAGCAAGGTTTCAAAGTTTCAAGGTTTCAAAGTTTCAAAGCTTTTGCTGTCTCCTTGAAACCTTGCAACCTTTAAACTTTGAAACTTGGCTCTTAATGCTCTTCCGAAACGTAATTCCGGTTCCATGCCGGGATTTCCACGACCAGCTTGCCTGGCTTCTTGATGACCGTCTGGCATCCGAGACGCGAATTTAGCTGAAGGTCGGCAGCGCTGTCGAGCTTGTCGGCTTCGTCGTCCTCCAGTTCCGTGAGCAAGTCCGCGCCTTCTTTCACCCAGATGTGGCAGGTGGTGCAGGCGCAGTTCCCTCCGCAAGCATGATCGAGATGAATACCGAAGTTCAACGCCACATCGAGCAGCGACTCTTCCTTGCCATGATCTTTATAGGGCAGCTTGCCGTGTTCGAACGTCACCGTTTTGCCTTCCGGCAGAAACGTGACCTCAACCGTATTTTCACCAGGCGTTTCCACCGTAGCCGCACCGGCACCTTGCATTTTATTTTCCGACATCTTCTCTCCTAATAGCACATTATTGCGCGCCTAGCTTGTGCCTGAGATCGACGACCAACCAAACAACAAGCCCAGCGGCGACGAGCAAGAAACCCACACGGGCCGAGGATGACTTTACGAAGGCAATCAGTCTTCGACCACCTCCGCGCCCGTGCGTGTAGAACTTCCCGCTGATCGCGCCATTGACGAGCACAAGCGTCAAAGCTAGGCCAATCAGATCGGCCCAATAATCGCCCAAAATGTCACTGCTCATTTAAATTCCGCCTTCGCCACCGGATGGCCGGCCTGCGGGCCTTCTTCAAAATCTGTGTCATCCATTGCCTTTCCCTTGAGAGCGGACGCGACAGCCGTATCCATCATTAATTCCGCCAAACGCATCGTGGCTTGGTTCAGCGCGTCAATGCCCGTGCGGATCGCGTGATGATCATCGCCGTCCTTTACTTCGATTAGCGCTTTCTCCAGCGCCTCGACTTGGCCTCGCTCCTCGCTCGTAAGCTCCGGCCACGCCGGATTCCTTTTCCCTTTCGCGAGCGCGGCTAGGATCGTATCGGCTTCGCGCCGCGCTTCGATGACCTGGCGCTGCCGGAAATCTTCTTCCGCGTAGTCGAACGATTCGAGCAGCATGTTTTCGACCTGTTCGTCGCTGAGGCCATAAGTGGGCTGGACGTCGATTTCAGCCTCTTTTCCGCTGCGCTGCTCGCGCGCCGAGACGCGCAAAATGCCGTTGGCGTCGATCAAGAACTTTACTTCAATGCGCGGCAGGCCGGCGGGCATGGGCGGAACGCTCTTCAGATCGAATCGTGCCAGCGACCGGCAATCGCGCGCCAGTTCACGTTCGCCTTGCAGCACGTGAATCGCCACGTTGGTTTGGCCATCGACCTGAGTCGTGTAGTACTGCGTTGCCGAAGCCGGTATCGTGGAATTGCGCAGGATGACTTTATCGGTCACGCCGCCCGCCACTTCAATTCCCAGAGACAGTGGGGTCACGTCGAGCAACAGCATCTCTTTCGTGATTTCGGAGCCGCCGCCGAGAATAGTCGCCTGCACAGCCGCGCCGAGCGCAACCACTTCGTCCGGATTTAAATCCGTGTGCGGCACGCGTCGAAACAGATCCTGCACCAACCGCCGCACCTTCGGGATGCGCGTCGAGCCCCCGACCAGCACGACCTCGTCGATTTGTTCTGGCTTCAGGCCCGCGTCTTTGAGCGCTTGCTTGCAAGGGCCGACGGTGCGGTCAATGATCGGTTGGATCATCTGCTCGAACACTTCGATCGAGATCTCACGCTGATACCTCTTCCCACCGGGCAGATCGACATCGAGTTTTGCTGCAGGTTGCGACGAAAGCGCAATCTTGGCTTCAATCACGGCCTTGCGAATGCGAGCTACCGCTTCGCCGTTTCGCCGCAAGTCGAGTCCGAGGTCGCCCCGAATGTCGTCAAGCGCGATCGCGATCAGCAGGTTATCGATATCGTCTCCGCCGAGATGCGTGTCGCCGTTGGTCGAAATCACCTCGAAAATGCCGTCGTGCAGCTTGAGAATCGAAATATCGAACGTGCCGCCGCCCAGATCGTAAACCACCACGATGCCGTGCTTCTTTTTGTCCAAGCCGTAGGCGAGCGAGGCCGCTGTCGGTTCGTTCACCAGCCGCAAAACATTGAGTCCAGCGATGCGCCCGGCATCCTTCGTCGCCTGCCGCTGCGCGTCATTGAAGTATGCGGGAACGGTGATGACCGCCTGGGTTACAGGCGCTCCGAAAAAGCGCTCGGCATTGCGCTTCAGTTGGCGCAGGATGAAGGCCGAGAGTTCCGGAGGCGTGAAGGTTTTTTCACCCAGCTTGATACGGATAACTTCTCCTGACTGCAAGTCGTCTGCCAACTGGAACGGAAACAGCTTCAGTTCGTCCTGTACATCCTCGACGCCGCGCCCCATCAGGCGTTTGACCGAGTAGACCGCTCGCTCAGGCGTTTCGATCAGATACTTGCGCGCCGCGTTGCCCACGACGATCTGGTTGTTCTCATCAAGCGCCACCACCGAGGGCACAAGGTTCAGCCCGTCTTCCCCGGGGATGACAACAGGCGAATCCCCCTGCATATAGGCCACGAGCGAGTTCGTCGTGCCGAGATCGATGCCGACGATGTAGTCAGTAGACATTTGCAATTTCTAATTTGTAATTTGCCATCGCGAGAATACTTTGCTCTTAGATTGCAAATTACAAATCACAAATTACCAATTACTTCATTCACATCCCGCACCAGGTTCCGGACATAGTTCCTGCGGTTCAGCACGTCCAGCATCTTGTCGAGGATTTTCCCCCGGTCTTCTTCGGTTCCACCGTTCACGGAGTTATCCCACTTGTTCCACTCGGTCTTAAGCTCGTTCAACAGCGCATCGTATTTTTCTTCGAGCGACAGTTTGGCTTTGCCGATTTCCTCGAGCAATGCTGGATCGTCTTCGCCCAACGTCTTCTGCATGCGCAGTTCTTCCAGATGCATATTGAGTTCGAACACTTCCTCCAGAAGATCGGGAGGCACGACCTGCTTTTTCAATTCGCCAGTGGCGCGCGCCTTTTCCGTCGCCTGTTTCGATTGCTCTTCCAGTTCGACGCCTTCGAGGCGCAGCAGGTACTCCGTGCGCTTGATGGGATCTTTCAGCGTGCGGTACGCATCATTGAGCATGGAACTTTGTTCCAGGCTCCAGACGCGCTCCTGAGAGCCCGCCTGCCCGTATACGTCAGGATGGAGCCGGCGACTCAGCGCGTAGAATTCTTTTTCGAGTTCGGCCGTATCCAGGTTCAGCTTTCGGGGAAATCCAAAAAAAGTGAAATAGTCCACGGGGACCGGCGGCTGCACTTTGCCGCATGAGCTGCAGAAATGCACTGCGCGCATGGTGCCGCACGACCAGCAACTCGGGGTTGCCTCTCCGGGCGCTTGTCCGGGAAGGATCAGAGACGATTTGGATTCGGTCATTTTGTAAGTTTGTAATCGGGTAATTTGGTAATTTGAAGGCAGTCGGCCCTGCGGGTTTTGGATCGCAAAATTACCCGATTACCAAATTACAAAATCATCTCTACGAGAACGAACTCCCGCAGCCGCAGGACTTGGTCGAGTTCGGGTTCACGAACACGAATCCTTGCTGCATCAGGGTTTCCTGGTAATCGAGAGTCATCCCGTGCAGATAGATGAATGACTTCGGGTCCACAAAAATCCGCACGTTCCCGAACTGAAACACACGGTCGCGCTCGCGCGGTTGCGTATCGAAACGTATGTTGTAAGTAAGGCCCGAGCAGCCGCCGCCCTGCACGCCTAAACGCAGCCCGCCCTGCTCCGGCGAAACATTTTCTTTCACCATGGCGGAACGAATTCTGCTGAGCGCGTTGTCGGTCACCTGGATGCCCTTGGCCGGCGCTGTGGGTGCGGCGCTTTTGACTGCTTGTTCCATGTCTCCTTGAACGCTGCGAGCTACGAGCCTCGAGCTGCGAGCGAGCAAAATCCCAAGCCGCGACCGGCTGCTTGAAGCTCGCGGCTCGTAGCTCGCAGCGGTTTACTGCGCCGCCTGCACTTCCGCCGGCTTCGCGGCTTCCTGCTTCTTTTTCCAGTCGCCGATCGCGGCTCGGATGGCATCCTCGGCTAGCACCGAGCAGTGAATTTTCACCGGCGGCAGGGCCAGTTCCTTCACGATCTCGGTGTTTTTGATCTCGAGGGCTTCGTCCACCGTCTTGCCCTTGACCCACTCGGTCGCCAGCGAAGACGACGCAATCGCTGAGCCGCAGCCGAAGGTTTTGAACTTGGCATCTTCGATGATGTTCGTCTGCGGATTCACCTTGATCTGCAGCTTCATCACGTCGCCGCACTCGGGCGCGCCCACTAGGCCGGTGCCCACATCGGCATCCTTCTTGTCCATGGAGCCGACGTTGCGTGGATTGTTGTAGTGGTCGATCACTTTATCGCTGTATGACATTTCTTGCTCCTCACGCTTTGGTTAGATTTCGTACATTAGCTTCTAGTGCGCTTCCGCTGCCCACTTCACACTCTTCAAGTCCACGCCCTCTTTCGCCATCTCGTAGAGCGGCGACAGTTCGCGCAGACGCAGCACCGTCTCAACCACGCGGTCGCCGACGTAATCGACTTCGGCCTCGGTATTGAATCGCCCAATGCCAAAGCGGATCGAGCTGTGCGCCAGATCGTCGCCGGTGCCGAGAGCTTTCAATACATAAGATGGCTCCAGCGTCGCCGAGGTGCACGCCGATCCGCTTGAAACCGCGATATCGTTGATGCCCATCAGCAGCGACTCGCCTTCCACATAGGCAAAGCTGATGTTCAGATTGCCGGGCAGGCGATGTTCCACCGAGCCGTTGATATACACCTCGTCGAGCCGGCTCATGATGCTGTCTTTCAGCCGGTTTCGCAGACCGGCAATCTTGCAGGATTCTTGCAGCATCTCTTCTTGCGCGATGGCGCAAGCCTTGCCGAGGCCGGCGATGCCGGGAACGTTGAGCGTTCCGGAGCGCATGCCACGCTCGTGCCCGCCACCGTCTATCAGCGGCACCAGTTGCACCCGCGGATTCTTGCGGCGCACATAAAGCGCGCCCGCGCCCTTCGGCCCGTAGAGCTTGTGTCCGGTGATGGAGGCGACGTCGATGTTCATCTTGTTCACGTCGATCGGAATTTTTCCGATCGCCTGCACCGCGTCAGAATGGAAGACCACGCCGCGTTCGCGGCACAGCTTGCCGATTTCCGCGATCGGTTGCAGCACGCCGATCTCGTTGTTCGCTGCCATGATCGTGACCAGAATCGTTTTGTCGTCGATGGCGCGCTTCAGATCGTCGAGGTCGACCAGTCCATCCTTCTGCACCGGCAGATAGGTCACGCGAAAGCCGAATTTCTCCAGATGCTTGCAGGTGTCGAGCACCGCCTTATGTTCCGTGGTCGCCGTAATGATGTGGTTGCCCTTCTCGCGGTACATCTCGGCCACGCCCTTGATGGCGAGATTGTCGCTTTCAGTGGCGCCCGAGGTGAAGATGATCTCTTTTGCGGACGCGCCGATCAGCTTGGCGATGCGCTCGCGCGACAACTCGACCGCTTCTTCCGCCACCCATCCAAAGGGATGGTTGCGGCTGGCGGCGTTGCCGAACTTCTCCATGAAGTAGGGCAGCATTTCGTCGAGGACGCGCGGATCCATCGGCGTGGTCGCGTGATTATCCATGTAAATCGGCAGCTTGATCCCGTTGGGAGCCGCGTGCTGTTCCGGACTTTGATGAGTTTGGGTCGCCTTGTTGCCGTTCGTGCTCATGATTGCTTTTCTCCTTAAAAAGCCTCAACGCGCGGGCGAAATGCCGCCGCCAAGGAACCTGGTTGTTACGAAATCTTTACCAGCTCCGCTGGCTTCATGGTCTCCAGCTTGCTGACCTGTATAACTTCCGGCTCTTCCTTCATTTGCGAAATCATGATGTTCTTCAGCACCTGCTCGA